>Ga0209444_10001129_pt1 | contig 14777 bp, 19 predicted proteins | sample LauGreFaBDMM15DN_2_FD_188215 | JGI IMG/M metagenome (GOLD analysis project Ga0209444, IMG submission 188215) | Freshwater lake microbial communities from Lake Michigan, USA - Fa13.BD.MM15.DN (SPAdes) (version 2) | ecosystem: Environmental > Aquatic > Freshwater > Lake | place: Lake Michigan...
TATGTTGCAAATGTAGTACCAGTAATTACTGATCCCGCCATTGAAGAATGATATTCGCATGCATAATAAAGTTGAGGGGCATTTGAAGCAAGCTCTACAATTATGTGTCCACTCTGTGTTCCATTATTTGTAATTCCTGTAGAATATACGTTTCCTGAATTATAAGCTCCAGAAGAGGTTTGAATCCAGAAAGGGTGTCCAGTAGCGTTTACATGGATTCTGTATTTCTTACCCTTTTCAAAGTAAATCGTTCCGTTAGAAACTCCATTTACAAGGTATGCACCTGATCCAGAATTTGTAATATAGTAATCTACTGCAGGATCTGCTACAGATAATAGGTCTGTATCTGTAACTGCTGTATTAAATTGTGCAAATGTGCCAGTAAGTGTATTGGAAGCAAAAGATATAGATTTGTTTGTTAATGTTTGAGTTCCTGTTTCAGAAACGCTTCCACCTGTAGCAGCCGAAATATCAGAAGTAAATGCAACAGTTCCTGAGTTATTTGGGAATGTTATAGTTCTGTCTTGTGTAGGATCTGCAAATGTAAGGGTTGTTTCATAATCATCTTCCGTTGCACCTTCAACTACAATTGACGATGGGATTGTTAATGTTCCAGTAAATGTCGGTGAGGCAGTAGGGGCCTTAGTATTAATCTGTGTTTGAATTGCAGAAGTAACTCCATTTAGGTAGCCAATTTCTGTATCGTCAACGTTTGCTACCTTAGCTTGAATTGTTGTAGTATCTACGTCAAGCTTACTTGTTCCAGCATTCCAGTTAAGTCCAGTGCCAGCTAGAGCAGATTCATCTGTCGCTGCGCCGCTTACTGCTGAATCAACATATTCCTGTGTTGCAACAGTGCCTGTTGAATTAGGAAGAGTAAGGGTGCGATCTGCTGTAGGGTCTGTTACTGTTAAAGTAGTTTCAAAAGCATCTGCTGTTGCACCTTCAAAAACAATGCCTGTTGTAGCATTAATTGTTGTACTGTTAATAGTAGTAGTTGTACCACTTACAGTTAAGTCTCCTGAAACTGTAACGTTTCCGCTGCCGTCTGCTAAAACAATAGTTCCTGTTGCATTTGGAAGGGTAATTGTACGATCAGCCGTTGGATCTGTTACTACAAGGGTAGTCTCAAAAGCATTGTCTGTAGCGCCTTCAAATGTAATGCTTGAACCAAAAGCAGGGTTAACTGTTGAGTTAGTGTCAGCAAAGTAATCTAGGTTAATCCAATGATTTACTCCATCACCAATCTTAAATTTATTAGTATCTGACTCAAAACCAATTTCACCAGAGTTTAGTACTGGGCCATTGCCTGAGTTTGTAGAGATCCACTGAGCTGCGGTACCTCTACGCTGTTGCATTCTTGTTGCCATTTGCTGATCTCCTTTGGTGATGTAATAGTATTATATCAGATAATTAGTTAAAATTATCTATTGCTGTTCCGCCATCAAATGTAGCCTCAAATGATGTAGTGTCATAACTTCCTGCGCTTACAAGTACTCCTGGTTCATCGTATGATCCACCAGAAGTAAATGTACTTACAATTAATCCATTTCCATCAATTGAAGTATCGTGAATATGGTCTTGTAAAACTTCTGCATCTTGCAGGGTTGCAACTGCAATCCAAGCTGCATTAAGATACATGTGTATTCTCTTTGTTACAGAATCAATGAATAGCTGTCCTTCTACAGGACTTGCTGGAAAAGTGCTTCCAACTGGAATAGCACCTGAACCAGCTGCAGCATCAACATAAGCTTTTGTTGCTGCGTGTAAAGCATCTGTCGGTGTTGCTACTGTTACTGTACCACCAAAAGATCCACCAAGGACAACGGCTAAGCCGTTCTTTACTTTAAAGTCTTTGTTAACCGTTGCCACTTGATGTCTCCTTTAATTAGATTAAGCTAGCAGTGTTCCTACAACAGAAATTGTTGAAGAATTGTTAGCAGTTGTTACTAATAGTTGTACGTTTGATCCTGAGATACCAGCTGAGATAGTCATTGAGGCACCATTTGTTCCAATTGTGCCGTATTCAGTAATTGCAATGTTGTCTGAAGTATCAAGTGTTATAAGAACCTTTGATACCTCTGTGTGGGCTCCGTAAGAAGTCTTTACCAAGAACTCTGCTGAGCGATAGGTTGCTTTAGCAAAAGCAAATGCTACATTTGAAGCACTTGCTGTTGGTACAGCAAGTGTTGCTGCAACCTGCTTAGCAAGTGAGTTAATCTCAACTGTTGTAAATGAACGAGCTGTTCCATCTACCGCAGTACGAGCACGAGCATCTGTGAAGTAAAGGTTTGTACCTTCTGCAAGGTTAGTAGTTGTAGAATCTGCTACACCGTTTTCTGCGGTAATAGTAAGTCCTGCACCTGTACCTGTAATTGTGATGTTTGAAAGTGTTGCACCAGTCAAAAGCGCTGCTGCTGAAGACTTAGCACGAGCATCTGTAAAGTACTGTGAAGTTCCTTCTGCAACATCAGATGTTGTAAGTGCATCTGCGTATGCAATTGCTGCAGTTTGTGCTGCGTCTGCTTCTGCCTTGGCAAATGCTGTTGTAGCAACCTGTGTTGTATTAGTGTCTGCTGCTGCAGTTGGTGCAGTTGGTGTTCCAGTAAGTGCTGGAGAAGCAAGTGGAGCCTTTAGATCAAGAGCAGTTTGTGTAGCACTTGAAACTGGCTTGTTTGCATCTGTCGTATTATCAACGTTTGCTAGACCAACATCTGACTTTGTAATTCCAGTCGGAGTATTGATAACTGGTGATGTAAGAGTCTTGTTAGTAAGAGTCTGTGTTCCAGTTAGTGTAACTACTGTTGAATCAATATCAAGAGTATTTCCAGTCTTGTCTAATCCTGTACCAGCAACAATTTGTCCAAGTCCAGTAAACTGTGTGAAGACAAGTGCTGTAGTACCAATTGTAACTGTACCGTTATTTGTTAGTGTAAAACCTGAGTCAGCGTTTGCTGTTCCTTGTTCTACGAATACCGCAAAGTTTGCAGTAACTTCTGCACCTGTATCTGCATCAGTTGAGCGATCTGGAGCACCAGATACCTTAACTACGTAGATACCGTTTTCTGAAGCAGTTGACTGATCCTTAACAAGAACACGATCACCAGTGGCAAGAGTTACGCCATCAAGTACATCTCCATTTTCAAGATCAGATGCTAGTGTTACGTTTGCAGTTGTTGCTGCACGAACTGATGCCTTCCAGTCAATACCTTGAACTGTTGTATCTACATAGTTCTTAGTTGCTGCATCTTGTGCAGATGTTGGCTCTCCAAGACCTGTAATCTTGTTTGTGCCCATGGCAATTGCACCAGACATTGTTCCACCAGCAGTTGCTAGCTTTGCATCAAGTGCATTCTGTGTAGCGGTTGATATTGGCTTTAGTGTATCTCTTGTGTTATCAACGTTTCCAAGACCAACCATGGATGATGTAATTCCTGAAACTGTACCTGTAAAGGTTGGGCTTGCAATTGGAGCTTTTAGGTCAAGTGCTGTCTGAGTTGCTGTAGAAATTGGCTTAGAAGCATCGGCTGTATTATCAACATTTGCTAGACCAACGTCTGACTTTGTAATTCCAGTTGGTGTATTAATTACTGGAGAAGTAAGTGTCTTGTTTGTAAGGGTCTGTGTGTTTGTTGTTCCAACTACCGCACCAGTTGCACCGTGTGCTTCTGTAAGGTTTGCGTGTGTTGTAACATCTGAAGTAAGTGCTACTGTGCCAGTTGCATCTGGAAGTGTAATTGTCCGATCTGCTGTTGGATCAGTTACTGCAAGAGTTGTTTCAAAAGCATTTGCTGTTGAACCTTCAAACTCAATACTTGTACCGAATACACCAACTGCTGCTGGGGCTGACCACTCAACACCATATGTTGCACCTGAGTTTGCTGTAAGAACTTGACCATTTGTGCCAACTCCTAAACGAGCAATCGCATCTACGCCAGATGCAACGAGGATATCACCTTTTGCATCTACGATTGCGTCTGTAATAACATTCTTACCGCCAACGGTTGCTGTTGCACCTTCAACGATAAGACCATACTTAATTTTAAAATCTTTTGTTACTGTTGCCATTTTTTATCTCCTTGTTGGTTATGCTTTTAAGCCTATGCGAGCAAATCGCAAGGTTATAGGCGTAATTCCCACTACTGGAGTCACAGTTAGATTAACTGTATTTCCAGCCCTAGAGACGCTAATGGTGCCAATATTCCCATCGGTGTCTATTGTTCCGTATTCGCTGACGTTTACATTTGTACCGTCAACCAAAATTGTCATTTCAGTAGCATAGAACTTGTTGTCCCCTGCTGATGTCTTTTTAATTGAGATTAAGTACTTAATCATTCTAAATACTGTTGCATCAAAGTTATCAAATACAGTTGCATTCTGAATATCTTCAATTGTATTTTCATTATTGCCAGCAGTTGCAAGATCTGTAGCTTGTGCAGCTGTTGAGTCAATCAGGTTTTCGTAATCAGCCTGTGATGGACGATCACCTGTTTGGAATGTGGTCTTGACTGTGGATAATGGAAGTTTGGACATATGGCTATTATATCACATTTATTTTAAAGGATATAGTTGCTGAAACCAATAATTTGCAACGGGATAGGTGGAATATTAGTTGCACCACCAGCCTCAATACGTATTGCTGTTAATCTAATTCTAAAGGGTAATACAGAGTTAATTACAACATTTTTTGCTGGTGCGCTTATAGATGTTTTAATTGAAAAATCTTCTTCAATTCTTTTTGTAAATACTGGCCTTTTTTCGTAGATCTTAATAGAGGCCATTATGCTGTCACATCTTCAAGGACAATAAGTTTGCCTTGAGCTACCGTCCAAACTATTGTATCTCCTGGTAGCGAAACCTCAATATCAAAAATATCATTTGTCCGCAATGTTGCAGTTTGTGTTGCTGTTAAAGAAACTGTAAATTCTCCCACTAAATCGTCTGCATCTTTTGCTGGAGTTAATGTTAGAAGAAGTGTTGCGGTATCTGTAATTACTCCAGGAACAACTGGTGTTGTTGTAGGACGTTTGATCTGCATGGAAATATTCCAGTCAGGAATAGTCAACGGTACTTTTGCATCATCTGTTAAATAAACCTTAAATGCTGCAGTATCTCCCTTAACAAATGTCCAATTGACAAATGGTGGAGCTTCACCTATATCGTATGTTGATGCTTGTCCTCTATATGTAGCCATAGTCTTTCTATTATACCACTTGAAAAACGCAATTATAACAATTTAATAAAAATATCATCAAAAGTTGCTTTTTGGGTAATTTGCATGTTATACTTAATACATGCTACTAACAGGTAGCATCTTTAGTCTCTAGGAGGTTATTATTATGAGAAGAGATAAAAAGGTTTGGATTGGAATCCTTGCACTACTTGGTTTAGTTGCTCCATTTAGCAACGCTGCCAATGCTTTAAGTACCGAAAATAATTTAAGTAAAACAGCAGTCTCTGAACCTACAACCGCCAAGGCGGTTTTTTTGGTTTCTAAACCTAAAAGTCTTGTTGCTGTAAAGAAGGACCTAAATGTTCTTTACAAGTATCAAGATGCAGTTAGTCTTACAGATCGTCAGCTGAAGGAACTTCTATATGCCGTTGGTTTCCGTGGACAAGGCCTTGTAAAGGCTTGGGCGGTAGCTAAGAAAGAGTCTAATGGTCGTCCCCTAGCTTTTAACGGTAACTCAAAAACTGGAGATAACTCTTACGGTATGTTCCAGATCAACATGCTTGGCATGTTAAAAGAAGGACGTAAAGATAAGTTTGGTATTAACTTTAATAGCGAACTATTGAACCCTGTCATTAATGCACAGGTCGCCTATCATATGAGCAACGGTGGAAAAAACTGGTCTGCTTGGCATGGAATTACACCAAAGACAAAAGTATGGATGTCTAGATTCCCAGATTAATTTATATATAAAAATACCCCCTTGGTTTTTGACCTTGGGGGTTTTTTATTGTTTATTTTATCCTAAGAATTCTTCATGACTTGGAAACTCTATCCAAGACAAAGATCCTTCGTCCCAGACGTATGGAATTTCTATTGATGGAGCTTCAACTGGAGATTTCCAACTGCAAGTTGGTTCATCAAAAATCCAAGATGTGAATGGCTTTAAAGGTATGAAGGCATCTTTTTCTTCATCATAGTAAGATCCAACTTCAGCAAAATTCATTCTTAGTGGTGTCCCACCTAAAGTATGAACACCTTTTCTAGTGTTATAAGATGTTTTTATCCATCTACCGCCTAAATTATCAATCAGCCATTGATAACCCTCATCAGGTTCGTTATTGTCGCCAACAGTTACACGAACTACTTTATTGCTTTCATCTAATTCTGCCCAATGTGCCATTTTTTCTCCTTAATACCTAATGATAACTATACCAGATCCACCTGAACCGCCGCCGTAGCCAGAGTAGCCTCCGCCACCGCCGCCACCAGAATTAGGCTCTCCGCTACCACCAGTCCAGTTATAGTTACAGGATGGTCCTCCGCAGCCTCTACCTAATCCGCTTGATCCTGGACCATTAAAGCCACCACCATTATTACTTCCAATTTGTCCGCCAGAACCAAGTCCTGCTGAACCATATTGATATGATGTAGAATAAGTACCCGAATATTGAATAGAAGCAAATACGTATCCTAAACCACCAGCTCCATTACATTCTCCAACAGAACCTGCACCACCACCTGTTCCACCATAGCCTGTTCCACAACTTGCACCAGCTCTACTTTGTGGTGTACCTGAGTTGCCTCCAACTCCAGAGCCAGCTCCGTTACCATAGCCTCCTGAACCACCATTAAATGTTGATGTTGTTCCAGAACCGCCAACTACAACAGCATAGTTTTGAGCTGTTAAAGACATGTTAGTTCCTACAGCAACTCCGCCACCTCCACCGCCTCCTGAACCAGATGCTCCTGCTGAACCGCCACCACCAACTGTAATACCGCCAACACCAGATTGTGATAGCAGTGGTGTATAGTTTCCATTTGATGTAAATGTATGGTATACATATCCTGCAGCGGCCTGAATTGTTCCACCAGTTGCTGTTGCATATGGAAGATTTGTAGCAAGATCAACATAGTTTCCACCAGAATCTGTTGCTCTAATTGTCAATTCTCTTCCAGACCCTGTAGTAACTGTAGATGTTCCAGAAATTAATCCAGATGAGCTTAGTGTTAATCCTGTAGGCAAAGTTCCTGAAACAATACTGTATGTTACTGAAGATCCTCCATCTGAATCTGTTGCAGATAGCTGATTAGAATATGCTTGATTATAATATGCTGGTGTTAGCTGTGATCCAGTTACCCAAACTGGAATTGCTCCAGTAGTGATAGCTCCTGATAGTTTATGTGAGTTTGTAGTTGTTGGTGCTGCAATTCCAGGGTTTACAACTGTTACAGTATAAGGTGAATATGCTGGTGGCATATTGTCTGGACGAGTCACTACAAGTGTAGTTGAGTTTGTTCTAGATATAGACTTAGCGCTTCTTGCTACAGAGTCTGATCCCGTAAAAGTAACCTCAACATCAGTGGCAAAGTTTTGTCCAGTTATTGTGGTTGTATTATTTTGGTTTGGCAATCCTGATGGTGTAAGAGATATTGCTCTAGCAGCTGCAGTAACATTGTTTACTTCATTAACTGGTGCAAAAACATATTTAAATTGAAAAGTCAATGTATCGTTATTTGTTGAACCATATACTACCACTTTGTTAAATGACTTACTAGCTGTTACCGTTGTTGAAGCCGTTGCTGAGTTTGCATAACCTGCAGCTGAACCATCTGATGCAATTAGATAAATATCAAGGCTTGTATCACTTAGTGTAGATGTTGCAATGTAGCTACCTGCTGGAAATGATGTTGCTAGAGGTACGCTTGTATACCCTGAAGTTCCAACATTAATAGTAAAGTCATTTGATGCGGCACCTGAAGAAGATGATGCCTCTGGAATTATTGAAATAGCCATTAATAACTACCTTTCATATATTGTTATATTATAACACATTTTAATATACCGTTTTTATATAAAAATACCCCCTTGGTTTTTGACCTTGGGGGTTTTTTATTTTAAAAGTTATTCAGATATTATTATATTATTTGATTATATATGTCTAAAGACTCATCTAGGTAGCTCTTAAATATTGGGCTATCTAGTCTATTTAAAGCTATGGCTTTTAGATTGCTAGAATCTCTAGGTAGTCTACCAGACCTGATGTACTCATTCCCTTGCATTTTTGGAAGCAGATCAATAACTTTTTCATATGATGGAACCGTGTACTCATATCCATATTTCTTTGATATTTCTCTAAGTAGTGGCTGATAGTCTTTTACTATGTCTTCAAAGCTAGAAATAACTATTGAGCCTTTTGCTTCTTTTATGGCAGACAAAGAACTAATATTTTTTTTAATAGTACCTTCTATTACATGGTCTGGTTTATTTTCTTGACCCATTAAAATAATACAAGAAGATATGCTATCTATTGGATTTCTTATACAGGCAACAATTAAATAGTTGTTTTCTATTCTTTTTTCAATAAAAGATGGTGAGTGACTATGCTTTACATCTAATTGAGAAAAAGCCAGTTTTACCGTAGATTGAGTATATGTAGTTGCACTACGAAAAAACCCATTTACTTGTAAAACTGGCCTAACCTGCATTTAAATATTATTCAACATGTGTTACAAAAAGCACATTGGCAGCATCTAGTGGAACAGATATCCAATTTACTTCTTCTTCAGACCATGCCCAGGCAGTAGTCTCTGTTACTCCTGTTGGAATTTCTACTGGAGGTCTCCAGTCTTTTACTTCATCGTTCCATACCCAGGAAGCATAAACTTTTACAGGAATGTATCCCTGTGTGGCTTCATCATATGTAGCACCTTCTGAAAGTGCTCCACGATTAGGCTCATTAGTAAGGTCAACCATTACTGGCTCACTTAAAAGAATTGCCGCAAATCTTGAATCTGTTGCAAGTATGTGCTGTAATGCGCCATCTAGCATAAACCCCACATATTGCCAATCTGGTTGTTCTTGATTTTCCATTTTATAGCTCCATTTCTTCTTTGTTTGAAATTTTAATTTTATTCCATTTGCCTAATGGACATTCTGCATGAGGTAATGTTGTTTTTAAATTCATAAGGCATCCACATTTCTTGCACTGGTTAATTCCTGATATAAGTTCTGGGCAAGCCTTACAAATATTTAATCTTTTTTCTCTTTCAGGACCCATTATTTTTTCAATATTTTTATTTAAAATATCCCATGGTCTTGCTTTTTTGTTTTCTAAATTCTCCATTTTTATTATACCCCTTTTTTATTATACGATTGTAGCATTGTATAAACAAGTGCTTCCTGATGCAGAGCCCCCACTTGGGCATCCGTAATATGTATATGAAGTACATGGTGCGTTGTGAGATCCTCCAGGATTATTAGCTTGTGCGTAACAACATCTTGCAGTTGATGCATCTCCACCACAAGCATGGGTATATCCATTATAGCTGAAAAAATCATAATTTCCATATCCAAAAGTGCAACCTCTTAATAAAATATAGTTTGATTGTCCAGTATAGCTTGTAGGACAGCTATACCCAGTGTACTGTGTACCAGCGTAAGCACATTGGCTTCCATTGTATGTTCCTCCGCTTGAACATACTGCATATGATGCAGTTACTGCTGAAGAGGCTGAAGAAAGAGTAGAGGTTCCATTAGCATTAGTTGCTGTTGCTCTAACAGTATATGAGCTTCCTGGTGTCAATCCAGTAATAGTTACTGGGGAAGTTGCGCTACTTGCTGTGCTTCCGCTGCTTGGCACTGCATTTAAAGATGTTATTGCTGAATTTCCAGTTGCACCTGGTGTAATTGCAACTCTTACTCTTCCAACTCCTCCTGTTGGTTCTGAAGCAACTGAAGTAAGTGTAGGGGCTTGAGGAACCGTAGATATTGCCACAGAGTTTGAAGCAGCCGTTGAGATTGAATCACCATTTGCATTTACTGCTTTTAACCGTAATGTATATGATGATCCTGAATTTAATCCTGGAATAGATAGTGGACTTGAAGTTTGAGATGGAGATAAAGCAGTATATGTTGTTCCATCAGTTGACCACTTATAGTTTGAAATTGATTTACCGCCAGTTGCTGCTGCAGTAACAGTTAAAGAGGCTGGAGCGGTGGCTGCATAAGCAGAACCTGCTGGATTAGATGCTGTACCTAGTGTTGGTGTCTGTGGAACAGATGTCGTAGTAATTGAGTTTGTTGCAGTAGTTGCTAAAGAGTTTCCATAACCATTTGTTGCAGTTACAGTAAAAGTAGCAGTAGTTCCTGTTGGTATATTTGGAACTACAATTGGTGAAGATGAACCTGTTGCAGAGTATCCACCAGCTGTAGAGGCTACTGTGTAACTTGAAGCCAGTCCGCCAGTTGATGCTGGTGTAAAGGTAACTGATGCTGAACCTACTCCGTAAGCAATATCTGTTCCAACATCTGTTGCTGTTCCAACTGTAGGAACTACTGGAATAACACCTAGCTGTGACCAACCAACAGAAGTATAAACCTCAATATAGCCAGTTGCTGTATTTGAATAAATGTCACCAATTTCTGGAGAGCTGGGACGATCTGCAGTAATTCCTTTTGGAACACCGCTTGCTGGGGCTGGAACTCTATTAATAGCCATTAGTAACTACCTTCCATAATATACTTATATTATAACATATTTTATCTAACATGTACATACATAGACTTAACAATCATTAAACAATCGTTGTCAGTCAATATTTCTGGGAATGCCCCAGCGTTTTGCATACTTTCATTTTCAAGAAAGAAAGTATTTTCAATAGACATATCATAATCAAACTGATACTTTAAATTTCCAGCAAAAGTTGTTGGATTTTTGTCGGAATCAGGAATTAAAGTTCTAAGCCAAACCTCTGTATTATTAGAAAGAGTTGTAAGGATAACATCATAACGAACCGTTATAATTGATCCAATTTTAAGACCACGTAGATTTATTTTTTGAGTATTAGGGTTGTAAAGAGAAACTCCATTTTCTGGAATATATTGTTCATTTGTTTCTTTTCCTTTACAGTCTACCCCAAACCTTACCCACCCATCATCTCCTTTTGTTGCACCTAATTGTATTTGTTTTTGATTATAGTTAGAATATAGGCCCCAGCCTATTCTTTGTCCTGATGGGGATAGGCTGCTTTTGCCATCTAAGCCATCCTTGCCGTCTTTTCCAGGCTTTCCAGTGTCCCCTTTAGGTCCTGGTTGACCTTGTGGTCCAATCTCGCCCCTATCGCCCTTTGCTCCTCTTTCCCCTTGAGCTCCAGGTACTGCTATATATGAAAGTGGTTGTTCTAACTCATATGCTTGGCTAACATTGTCTGAATATTTTTTTGGTTTCCCTGGGAAATCCATACTCTTAGCCATGTTGGGCTACTTCTTAACCTTGAAGACCTTTTTTCCAATTTTAATAATTGGAGGCAGCTTTGTTGTTTTTACTGCAACTTTTACAACTGGCATTATAAGCCTCCTGGAGTAATATCACCAAGCACACAAATTGATCCAATGACTGGAGTCCAGACTGTATTCTCTAGATCTCCTGCGGACTTTGGAATTGTTGCTTGTAGGTCAAATGGTAGTTCTGCTACGACTGAGGTATATCTAGATCCCCAGTTTTTTGTAATATCTGCTGAGATGAAAATTGTGGCGGTACTGCCAGAAACTGTTACAACCAACTCATCAAGAATATCACCAGTAGGATCATAGGCAGAAGATGAAAATGTCCATGTGCTAATATTCCAACCAGTGATTTCGTTGTCTTGAAGAAATTGAACAGCAAGGGTGGAAGAGTCTCCACGTACAACTGTCCATTGGATATTAGCTGGAGTGGCTCCTAGCTTCTCTATTGTTGGTGTACACATATCATTGATTATACCATAAAATAAAGCTAGTACCTAGGCGCAGTGGGGTGGGTTAGAACCTAGGTACTAGCAGAGTTAAATTATAACATTGTTTATTTAAATCTATACAATACGGACATATAGGACATTAAAATTTTATAAGGCCAGGGTATTTGGAATCGTTATCAAAAAGTTATAATTACTAATATACCAAATGTCCGTTTTATACCTATTACTAAAAATAACCTTATGCTATACTTAAAATATATAAAGAAAAAAGCTATATCTAAACAAGGTTTTTAAAAGATAGTTTATATATTTTATATAAAGGAAAATAGGAAAATTAGGTTACTTGCTAGTCTTAGCAATATGCTCAAGTAAAATTTTATACATCTCATCAAGTTTAGCTTCTTGACGATTTCTAGATTCAAGGGAATCAATTCTTTGATCTTCTACAGAACTTTCTAATCTATTAATTTGATCTTTTACGCTTGAGCCTCCATTGGGCTTAAGTTCGCTTAGGTAGTGTTTAACAAGCCACTTGATTCCAAAGCCAATTGATGAAACAATTGTGAGAATTGCTACAATTAACGAAGCCCAGTCTTGAATTGTCATAGTGATATTATTATATCATTATTTAAGACAAAGTTCGGCGGGTAGATACAAAAAATTAAAGTGCTGTCTTTAAGTTTCGCCAGCAAATCAATTGGCTTATAGTCGTCGCCGATATAGAGGTACCAAACCATCCATAGACAACATATGGATTGACACAATCCAAACATGTCTGATATACTGGTAATATGTCCAATAAGGAGGATCATATGAAAATCACAACAACAGATAAAGATTTGTTAGCAAAGCTAAATACAGTAATTCTAAAGAATGTTGAAGAACAGTTATCAACACAGGATTTGACAGATGAAGAAAAGGCTGCAAACCTTGTTCTTGCAAAGCGAGCTGCTCTAAAGGATGCTGAAGCAATTACAAACCTTGTAGTTAAAGCACTTGCTTAATACTATAAAAGATACTTTGATTGTTGGGCTGCTAGATAAACTGGCAGTCCATCATTCTGTATACCGTCTTCCGTGCACCAGTGAATATCTAGAAGAATTAGTCGCAGATGTCCTAAATGAAAACGGTATGCCAAATGACTGGAAACCAGATAGAAGCCATAGCGTTAGTATAGACATGACATTGGAGTCAGGACAGTCTATATCGGTCAAGTCAGGAAGATATGATCCCAATAAGGGGACTTTGGTTATATCTGGATCTAGGCTGGGCAAACACGAGACTTTAGAGAAGATGCTAGAAAGTGTTGTATCTACACATGCTGATTACTATGTGTGTTTAGCCAAAGCAGATCAGGATTGGTCTGATATACCGTCCAAAATTGAGGTTAAGACATATCACCTATTTGTATTTGAAGCGTCAAACCTTGATTATGGTTTTGAGCATTGGTCAAGAAAAGAATCTAAGCATGGCAAAGGATATAAGTATGTAATGGATATCCCTGGTATGTCAGCTACTATACGTCCTACTATGTCTCATCAGTTGTGGACTACTATATCTTGTGACATTATTGGTATACCGTCCAAATTGGAGATTGTGTAACTTTTTGTTACTTATCAAAATCAATTTCTTCTAGTACAAATTCGTGATCAGAAGAGGTTTGGCAAGCACAGCCATTTGAGCAAGAATCTGAAAATAATTTTAAGAAGCCAGAAGAGCTTTCTGGTTCAAACTCTGGAAATAGATCTTGCTGGAAGAATGTCATGGTTTTAGTATACCGACTAATTAAAGCTATCACCGCATGCACAAGAACCTGCTGCATTTGGGTTATCTAGTACAAAACCTTGCTTTTCAATAGTGTCCACAAAATCTAATGTAGCACCTTCTAGATATGGGACAGACATCTTGTCTAGACGTAGTGAGAAACCATCAAATTTATGTTCTGCATCACCATCTAGTTTTTCATAGTCAAAATAGGTTTGATATCTAAGTCCAGAGCATCCCCCAGGCTGAACAGATATTCTTAGGAAGATATCTCTATCTGGTACAGCTATGCGTGGTTCTTGTATTAGATCAACCACTTTGTCTTTAGCTTCTTGTGTTAATATCATGTTTCTAGTATACCGCAAAATCTGAATAAATTTGGTTTTGACAAAATCTGAATATTTCTTATCTTTGTATGATACATACATAAAAAAAATAAATACAAAAAAAATAGTGAGCACACCATACTGGTGCCCCACTATCTTAATTTTGATCTAAATCATACACACTTGCAAGGGTCTATCCTTGTTGTGTCCTTATCAAATATAATAAGCCCTGTGTCTCCACATGACTCACATGTGTGTGCGTACATTGCTGATAACATTTATTGACCCCACGTAATTCCTGCTATGGTACATACAACGACTGTTGATAGTGCAACAATCATGCCTGCCTCTGGATAGTCTTCAATCCAATCAGCGAAAGTCATAAAAGGGTTATTCACTTACTTGCCTACCTTAATGTCCATGACGTTAGCGGTGAACTTCTTGACCTTGCCTAATTCACTTTCGTTGAGTGATGCAATGATGTGGTCAATAGCCTTTGGTTCTGTAGCGATGTTATCTATTGAGATAAGCTTTGAGCCTTGCCAGATTGAGTATGTGATTGTCATTTTTAGATGTGTCCTTCGTTTGTTAGATAGATGCCAATAGGGATAAAGATAAAAGATACTAGAGAGATGATGAGTAGGATAGTCATGTTTAGAAACCATACCACTTCTTGCGTATAGCCTCTACTGTGGCTATCTGTGCCTCATCTGCTGAGCGATAGGCTTCTACGCTTTCACGTATCCATGGTGACTTGACCATAGCCTTCTCATGGGCTT
>Ga0209444_10001132_pt1 | contig 14770 bp, 15 predicted proteins | sample LauGreFaBDMM15DN_2_FD_188215 | JGI IMG/M metagenome (GOLD analysis project Ga0209444, IMG submission 188215) | Freshwater lake microbial communities from Lake Michigan, USA - Fa13.BD.MM15.DN (SPAdes) (version 2) | ecosystem: Environmental > Aquatic > Freshwater > Lake | place: Lake Michigan...
GCCCAAGTCCAGCTTCGCCGTCCCTGGTCTCTACTTCTACGATAACTCCGTCGTCGGCATCGCCAAGGCCCTGAAGCCCTCGGCGCGCGGTGAATATGAGATCACCGACGTCAACCGCGAGTACCTCCGCCAGGGTAAACTGAGCGTGAAGGTCCTGCCGCGCGGCACCGCCTGGCTCGACACCGGCACTTTTGACTCGCTCCTGCAGGCCTCGCAGTTCGTGCAGATTGTCGAAGCCCGTCAGGGCTTCAAGATCGGCTGCATCGAGGAGATCGCTTGGCGCCGCGGCTACATCGACGACGCCAAGCTCCTTAAGCTCGCCGAGCCCATCGCCAAGTCCGGCTATGGTGAATACCTCAAGGCCCTCCTCCTGCAAAAATAGAATGAGACAGCTCGTTGAGCGGGTGCCTTTGATGCAGAAGGGCGATGAGCGTGGGCAGCTTGCAGTCGCTGAAATCGGGTCCACTTTACCTTTCCCTGTCCGACGAGTGTATTGGATTCATGGGACTAAGCCTGGAATCAGCCGAGGTTTTCACGCCCACAAGAGGCTTAGACAGGTCTTCGTCTGCCTAGCAGGGTCTGTCCGTATGATGTTCACAGATGGTGAACAACGGGACGAATTCGTTTTCGATTCGTTTTCAGAGGCCTTGGTAGTAGGGCCGGGTCTCTGGCGGGTGATGTCAGAGTTTAGTCCAGACTGCGTACTCATGGTCTTTGCGGATCGCGAGTACGAGGAAGATGATTATATTCGAGATTTTGAGGCCTACGCGAGGGGCTACCATCATGGATAAGCAATTGGCCCGCTTCGTGAAACCTGATGAGCGCTTCGATTCCCGCGGTAGCCTTTCCCTGCTTGAGATGGGTTCCACCCTGCCGTTCGAAGTGAGGAGAGCCTATTGGATCTATGGCACCGCCTTAGGCGTAGCCCGGGGATTCCATGCTCACCGCCGCCTCAACCAAATCTGTCTTTGCATGGCCGGGAGCGTCCGGATTGTGCTCTTCGACGGCCGGCGTGAGGAGTCTTTCCAACTTTTGTCTGGAATGGGGGGCCTAGTCCTTCCTCCGTGGCTCTGGCACGAGATGCACGACTTTTCCCCCGACTGCGTCCTATCGGTGCTTGCGGACGGCGAATACAACGAGTCCGATTACGTCAGGAACCGAGAGAATTTCATAACCCATGTTCATTCATCCGAATTCTGACGTACAATCCAAGCAGATTGGCGAGGGAACGCGTATCTGGCAATACGTGGTGATCCTGCCCGGTGCCGTTATCGGACGCGACTGCAACATCTGCTCGCATTGTTTCATTGAAAACAAGGTCGCTATCGGCGACCGCGTTACGGTCAAATGCGGCGTCCAGCTCTGGGACGGGGTCACACTCGAGGACGATGTTTGTATCGGACCTAACGCTACTTTCACCAACGACCTACACCCGCGTTCCAAGAAAGCCGGGTTCCAGCCGCTCCTCACGGTCGTCCGGCGGAACGCCTCGATCGGGGCGAATGCGACCATTCTTCCAGGGTTGACGATTGGCGAAGGCGCTACCGTCGGCGCGGGTGCCGTCGTTACACGCGATGTTCCCGCGGGTACTGTTGTTATAGGAAACCCCGCCCGCATCCATGGTCCGGACAAGCTTTAGTTCCGAAAGTCCGGTCAGCCGCGCGGGTTGGTCGGCCATCTCGCAGTGGCTGGGCTACGATCGCATTCACGAGTTCAATGGAGGTCTGGGTAACCAGATGTTCCAGTACGCCATGGCATTCGGATTACAGGCTAAGTTTCCCGCTAGAGTGGGCGCCGACATTCGGTGCTATGGTACCTACTCCGATCATAACGGCTGGGAAATTTGCCAGGTATTCGCGATGCCAGACCGTTTCCCGATCGTTTCCGCTGGGCGCGGCCGAGTCGCCTATCGAATGGCAAAGTGGTTACGTAAAGTGACACGAGAGGTCGATGAATTATCCTTCAAGGAGGAAATTTTGGCATCTTCCCACCACGGCTATATCCGGGGCTACTGGCCTACCTATAAATATTCCCTACACATAGAAGAAACTTTACGCAGAAACTTCACGTTTTCTAGACCCTTAGCTGGGGTCGATACCCTGCTTGAGAAGATGAGCCATCCCGACTCGGTGGGCATCCATATTCGCCGTGGCGATTATATGTCCTCGGCTAACGCCTCACACTTCGGCGGTATCTGCACTGCGGCTTATTATGATGCCGCCCTGAAACAGGTATACAGGCAGATTGCCAATCCCCGAATCTTCGTTTTCTCGGATGACTTGGACTGGTGCCAAAAGACCTTTGCCGGCCGCGGCTTCATCTTCGTCGAGGGAAACAGAGGTAAGGATTCATGGAAGGACATGGCCCTTTTCTCGCGTTGTGCGCACCATGTAATCGCGAATAGCAGCTTCAGCTGGTGGGGAATGTGGTTAGCTAACCGCCGTGGAAGTAGCCTCCGGATCGGCCCTCAGAGGCTGGTCAATCCGGGGAGATTCGTCCACGACATCCGCGATTTGCTTGATGAGGATGTGGTGAGGTTAGACGAACAAGGCCGCAAAGTGGAGGGGGTTTGACTATCTGCCGTCACGACGGCATCCATGAAGTTATTGATGAAAGTCCCATTTCTAGACCTAAAGGCCATCAATGCCCGGCATGCGATTGAACTGAAGGCCGCTGCGGCCCGCGTCATCGACTCGGGTTGGTATGTCCTCGGCGAAGAAGTGAAGTCCTTCGAGTCCGAGTTCGCCAGCTGGGTCGGCTCGTCGCACTGCGTCGGCACCTCTGACGGACTCTCTGCGCTCACCCTCGCCCTGCGGGGCTGGAAGGAGCTGGGCCTACTCAAGGACGGCGACGGCGTCGCGGTCCCGGCCAACACCTATATCGCTTCGATCCTCGCCATCACGGAGAACCGCCTGCGCCCCGTGCTCGTCGAGCCGGATGAAGACACCTTCAACCTGGGCGCCGCTAAGCTGGTCGCTGCGCTCACGCCGGACGTAAAGGCGGTCCTCGCTGTCCATCTCTACGGCCAACTGGCCGATATGCCGGCGATTGCCCAGCTCTGCCGCGAGCGTGGACTCCTTTTGCTTGAAGACGCAGCCCAGTCCCACGGCGCGCACATCGGCGGCGTCAAGGCCGGCGTCTGGGGTGACGCGGCCGCCTTCAGTTTCTACCCCGGTAAGAATCTCGGCGCCCTCGGCGACGCCGGCGCGCTCACCTGCAAGGACAAGAAGTTGGCCGACATGGTCCGCGCGTTGCGCAACTACGGCTCGCACGAGAAATACAAGAACCTGGTCCAAGGCCCCAACGACCGTCTCGACGAACTCCAGGCGGCCTTACTCCGCGTGAAGCTGAAATACATCGACGCCGATAACGTCCATCGCCGCGAGATTGCCGCCCGCTACCGTCGCGAGATTAAGAACCCCGCCGTGGGCCTCCCGTCCGTCCGCGCCGGCGAGGATTCCCACGTCTGGCATCTCTTCGTAGTCCGAGTGGCCGATCGCGCCGCCTTCCAGCAACGTCTTTTGGACAAGGGGGTGCACACTTTCATCCATTACCCGATCCCCCCCCATCACCAGCAAGCTTATGAGAAGGAGCTCGGCCACCTGAAGTTGCCGCTGACCGAAGCCCTCCATCGCGAAGTTGTTTCCTTGCCGATTAGCCCTGTCATGTCCGATGAGCAGGCGGCTAGTGTGATCTTAGCTTGTAATGACCTCGGCTGACCTAGCTGCGTCTGGTAAGATGGACCCGCTGGTGACGGTGCTGTTGTTGACTTATCAGCAGGAGCGTTTCGTCGCTCAAGCTTTGGAGTCCTTGCTAGCCCAAGACTGGCCTGCCATGGAGGTCTTTGTCTTAGATGATGCCTCCACGGACGAGACTCTGGGTGTCGTCAATCGGCTACTCGCACATCACCCCAGGCGGTCGATTGTCAGAATCATGCCCGCTGCGCGGAACCAAGGATTGGCCGCGAATTGGAATCGCGGCGTAGCCGCCGCTACTGGTGAAATTATCATAGCTGCCGCGGGTGACGACGCTTCCGCACCTTCACGGGTTCGCGAGTCTGCCAATTTCCTTAAGGCAAACCCCTCCGTCCATGCCCTCTATTATAACTGCCGGGTGATCGATGAGGCTGGCAATATTCGACATGATCCCTGGCGGAAATTCGTCGGCCCTGCGACTCGGACGCTTGGACATAAGGAACTCTGGAAAGGGTTCCCCTTCCACGGCGCCACAGCAGCTTATCGTACCTCGACCTTACGCTCCTTCGGCCCAATCGACGTAAGATGCGGCACCGAAGACGTCTCCTCGCTCATGCGTGCACAGATCGCCGGCAACGCAGTGGCGACACCAGAAGTCTTGGTCGACTGGCGTTGGCATGGAGCCAATCTTTCACACGGTGGTGTCGCTTCAGGCGTTGATCGGGCAAAGCGCCTCAAGGCAAAGCTTCGTAAGGCCAAAGGGGCCGTCTATGACGGGATACAGCTGCAGAGAGACGCCCAATCAGCAGTCAAACTCGGATTCCGTTCGGTGAATGAAGTAGTCGGCATGCTGTCGTCGGGACGAAAGATGGAGCTGACTAACCGCTTAAAATTTCACTCGTTGCATCCGCAATCGCGATGGTGTGTGTGTCTCTCGCTTGGACTTGCGGTTATCAATTGTAGACAAATACCCAAGGCACAGGGATGTACTGCGTTTGTTCGAGCTTTATTGCGCCGGGCCTTTCCTGCCGGGCTTAGGCATTGGTCCGTCTAAGCCTGGCGGAAGCACTGAGCGAGAGCGTTGAGGAAGCGACAGGCCTCTTTGCTGGCTCGTGAAAAAAACAGGGTCCACCTCCGCCCAACAGGCGTGCGGAGGGTTGATTTATCATTGTAGCCAATTGTGGTAGTAGCCGCGACGGGCGCGAGGACAACGGGGAGAGGGCGAACGCCACGCACGCGCAGGCCGGTCTCCCATGGGCGCTCCAAGGCGTGGTCGACCTGCTCCGAGATGGGCCGCATGGACTTCAATAACTTCTCGGCGGCTCGGCGATTGACGACGTAGGCGGCGGACGAGGTCGTACGGGTCAGGTGCACGACGAGATGGTGCGCCGCGGTGAGCGCCCGCTTGCGCACAGGTAGGCCGGAGTGGAAGCAGAATAGTTTGACCAGGTCCCAGTCGTCCTTTTGACCAAGGGCTGCGAGGACTTCGACGCACTCGGGACGGACCTCGACGTCGTCTTCGAGAATCACGCACCACGGCGCCTCCGTCCGGAGGAACTCTTCCATCGCTTTGAGGTGGCTGAGGTAGCAGCCGACTTCGCCTGGCCGGGGCATAGGAAGACGGTTCCGCGCCCCGTATAGTTCCACATCGACGAGCTTCTCCCAGTTCGGCACTTCTTTGCCGAGGACCGCTGAGACGCGCTCAAAAGGGAGGTCGAGTGCCTGTAGGCTGCTGGCCAGTGAAGCCATCCGTTCGACGTCCCGGTCGAGGTTGATCACGTAGATGGGGGGCATGGCGGCTGAATTGATTGGATAAACCTGCCCGCACCTTTATCAACCCTTCATCCCTGATGCGCATCTGGTCCTCCCTCCGCTGGCGAGCCCTCGCCTTCGCCCGTGCCTGCGGTTACCGAGGCAACCCGCGTCTTTTCGGAGTCGAAGTGCCTCTCACGCTGGTGCCCAATCGCAATATCCTCGGGCAGCTGGACGCCCTTTCCTATGAAGCCAAGGAAGCCAGGTATATCCAGGCCTACCTGCCGGTCGGCGCCGAAGTCATGGAGCTCGGAGCCAGCCTCGGCATCGTCTCTTCGATCATCTTAGGCCGTCGTCCGTCCCGGCTCATCTCCTATGAGGCGGTGGGCCCGCTGACCGAGGTCGCCCGCCAGGTCGTGGCGCATAATCATCCTTCCGCCCCATGGACGTTGGTCCACTGCGCCATCGCCGGCGAGGGTGTCGCGGAAGTCTCCTTTGACTGGTCTCCCGCCCATACTCAGGGCGGTTCCGTCGCCAGCGAGCCCGCGAAGACGCATCTCCGCGTGCCTGCGGAATCACTCGCGGCCGCCATCGCCCGTCACCAGCTGCCGACCTCGGCATGGTTGGTGATGGATATCGAAGGCATGGAATGGTCGATCGCCCGCCAGCAGGCCGCGGCGCTCCGCCATTTCGCCGGCATCATCGTCGAATGCCACGATGTAAAAGATGGCGATCGGCATGTCTCGCACGCGCAGGTTCTCGCGGAGCTTGCCTTGGCCGGCTTCGAAATTGCGGCGCGCCGAGGCCAGGTCACCGTCTTGCTACGACGAGGTGCCTAATGATGCGCTACGCTTCGGTCATCTATCGCGACTACGCGGGAAACTCCCTCTTCACCCCCGGTGCTGGCGAGAATAACGGCGAATTCTATCTGCCTTACGCGAAACTGCGGGAGCGCTTCCTTGCCGCGGGCATCGAACTGAATACGCCCGATCTCAACGCGGGAAGGGAGGTGGTCTTCGAATTACACATTAACTGCCGACGGCAGGATCCAGCGGCGCGGGCCTACGTCTACCTCTACGAGAACCCACTCATCCGTCCGCTCAACCGCGACCGCGGAGCGCTGGCCCGCTATGCGAAGTGGTTTACCTGGGATGGCGCACTACTAGACGACCATCGCGCCGTCCGCTTGCTTTACCCAAACCGCTTCGAGGACGGACCTTGGACCGGACCCGAGAGGCGCCCGCTCTTCTGCGTGCTGGTGGCTTCGAATAAGGCCCTCACGGTCGTAGATCCGCGCGACCAATATCAGGCCCGCGTGCGTATCCTCGACTGGTATGAGCGAAACGCGCCGACCGACTTCCATCTCTATGGCCGCGGTTGGGAGCGGCCAGCCGCTTTGCCCGGCCGCTGGGGTCGCCTCCGTAATCAGCTACGCAAGATCCTCGGCCGCTTCCTCCCCGCGAAGTCCCCTTACGCCACTTGGCGCGGGCCGGTCGATGATAAGATTGAGCTGCTGACCCGCGCCCGCTTCTGCCTCGCCCACGAGAACTGTCGCGACCTCGCCGGTTACGTGACCGAGAAACTCTTCGACTGCTTCCGCGCCGGCTGTGTCCCGGTCTACGTCGGCCCGCAGGAGATTGCGGACCTGGTGCCCGCCGGCTGCTTCATCGACGGCCGCGCTTACGAGACGCCGGCTGCGCTCGATGCCTTCCTGCGCACAATCGATGACGCCGCCTATCGCGGCTATCAGGAGCGCATCCGCGCTTTCCTGCTTTCGGACCAGGCGAAGCCCTTCTCCCAGGACTACTTCGCGGAAAGCCTGGTGAAAGAAATCATGGTCGACATCAAACGTTAGGAGAGAGCGACTCCGGAGTAGGCAGACTGCCCGTCGAAAATCCGCCTTAGCCGAATATTGCTCTGAAGGTAGATGGTGCTGAGGGGCTAGCCATTGACAGTTTTGATTGGGCGACCTTAGGATAAAATAGCGCAAGCGGGTTCTCCGCCTAACGAATATTAACGCAACACGAAACACTTAGAAGACAAAGCATGCTCATGAAATCTGTCCTCAAGCTTATCCTGTGGCCCTTCGTATTCTGGAAGAAATCGTCACGAGTTTTCATGCGGGTCATTGTACAGGCCGTAGATATGGGCGCCCCCGCAAGTCACCTACTCTCAGAGTGGCAATACTTCCGCAGCTGGAGGGCATCGCTTCGACTTGGAGCCTCCCCCGTCGAGAGTTGTCTGCCCTGGCTGACGTTCAGGGCTACGACCTATCTATCTGTACATACGAAACCGGGGTACAAGGTGTTCGAGTACGGCGGCGGAGGGAGCACCTTATTCTTCCTCAGCCGGGGTGCCTACGTAACAACGACTGAGCACGACCAAGGGTGGTTCGAACTCCTCGGGAAGAAGATCGGGGTGAGCCGATTTTGGGCGGGGGCATTAGTTTTGCCAGTGCTAAGGAATCCGCCATCCGCTTGCGACCCCTCGGATCCGTTTAGCTACGGCACGTCGGACGAGCAACTTAAGGACTTCGAGTTTACAAAGTATGTCCAATCTATCCAGGCTCACCCTGATGCCGAGTTTGACATCGTATGCGTAGATGGCCGCTCCCGGCCTGCCTGCATCGCCCTTTCGAGAGCCAAGGTAAAGCGAGGCGGATTACTAATCTTAGATAACGCCGAAAGGGACACTTATGCGCGGGCCGTGAAACTGTGCACGGATGGCTTCGAAGTTATGCTGGACGCTCCCGGCAGCGTGCCATCATGCCGTTGGCCAAGCCGAACCATGATATGGAAAAAGCTATGAAGATCGTGATCGTATCTCAGTGGTTTTCCGAAAAAATGGGCTATGCGGAGAACCATCTGCCAGTAGCTTTTGGCCGGCAGGGGCATGAAGTCCATCTCGTGACGACCGACCTACAGGTCTATGCGACCTATCCGAAGACGTACGACAGTGTTTACCGTGCCCATCTTGGTCCGCCGTCCGTGCCCACGGGGGTCTATCCCTGCGATGGTTACACCTTGCATCGGCTGCCACACTCGAGGCGCGGCGGCTTGAGTAACCCTGGTCTGGCGGCGGCGCTGGAAAGGCTGGCTCCGGATATCGTTTACTGTTTTGAAATCATGGATTCAGACTATCAGACGGTGGCCGAAAACAGGCTGCGCTTGGGGTACCGAATATTTTGCGAAAGCCGCTTGCATACTTCAGTGCTCAACAGACGGCCCAATCCTTGGAAATTGATTATTAATTGGATTCGACGTAGGCGCAGTATTAGGTTAGCAGAAGAAGTGACAATGTTCTACCCTATCGCCCCAGATGTGACGAAGAACATTATCAGCCTGCTGGGAATACCTGAGGCCAAATGTAAGCAGGCTAGCTTGGCGGTGGACGTAGGTAATTTTAGAGTAATTGAAACGCCCGGCCTTAGGTCCCGCTGGCGCAATGAGCTCGGCTTTGCGGCGGATGATATCGTCTGCGTCTACACCGGACGTTTTGTACCGGAAAAAGGACCGCTTATTCTTGCAGAGGCGATCCGTCTCCTGCGCCAGCGGGGTTTCGCTCATTTCAGGGCCCTTTTTGTGGGGCAAGGGGACCAGGCGATGATCGATAAAATATCAGGTGTGCCAGGTTGCCAGACTCACCCATTCGTCGGACAGCCCAGGCTTGCGGAAATCTATAACGCAGCAGACATCGGAGTCTGGCCAAGGCAGGAATCGACAAGCCAGCTAGACGCCGCCGCATGCGGACTCCCCTTGGTTCTCGACGCGGCTGTGGAAGATCGATGGAGAACGGAAGGCAGTGGGCTGACCTACGATGGTACTCCTGCGGGATTGGCGGAGACCTTACTCAGGATGGAAGACTCCGGATATCGGAGGGGGCTCGGCGAGCGTGGAAGTACTAAGGTCACCCGTGCCTACTCTTGGGACAAGGTCGCCCGGGATAAACAAGCCGACTTCGAGGTGTCGCTCTCCGCGAGGAATAAGGCTCATGAATGAAAATGGCATTGCGGTGAAATTCCGGGAAAGATGGAAGTCTTTCTGGCGCCTGATTTTCCGGAGCCGTCACCAGCCCAAGAATTCTAAGATTTGGAGGGGGGATTACTCTTCATGGAAGGCGGCGGAAGCGTCCAGCCACGGGTATGACTCCGAAGATATTTTAGAAAAATGTCGTACAGCGGGGATGAAAGTGAAATTGGGCGAGGCAGCCTATGAGCGTGACAGCGTTCTTTTCGACCAAGTTCAGTATAGCTGGGGGCTGCTTGCCGGCCTGCAGTTGGGCGCGGCCCGCAATGCAGGCCGCCTGTCGGTGATGGATTTCGGTGGCAGCCTCGGAAGTACGTATTTCCAAAACCGGCGTTTCTTGGAACGGCTTCCTCGCTTCGAGTGGAATATCGTAGAGCAGGCTCAGTTCGTCCGTGTGGGCCAGGCAGATTTCCAGGATGAAACCCTTCGATTCCACCATTCAATCGACGATTGCGTGAAAGCTCATCGGCCTAATGTGGCGGTATTTAGCAGTTCGTTGCAGTACCTGCCTGATCCGCATGTGATACTTGAAGAAATCATCGGACATGACTTCGACGTGGTAATCTTCGACCGGACGCCCTTCATCTCCGCCGAGCGTGATTTGCTGACCGTCCAGACCGTGCCCGCCAGCATCTATCAGGCGAGCTATCCGTCATGGTTCTTCTCGAGGAAAGGCCTCGAACGCCATTTTGAGACCAAATATGATCTACTTGCGCGAACGCCATCATGGTGCACTTCTCCGGCGTTTATTAACTCCGTCCATTTGGCTTGCTGGGAAGGCGTCATTTTCGTGAAGAAAACACCACCGAAGCCTTGAGTATCGTTGGCTTATTCGACGGCGTGTATGCTGTCGGACGTGTCGCCGCTTCTGGCGCGCCGCCTCGACCTTGAATGCTTGCCAAGGAGTCGCCTGAGGACAGCATGAAATCTATCACTATCTTGCACGCTTAGTTGCCTTAAAGCAGACATGAAATACCTCAACCTAGGGTGCGGACATCACTATTCCAGTCATCCCAGTTGGACGAACCTCGACTTCATTTCGACCGGCAAAGGAGTCATTGCACACAATCTACTGGACGGGGTCCCCTTCTCAGAGAACTCCTTTGACCTAGTCTATCACTCGCACGTCTTGGAGCACATGACCAAGGCCGACGGGGAGAAGTTCCTCGCCGAGTGCCTGCGTGTCCTTAAACCTGGCGGAGTCCTGCGCATAGCAGTACCCGATTTGGAGCAGATCGTCAGGCATTACCTCAGGCTGCTTGAGATCGGGCTTGCCGACCCGGATGACGATATGGCAAGGAACGACTATCATTGGATATTACTGGAGCTCTTCGACCAAGCTGCGCGGAACCGAAGCGGCGGGGAGATGGCAGCATATCTTTCCCAAGCCAGGATCGCCAACGAAGATTTTGTCTTTGGGAGAATCGGCCTGGAAGGAAGGTCGATCCGCCGCATACTCTTGGCGCATGCAGAAAAGGGGCGTAATGCAAGCAGCCTGCGGGTCCGGTGGAAGGCGTTTTGGCGAAGAATACAATCGGCGGTCCGTGGAGATTCGGCCCGGTACGCCAAGATTGGAAGATTCCGCCTTGGCGGCGAGGTGCATCAATGGATGTATGACAGATACTCTCTTGCCAGGATCTTGCAGGGTCTTGGAAGCAAAGACATTGTCGTCCGTCTGGCTTCGGAGAGTTATGTCGAAGGCTGGAGCGAGTTCGGCCTCGACACTATCGGCGGGGAAGTAAGGAAGCCGGATTCCTTGTTCGTGGAGGCGGTGAAGTGATGACGCTTCATTTCGCCTCTCTTTTTGATCACAACTATTTGGCCCGCGGGGAAGCCCTCTTCGACAGCGTCAGGAAGCACTGCCCGGAATTTAAGTTCTATGCCCTCTGTCTTGATGAGCGCGCCTATCGTCAGATTGCCGAGGCAAGTCGCAGGGAACCGCGCCTAATCGCCATAAGCCTGGCGGAGCTCGAAGAGGACGACCCAGCCCTATTGACTGCGCGTAAGAACCGGAGTTTGGTTGAGTACTATTTCACCCTGAGCCCTTGCCTTCCCCTGTATATTTTGAAGAAATACGGGGTCGGTCATGTTTGTACGCTTGATGCCGACCAGCTCTTTTATTCCGACCCGACCCCGCTCTTTTCCTTGCTTTCGAATCATGCTGTCATGGTCACTGCCCATAACTTTTCGCCGGGCTTAGAGGCATCGCGGAAATTCGGAATGTTCAATGTCAGCTTCCAGGTCTTCAGGAATGATTCCATCGCTATCGGTTGTCTTAAGCGATGGAGGGACCAATGCCTCGAATGGTGCAAAGATGTTTACGATGAGACGCAAGATCGGTTCGCCGACCAGAAATATTTGGACGGTTGGCCGGCTTTGCTTGGAGCCCAGCTTCATGTCTTCAATCACCCCGGAGTAGGCCTGGCGGCTTGGAATGTCGACCAGTTCAAGCTCACCCGGTCCTCTATGGGCTATGAGGTCGACGGTCAGCCGCTGATCATTTACCACTTTCACGGGTTCAAGCAGCTTTCGGCGCGTTGGGCCGGCAACGGTTTCGGACTCTACCACGTGAGGCCGAACAGAGTCTTGCTGGACCTGTACGCCGATTATTGGCAGCGACTCGAGGCCAGGCAGGTCTCCACGGATGTAGCCGGAGACCGAGGTATCCGGCGGCCTGTCTCAAGCCGCGTGATTGTTCGTATGGTGGAGGAACGGTCGCTTTTTTATCGATTGAGGAACGACCGGGTCGTTTACGTAAGACTGTCGGGGCTGATCCGTTGGTTGCTGAAGCTGCTCGGACGTGACTAGTCGAGACGTGGCCGCTCAAGGCACTGGTTGGCAATGACCGCTCGCGCTAGCTTTCGAGCCGAATAGCGCCTCGAGGATGTTGCGGCGAACCCAGCGGACCCGGGTGCGATGCCAGCCATAGGCAGCCGTCAGCCAAACCCACCTGGCCAGCGCCCAGGGGCGAGCAGGTCCGGCGGCGCCTCCAGCTCTACGCCTCTGGAGCAAGGCTCTGGCTTGGCCGTGGAGCATTGCCTCCTCGATCAAGATTGCCCAGTCCCGCTCAGTGGCGGCTTCTTGGATTCCCCGAGCGAGCGAGAGTTTCTCCGCTTGTAGGCTAAGCATGAACGCCACGGCTTCTGCAGGGGTAAGCGATTCATCTTTTCCGTGGACACAGAAAACCGAGCCGATCCGAGGAGTGAGACATGCGCGGAGCGAAAGCGAATGCCGCATCAACCAGACCGTATCCCCGCCGCCGCGGAAGTCCGTCGGGAAAGGCCGGGCCCGCAGAGCGTCTCCGCGGTAGAGGTTGGATGCCGAACTCCCTAGGATGCAGCCAGGGCAATGGATACTGGCCAGGATGGCCAGGGCGGTGGGGCTCAACATGAAAGGCCTACCGTCGCCGTAGTTGGCGATAATCTCATGTGCTGGCCATTTTAGCTCGGGGATGGGCTCGCCCCGTTCATTCACAAACCGTGGCTAACTGATTACCACATCGGCCGCGGTTCGCTCCCCCAGTTCGTGAAGGTGAAGAAGCTGAGTTCGATCGATGGTATCGCCAGCGGTACTCACGTAAACCCAAGAACCAACGGTCGACGAGATTCCTTCGTTCCATGAGGCGTAGAGGCCGCGATCGCGTTCGATGAAGCGTAGTTTCGGATGGCGGAGACGGTCACGGATGAACTGGAGGGTGCCGTCGGTCGAACGGCTATCCACCACTATGACCTCATCCGCTAGGTCGATCCAACCTGACATGGCATCAATGTGACGCCCGAGGAGCGTGCGACAGTTATAGGTCGGCATGACAACGCTAAGGCTGATTGTATTCACGCCAACCTATGAATGTCCTGTGTTGCAGTAGGGGCAACCGGATTTCCTTCCGGCACACGTCTAGGTCGTCGTCGCTCGGCCTGGTCTAAAGCGACTTCTAGGTTACCCCCGCGGGCCGTACTTTCGCTGCGGAGCTTGGGTCGGTGCGATGGGCTCGATCTGGACGCCGGCGCACGCGGGGTGGCGACCGAAGGTGCCGTAGGTCTCGGTATCGAAGCGCGTGGTCATACCGCGGGCAGCCTCAGCCACGAGCACGCGACCATCAGGCTGAATGAAGCCAACCTGGACGATGGTGGTGCCGTCCACCTTGCGGGTATGTGCCACGATCTTCTCGAGGAAGTCGCCTGCGTCCGGGCCGGGCTTGAGGGCAAAGAGGATTTTCTTGATGAGGCCCGGGGCGCGGCGCAGCGGCGTGACGGAGTGGGCGCTGAGCGACCACTCGCCGCGTTCTTCGCGGAAGTTGAGGCGGGCGTCGACGATCACGTGCGAGCCGTCCATGAGCAGCGGGAGTTCGCCGTCCTTGAGCTGCGCGGCGGCATCATAAGCATCCGAGAACATCATCACGGGGATGGTCACCGAGCGGGAGGCGACGGTGAAGAGCGCCCACGGACGGTTGTCCTTCTTCGAGATCTTCTTCTCGAGGGCACCGACAATCCCGCAGATGCGGACGGTGTGGCGTTCCTTTTTATCGAGTTCGATGCGGTCCGGGGTGACGGTAAGGGTGGCAATAGCCTCGTCGAGGCCATGGTATTCGGCGAGAGGGTGTCCGCTGAGGTAGAAGCCGAGGAGGGCCTTCTCGCTATTGAGCATCTCGAGCTTGGGCATCTTCTCGGACTTGCGGAGGACGAGGTCGGTCGGGCGCGCGGCGCCGGCGTCCTCAGCCCCAAGCATGTCGAAGAGCGAACCCTGGCCGCTGGCGCGCTCTTTGCGCTCGCCCGCGAAGTGGCGACGGACGGATTCGATGGAGTCGACGAGGTGGCGGCGGTCTTCGCCGGTGAAATCGAAGGCACCGGCACGTACGAGGCAGTCGAGCGTGCGGGAATTGAGGTCGAACTCGCCGAGGCGGCCAACGAAGTCGCCGAAGTCCTTGTAAGGGCCGTTCTTCTCGCGCTCGGCGACGATATTGCGAGCGGCCTGTTCGCCGACGCCCTTGATGGCGCCGAGGCCGAAGCGGATGGCGTTGTCCTTCACCACGGGCGTGAAGTCGGTGTCGGACTGGTTCACGTCGGGTCCGAGCGCCTTCATGCCGAGGGCTTCGACTTCTCCCATGAATTCGGCGAGCTTGTCGGCGTTACCTTGTTCGGAAGTGAGCACGGCCGCCATGAACTCGACGGGGTAGTTGGCCTTCAGGTAGGCGGTGCGATACGAGAGGATGGCGTAGGCAGCAGAGTGCGACTTGTTGAAACCGTACTCGGCGAACTTCTCCAGAGTGGCAAAGATCTCCTCGGCCTTCTTCTGGTCGAT
>Ga0209444_10001137_pt1 | contig 14735 bp, 11 predicted proteins | sample LauGreFaBDMM15DN_2_FD_188215 | JGI IMG/M metagenome (GOLD analysis project Ga0209444, IMG submission 188215) | Freshwater lake microbial communities from Lake Michigan, USA - Fa13.BD.MM15.DN (SPAdes) (version 2) | ecosystem: Environmental > Aquatic > Freshwater > Lake | place: Lake Michigan...
GGTATTTTCATGGCAAATCTTTCCAAACTTCAAAAAGTCGCTCTGGCGGCATCAACGTTCCTGGCTTTGATATCGGCGCAAGTCAATAGCAATGCGCAAGCAGCTGACACAGCTACCCTCAATATTTCAGGTCAAATCACTGCCACAACTTGTAATATTGTGATCAGTGATACAGCAGGCGGTGTTGGCGCAGTAGGTACCAAGATTATCAATTTAGGCAATATACCCGCACCTCTTACAGGTACTGCAGGTGGGACTTTTGGTAACGCTGTTGGCGCCTTTTTTTCAGTATCGTCTACTGCTGGCAGTACCACCCCTTGCACATTCGGAAGTGGAAACACCAAATGGGATCTGGCCTTGGGTTTATCCTCTTCACAGATTACCAACGTTGGTACCGCTACATTTTTGAAAAATAGCATTACTTCTGGTGGTACGGATGCAATTGTTCAATTGAAAGGTGGTATCGGTAATACCCTTCTATCAGCAGGAACCACACTTGCTTTGATACCAGATGCTGGTATTGCCGGTACTTTTTAGTCAGAGCTAGCAGTTGTCAATTTACGCTTTCTTATTCTATAGTTTTGGTTAATGATCCTAATTCCACCCCAAGCAGTACTATTTTATTGAATCCATTAATTAACTTTGGTCTCAGAGATGGAGATTTCGGCTCACTTTCTGCAACATCGTTAGACATTTCTTTTGCCACTGCCACGCCCGATCCCTCCCCTCAAAGCACATGTAGTTTGTCAGTTCCCTCCAACATTAGCCTAGGCAATGCCAGACCCGATTCTTTTGTATCGGGTGTAAGAGTAAATGCAAAAGAATTCACCATCGCTGTTAATTGCTCGAAGCCTATTAGCAATACTTTCATACCCAATGTGCAAATGACTTTTGGCAGTACTTTGGGCGTCACTTGTTTCGCCCAAAATATGGCCACAGGGGCCAACGCCGCTACAAACGTGTTTATTGATATCTTTCGCAATGACACTTCACAAACGGTTTGCCCCAAAACTGCAACAGTGCCCACCACACTGGTATTCAAACAAAACACCACACCCACAGTTTCTTACTCAGACAACCTGACCTTGAGGGCGGCCTTTGTAAATGCAAATTTTCCAAGCGCTGCAACGCCAGGGATATTCACCACCACGGCCACTTTCACCATAACATTTCCATGACATCTAACTGAGTGCGCCCAAACGCACAACCCATATTAAAAAAGGTAAGGGGATGTTCCTAACTCACACCATTCAGTCGCTGACTTGAAGGTTTCAAAAGCGCTTTGAATATTGAGAGACAGATCGCTTCGCTTCCTGCAATGATGGCCTTGGGACAAGGCTAAACTAGTCGTTTTTACACGTACAAAGCGAGTTCCCATGGCCACTTCCCCCCTGAAAATCAACCGCCGCTCGGCCAACATCACCGAAGGCAAGTCGCGCGCGCCCAACCGCTCCATGTACTACGCCATGGGCTACCAAGAGGGCGACTTTGCAAAACCCATGGTGGGCGTGGCCAACGGCCACAGCACCATCACACCATGCAACAGCGGCTTGCAAAAGTTGTCCGACGCAGCGGTAGCGGGCATTGAAGAGGCCGGCGGCAATGCGCAGATTTTTGGCACACCGACCATCTCTGACGGCATGAGCATGGGCACCGAGGGCATGAAATATTCCTTGGTCAGCCGCGAAGTCATTTCTGACTGCATAGAAACCTGCGTGGGCGGCCAGTGGATGGACGGCGTGGTGGTGGTGGGCGGTTGCGACAAAAACATGCCCGGCGGCATGATGGGCATGCTGCGTGCCAACGTACCTGCCATTTATGTCTACGGCGGCACCATACTGCCCGGCAGCTACAAAGGCAAAGACCTCAACATCGTCAGCGTGTTCGAAGCCGTGGGCGAAAACGCCGCCGGCAAAATGAGCGACGCCGATTTGCGCGAGATTGAGATGCGCGCCATCCCCGGCACCGGTTCATGTGGTGGCATGTACACCGCCAACACCATGTCGTCGTCCTTCGAGGCACTGGGCATGTCCCTGCCCTACTCGTCCACCATGGCCAACCCGCACGACGAGACGCAAAACTCGGCGAAAGAGGCCGCCAAGGTGCTGATCGAGGCGATCAAAAAAGACCTGAAGCCGCGCGATATCGTCACCAAAAAGGCGATTGAAAACGCGGTGGCTGTCATCATGGCCACGGGCGGTTCCACCAACGCGGTGCTGCACTTTTTGGCGATCGCCCACACCGCTGAGGTGGATTGGACGATTGATGACTTCGAGCGTATGCGCAAAAAAATCCCTGTTATTTGCGACTTGAAACCCAGCGGCAAATACTTGGCTGTGGACCTGCACAAAGCTGGTGGCATTCCGCAAGTGATGAAAGTGTTGCTCAAAGCGGGCTTGCTGCACGGCGACTGCATGACCATCACCGGCAAAACCGTGGCCGAAAACTTGGCCGATATTCCAGACGCCCCCCGCGCCGACCAAGATGTGATTCGCCCTATCGACAAGCCCATGTACGCCGAGGGTCACTTGGCGATTTTGAAAGGCAACCTCTCGCCCGAGGGCTGTGTCGCCAAAATCACCGGCTTGAAAAACCCTGTCATCACAGGCCCTGCGCGGGTGTTCGACGACGAACAATCTGCCCTTAAAGCGGTGCTGGACGGCAAGATCAAAGCAGGTGACGTGATGGTGTTGCGTTACCTTGGCCCCAAAGGCGGCCCTGGTATGCCTGAAATGTTGGCACCCACCAGCGCCCTGATTGGTGCAGGTTTGGGCGAAAGCGTGGGCCTCATCACCGATGGGCGCTTCTCCGGTGGCACGTGGGGCATGGTGGTCGGTCACGTCGCGCCCGAGGCGGCGGCTGGCGGCAACATCGCCCTCATCCATGAAGGCGACAGCATCACCATCGATGCACACCAATTGATGCTGCAACTGAATGTGGCGGATGATGAAATCGCCAAACGCCGCGCCGCATGGAAAGCCCCAGCGCCTCGCTACAACCGCGGTGTGCAAGCCAAGTTTGCCCATAACGCCTCTAGCGCCAGCAAAGGCGCAGTACTCGATTTGTTCTAAAAGGAAAACCCATGAAACGTGTGATGACTGCCACCCTGCTGGGTCTTTGCTTGGCCACCCCCGCCATGGCCAGCAAAGAACTGGCGCAAGCCAAGAACTGCTTGGCTTGCCATTCGATGGACAACAAAGTGGTGGGGCCTGGGTTCAAAGAAGTCGCCGCCAAATACGCGGGTAACAAAGCGGCAGCCGCCACCCTTGCCACCAAAATCATCGCAGGTGGCAGTGGCGTGTGGGGCGCTATTCCCATGCCTGCCAACCCTCAAGTGAAAGAGGCTGAAGCTAAACAGCTCGCGGTCTGGATTTTGGGATTGAAGTAACTCGCTTCGTCATTGCTCGCTATGTCATTGCGAGCGTAGCGAAGCAACCCCCTTCAAGGCGTATGCCGCAGGCTCGGCCTCGCCTCCATGCTTGCACAACGTCGGCTACGGCCGACCTGCAACACCCGCCTTTATTGATGCGGTGATTCATTCCAACGCTTTATTTCGATCGATCACCCTCGTTATGAGCCGTTCTTGCGATAGCTTTGTCATTGCGACCACTTTGTCATTGCGAGGAGCGAAGCGACGAAGCAATCTCCAGCACGTCGTTAGCAGCTAGATTGCTTCAGCCCTTCGGGCTTCGCAATGACGGCCCTCTTCATCACACCCTATGGAGTTAATTCGTGCGCAAAAAAAGTAGCGGCTAAGGCGTGTGCCGCAGGTCGGCCGTAGCCGACGTTGCGCAAGCATGGAGGCGAGGCCGAGCCTGTGGCATACGCCTTGAAGGGGATTGCTTCGCTACGCTCGCAATGACATAGCGAGCAATCACGGGGCAAGCAATGACGAGTTGCGTCAATTACGGCTTGAGGTATTCCTTCAATATGCCCGCCCCCACGGTGTATTTGGGATCGACAAAGTTACCCAAACGCACCTTGCCGCATTGGCTGAGCATCATGTAAGCGTCCCAGCGGTCAAAGCCAAACTCGGCTTCCATCCACAACACCAAATCTTTGTAGGCGATTCGGGTGGCGTCTTCCAAAGGTCTTGCGCTGCCAATGGTCATGATCATGTCTTCGGTTTCCAAACGTGGCCAAGTGATGGCCCAGTTTTTGATGAGGTCAACCTGTATGGTGGTGGTGCTTTGAAACTCCACCGCGGTGCCACACACCTCGCCATCGCCTTGGCAAGCGTGGGCGTCACCAATGAACACCCTTGCGCCATCGGTACACACCGGTAAATAGGTGATGCTGCCAGGCCCCATGTCGGGCAAATCCATATTGCCGCCGTGGGTGTCGGGGGTCAAGGTGTTGATGGAGTCGAGCATGGGCGAGCAGCTCAAGGTGCCAATGTGCGGCTTATAGGGCAGCGTTACGCGCTTGCTCCAGTACACCCCTTTTTCATCGACATCGATCTTGCGAACAATCTCGGGCAAAGGTTGCGTCAGCAGCGAGGTGAACATGGTGGCGCTCAAAGCACCAAACTCAGGGATCATGGCGCAGGTGCCACGCGGGTTCGGGCCACGCGGGGCCATCGATTCGATGTACACCGCAATCACATCACCAGGCTGCGCGCCTTCGACCATGATGGGACCGTTTTGCGGATTGACAAAGGGCATGGTCAGCACTTTGGAGGGCAGGTCTTGCTCTGTTTTCACTTTGCCATCAAAAGCGTCACGCGTCTCGACAATGATGCGGTCGCCAGGCTTGACGCTCAACACTGGCTGCGAGTACGGGCCAATGGTGTAGTGGTAAGTGCCTTGCTTGGCCTCGGTCAACTCGTGGGTGACAGCTTGACGACCTTGGGCCACGCCACGTTGGCGCATGATGGATTGTTCTAACCATGACATAGAGATGCTCCTTTGACTCAAACTTTGGGGTGATGACGGTGCCAATCGGTGGCTTGCTGAAATGCCCAGCCAGCGCGGATGATCATGTCTTCCTCAAAGTGACGACCGACGAACTGGCAACCAATCGGCATACCTTGGGGGGTGAAGCCAGCTGGCAAAGTAATGGTGGGTTGGCCCGTCATGTCAAACGGGCAAGTGAATTTCAGCAAGGCACTGAGCAGCTCGGCGTCGGTGGCCAATTTGCTCATGCGCTCCCAAGTGGGCGCGGCAATGCCGGTGGTGGGAATCAGCAGCAAATCGATGTCTTGGAACAAGGTGTCTACGCGGCCCCTGAAGTCGTGGCGGCGCAAAATGATTTTTTGGTAATCCATGCCGCTCAAAGCGTGGCCCAGGTCGATCAAACCCGCCAAGCCAGCGCCGTACTCAGACTTGCGAGAGGGGTAAGTGGCCTCGTGCGCAACCGCAGTCTCAGCGCCGCACAAGGGAAACCAGTCGTCAATGGCATGTTGAGGGTCGGGGAACTTCACTTCTTTGACAATAGCGCCTTGCGCCTTGGCTACCTCGATCATGGCCATGAAAGCTTGCTTGCTGGGCTCGTCGATGCCCTCCAAGCTCCACTTCAAATCGATACCGACACGAACACCTTTGAGGCCTTTGCTCATGCTGGCCAAGTAATCGGGCACAGGCAACAAACTGGCGGTGGGGTCTTTGGCATCCGCACCTGCAATCACGCCCAGAATAGCTGCTGCGTCTGCCGTACTGCGGGTCATGGGCCCTAAGTGGTCTAGGGTGGCGGCCAACTCAAAAGCGCCATAGCGGCTGACCCGTCCCCATGTAGGCTTGATGCCGGTGATGCCATTGGCGGCACAGGGAAAGCGAATCGAGCCGCCGGTGTCCGACCCCAGCGAGCCGTAGCACAGGCCTGCGGCGGTGGCCACGCCTGAGCCGCTGGAAGATGCACCCGGCCATTGCCCTGCGCCCCAAGGGTTGACGGGTGGCGTGATGTTGGGGTGGTGATCGGCGTAAGCGCCTTCGGTGAGTTGCAACTTGCCCAAAATGACCGCGCCAGCTTCGCGCAGTTTGCGCACCACGGTGCCGTCTTCTTTGGGGATGTTGTTGGCATGGATGGTCATGCCAGCAGCCGTCTTGGTGCCAGCTGTCCAACACAGGTCTTTCACAGCAATAGGCACACCGTGCAGCGGCCCCAAGATGTGCCCAGCGCCAATGGCCTTGTCTGCCGCCTGAGCGTCTGCCAGTGCGTGATCGGCCATGACGGTGGCATAGCTCTTCAAGCTGCCATCGAGTTGCTCGATGCGTTTGAGCTGGGCTTGGGTGGCCTCGACAGAGGAAATTTGGCGAGATTGAATCTGCTTGGAAATTTCCAGCAATTCAGCGAAATGTGCTTTGTCTTGGCTCATGGCAACCCCTTGATGGTGAGTCCCATTGTGCGCGATGGCGGCGGGATTTGTCCATAAATAATTTTCCAATTCAAGTAAAAAGGATAAACAGAGCAGGCCATAATGGGTTTTGTCATGCACCGATTTAAGGCATCGCCATGAGCACATCGCCACGCTGGAAAAACCGCCCCGAAGGCTCGACGTGGGGCGACTTTGGCCCCGACGACCAGTTTGGCCGAATGAATTTGCTCACCCCCGCCAAAGTCTTGCAAGGCGTGTCCGAGGTCCAACAGGGCCTGAGCTTTAACCTGAGCTTGCCGCTGGACTTCCCTGGCGGCTCGGTGCTCAACCCACGCCGCAGCCCGCCCGTCCTGCGCCCCACAGTGCGCAACGGCAAGCCGAACATGAACTACCAAATGTGGTGCGACGACCCCTTGTGTACCGATGTCATGAGCGACGACTTGGTCATCATGCATTTGCAGTACAGCACGCAGTGGGACAGTTTGGCGCATGCAGGATCTATGTTCGATGCCGATGGCGATGGTGTACCCGTTGCGCTGTACTACAACGGCTTTCGCGCTGGCACCGACGTCATTGGCCCAGACCACAACGAGGGCGCAGGCATTTTCGATTTCATCAAAGTGCCACGTGAGTCCACCTCTTATGCCAAAGCCTTGGGCATCGAAAAAATGGCTGAGCGTTGTGTGCAAGGCCGTGCGGTGATGATCGACTTGCACGCCCATGTGGGCAACACCGGCGCGGTGGTGGGCTACGACATGCTGATGGACATCATGGCCAAAGACAAAGTGGTGGTGGAAGAAGGCGATATGGTGTGTTTGCACACCGGTTTTGGCGAGGTGCTGCTGGGCATGAACAAACAGCCTGTCGGCGCGGTTTTAGACAAAAGCGGCTCAAGCCTTGATGGTCGCGACGAGCGCTTGAAACAATGGATCACGGACAGCGGTTTGATCGCCCTGATCGCCGACAACTACGCGGTGGAAACCTACCCTGCTCTGCCACATGCAGGCGCTTGCGCCGCCCTGCCTTTGCATGAGCATTGCTTGTTCAAGCTAGGGGTTCACTTGGGCGAGTTGTGGCACCTCACGCCCTTGGCGAACTGGCTGCGAGCCCATGGCCGTTCACGGTTTTTATTAACCGCACCGCCCCTGCGTTTGCCGGGGGCAATTGGCTCACCCGCGGCACCCATCGCCACGGTCTAAGCGCTGGTTGCCTTAAGTAGCGCAAACTTTTCTGATCAAGGCCTCAAAGAACGATTTGGGCTGAGGTGTGTACCAGCGGAAATAACGTTTTTTGGGATCTGACGATGCGCCGCCTTGGGTGACATTGCCGTTGCCCATGCGCCCATCAAAGTCAGTGAACTTGATTTGGCGCTGCCGGTAAGTCAGGCATTGCACATGCCGAACAGAAATACGCGAACTGGTGAGGTAAGCACAGCTGTCACCTTTACACGCCTCTTTTTTGCCGGTGGGGTAGTCGGACATGGTGGTGACTTGTATCATGCCATCTACATCGCTGATGCTTGCCAAGTCGATGTAATGGTTTTCGCCAAAGTCAGCATCTTGCATGATGGGTGTCCATTCGGCATGGGCCGCCATCGCCACTGCAAACAAACTTAAAACCAAAAAATGCTTCATGCATCACTCCAGACAAAGAGCCATTGTAGGCAGCTTCAACCATGCCCCTTCAGGGCCGATGTTTCATCAGGCAATCGATCACTTCAGAACTCAATTCAAAACCTTGGCCATGCTGCTGGGCTAACTGGCGGCAGTTGTTGACGAAAGTTTCCAAGCCTTCAGAGAAGACGAATTGCAATGCGCCCCCCGTCCACGCCGGAAAGCCAATGCCAAAAATAGAACCGATGTTGGCGTCATGCGCAGAGGTCAGCACGTTTTCTTGCAAGCAACGCGCCGTCTCTACCGCTTGGCGGTAAAGCAGTCGTTGCTTCATAGCTAACTGCAGCGCTAGGGGTTCACCCGTCAAGGGTTTTTCAAAATGCTGTTTCAAACCCGACCATAAGCGCTTGGGGCCAGCGGATGGGTAATCGTAAAAACCCGCACCTGCAGCTCGCCCTGCGCGTTTGAATTCATTGACCATGCGCTCGACAATTTTTTCACCTGCGGAAGTGACGTAGGTTTTGCCTTCAGCCGCGAAATCGCTGCGGGTTTGCTCGATCACATGCACAGAAAGCGATAAAGAGGTTTCATCCATCACAGCCAAAGGTCCCACCGGCATCCCAGCTGCCAAGGCAGCGTGCTCGATCAAGGCCGCAGGAATGCCCTCACCCAACATGGCTGCGCCCTCCATCACATAGGTGCCAAACACGCGACTGGTGAAGAACCCCCGCGAGTCATTCACCACAATGGGTGTCTTGCCAATCGCCAGCACATAGTCATAGGCACGTGCCAAGGTTTCATCATCGGTGTCTGCGCCTTTGATGATTTCCACCAAACGCATTTTGTCCACCGGCGAGAAGAAATGCAGGCCGATAAATTTTGCGGGCCGCACACTGGCTTGGGCTAAGCCACTGATGGGCAAGGTCGAGGTGTTGGAGGCGAACACGCCTGCTGCATTCATCACCGCTTCAGCTTCTTGGGTAACTTGCGCTTTGAGAGCGCGGTTTTCAAACACCGCTTCAATGACCAAGTCGCAGCCTTGCAAATCACTGACCTTGTCGGTGGCGTGAATCAAGGGCAGTATTTGCGCTTGCTGGGCCTTTTTTAAATCTACATCCAGCAGTACACAGGGAATACTTTTCTTTGCATTGGCCACGGCAATGCCAGCCCCCATCATGCCGGCGCCCAATATGCCCACCTTGACAGGTTTCCAAGGCGCAAAACCACGGGGCCGCGATTGACCCGCCTTGATGGCATTGAGGTTGAAAAAGAACGCAGTGATCATGTTCTTGGTGGTTTGGCTCACCATCACCTTGGCCAACTTGCGGCTCTCGATGCGGGTGGCGGTGTCGTAATCGACTTGCGCTCCCTCGACCATGCACTCCAAAATCGCTTGCGCAGCGGGATACAAACCATGGGTTTTGTTGAACAACATCGCAGGCGCCACGGACAGACCGTTGGCCAAGGCGGGGCTGTTGACACTGCCGCCTGGCATTTTGTAGCCCTTGCGGTCCCACGGTTGTTGTGCCTGTGGGTTGTCATGGATGTAGCCCAACCCCAATTCCAAGAGTTGCTCTGGGCTAGAAGCCAAACCATCGACAAGCCCCAAGGACAGGGCTTCGTTGGGGTTGAACAGTTTGCCTTCCATCAAATAAGGCTGCGCCGCCATCAAGCCCAGCAAACGCGTCATCTTGGTAATGCCAGTGGCACCAGGAATCAAGCCCAGCGAGACCTCTGGCAAGCCAAACATGGCGCTGGGCTTGTCCAATGCGAAACGGGTATGGGCTATGAGCGCTACCTCCCAACCACCACCCAATGCGGCACCTTGCAAAAGCGCCACCACGGGCTTGCCCATGGTTTCTATGCGACGAAACGCCTTCTTCACAGCCTCAATCCCCACAAAACCGGCTGCGGCGTCACTGGCTTGCAGCTTCAGCACACCCTTGAGGTCAGCACCTGCAAAAAAAGTGGTTTTGGCAGAGGTCAGCAAAACTCCCTGTAGCGCAGCTTGGTCGGCCTGCAATTGGTCTGCCAAGGCCAGCATGTCTGCCTGCCACTCGGGCTTCATGGTGTTCACCGGCGAGCCGGGTTCGTCGAAGGTGACGGTAGCAATACCCTGAGGGCTCAGTTCGTAACGCAAGGTGGAAAAGCGCATATCAGACTCTTTCAATGATGGTGGCAATGCCCATGCCGCCGCCCACACACAAAGTGATCAGGCCGCGTTTGAGTTGGCGCAGTTCTAACTCGTCGAGCAAGGTGCCGAGCAACATTGCGCCGGTGGCACCCAAGGGGTGGCCCATGGCTATGGCGCCGCCATTCACATTCACCTTTTCATGCGGGACGTTCATCTCACGCATGAAGCGCATGGGCACAGCCGCAAACGCTTCGTTGATTTCAAACAGGTCGATATCGTCAACCGTGAGTCCGGCTTTGGCCAAGGCTTTACGCGCCGCAGGCATAGGACCCGTCAGCATGATGGTGGGGTCGGCACCTGACAAAGCCGTGGCCACGATACGCCCACGGGGCGTGAGCCCCAAAGCACGGCCTTTGGCTTCGCTGCCGATCAGCACAGCTGCCGCACCGTCCACAATGCCCGAAGAGTTACCAGCGGTATGCACATGGTCGATGCGCTCGACGTGCGGGTAGCGCGACAAAGCCACCGCATCAAAACCCATGCGACCCATGTCGGCGAAGCTGGGCTTCAAAGCACCCAAAGCTTCTAAGGTGGTGCGGGGTTTGATGAACTCGTCTCGTTCCAACACAGCAAGACCAATTTCATCGAACACCGGCATGACCGAGCGATCGAATTTGCCAAGGCTTTGTGCGGCAGCGGCACGTTGCTGCGAGGTGAGTGCGAATTGATCTACATCTTCACGGCTCCAACCTGCCATGGTGGCGATCAAATCAGCGCCAATGCCTTGCGGCGTGAAACCTGTTGCGGCGTTGGTGGCGGGGTCTTGCGCCCAGGCTCCGCCGTCAGAGCCCATGGGCACACGCGACATGCTCTCCACACCACCGGCGACGACCAAATCTTCCCAACCACTGGCCACTTTTTGCGCGGCCATATTGACGGCCTCGAGGCCCGAGGCACAAAAGCGGTTGATTTGAACGCCAGACACCCGAAAGTCCCAACCTGCTTTGAGCAAAGCGGTTTTAGGCAAAACTGAGCCCTGTTCCCCCACAGGTGACACGCAACCCATCACCACATCATCGACCTCGGCGGGGTCAAAATCATGGCGAGCTTGCAGTTGGTTGAGCAATCCACCCAATAAATCCACGGGTTTGACGCTGTGCAAGCTGCCGTCCTTTTTACCTTTGCCGCGCGGTGTACGCAGCGCATCGAAAATCATGGCATGGGTCATGAGTCATCTCCTTGTTCAGTTGGAAGATGATAATTTAGTTAAGATGGTCGCATGTCTCGCATAGACTCCCCGCGCTCTCAACCCCCGCCTCAGGTTCAAGCAAAATCTCAGGCCAAGCCAAGGCCTGAAGTTCCGAAAGAACTCCGGCAGATTGAGCCTGAGGTCAAACAGCAGCCTATGAGCGGGGCTTCAAAAGGTTCAAGGGTCGATATCAAGGCCTGAGTTCTGCCATGAACGTGAGCCACCTTGATATACCCCAAGCAAACTCACAAATGCTGAACTAGAAGGACCTTGGCAAGCCCAGCACATGCTCGGCCATATAGGCATAAATCAAATTGGTAGAGATGGGTGCGACTTGGTACAAACGGGTTTCGCGAAATTTTCGCTCGACATCGTATTCGCTGGCAAAACCAAAACCGCCATGGGTTTGCAAACACACATTGGCAGCTTCCCATGAGGCTTTGGCGGCCAAGTACTTGGCCATATTGGCTTGGGCGCCACAGGGCTGCGCTGCGTCAAAAAGCTCACAAGCCTTCCAGCGCATCAGGTTGGCCGCTTCGGTTTCCATGTAAGCGTCAGCAATCGGAAATTGAACGCCTTGGTTTTGACCAATGGGTCGGCCAAACACCACCCTGTCGTTGGCATAGCGGCGGGAGCGGTCGATGAACCAATAGGCGTCCCCGATGCATTCGGCGGCAATCAATATGCGCTCTGCATTCAAGCCGTCCAGAATGTAGGAAAAGCCTTTGCCTTCCTTGCCAATCAAGTTGTCTACAGGAATTTCCAGTTGATCGAAAAAGACTTCATTGGTCTCGTGGTTGACCATATTGCGAATCGGCTTGATGGTCATGCCTTGCCTCAAGGCCGTATTCACATCCACGATGAAAATAGACATGCCTTCGCTTTTGCGCTTGACTTGGTCCAGCGGCGTCGTGCGTGCCAACAAAATCATCAGATCCGAATGCTGCAACCGTGAAATCCATACTTTTTGACCATTGATGACATAGCGGTCGCCGCGCTTGACAGCCGTGGTTTTGAGTTGGGTGGTGTCGGTGCCAGTGGTGGGTTCGGTCACCGCCATGGACTGCAGTCGCCATTCTCCGGTCGCTATTTTGGGAAGGTAGTGGGCTTTTTGCTGCGCTGAGCCATGGCGCAACAAAGTGCCCATGTTGTACATCTGACCATGGCATGAACCAGCGTTGCCACCGCTGACATTGATTTCCTCCATGATGACCGAGGCCTGCGCCAAACCCAGCCCAGAACCGCCGTACTCTGCAGGGATCAAGGCGGCGAGCCACCCCGCACCCGTCAACGCCTCGACAAAGGCTTGTGGGTAGGCGCGTTGCTCGTCAATGTTTTGCCAGTAAGTTGCATCAAAGCCAGCGCACAAGGCCCTGATGGCATCGCGCAATTCTTGGTGTTCGTCAGGGGGTGGCAATTCTGTGGTCATCTCAATGTCAATTCAATTCAGCATCAGCTTGCATTGTCAGCCAATCTTGGTGGTCCTGAGCCCACAAGCGACAGCGAATGCCATCCGAATACATTTGGGCATTCACACGCATACGCCGTTGGTCTGCACATTCAAAAATGGGGCGAGTCGCTTTGAAAGTAAAGCGTTTGATGGCCTTGTCGGTATGCTGGCCCAGCAGATCTAATAACAAGGTAGCGATCAACGGCCCATGAACCACCAAGCCTGGGTAGCCCTCGACCTCGCTGGCATATTTGCGGTCGTAATGAATGCGGTGTGCATTGAACGTCAACGCCGAATAGCGAAACAACAAAACATCGTCAGGCACAGAGTCGCGGCTCCACACTTCTGTCGCGGCATTACCCGTCTCAACCATGGTGTTAGCTGCTACAGGCGGCAAAGGTTTGTCGGTTGGGGCGGCACTGTCTCGGTAAACAATATCGTGCGTCTCGCGCAAACACAAGCCTTGTGCGCCGTGGTACTGATGCTCTACACACACAAAGACCAAGTCACCACCGCGTCCTTTTTTGGGTGTGACAGATTGAATCGTCGAGGTACGCGTGAGGGTTTCGCCCACGTGAATAGGTGCCGTGAAGTCGAGACTTCCACCTGCCCACATGCGCCTAGGCAGAGGCACTGGGGGTAAAAACCCACCACGCTTGGGGTGTCCATCCTCCCCCAACTCCGACTGCTTGGCAGCGGGCAAAAAGTACAGCCAATGCCACAAAGGTGGCAAGGGGTCACCTTCTTGCAAAGCGTTGTCTCGGTCAAGCAGCGCAGACATAGACCGCACCGGTGCAGCAGTCATGGTGTCTTGGCGGGTTTCTTGTTTGCCAACCCAAGTACTTAACAGTGATGTGTCGAATTCAGTCATCAAAATACCGAGTGTTCCCCCAATTGCACATTTGCTTGACCTGCAAGCAATTGGTCGTAATGCGCAAACAGGGTTTGTGTTCCGAAAGAGGGCGTGATGTACGCATCGTACTGCTGGGTTTGCGCATTCCACACCAGCATGGATTCGGTGGCGTAGTAGCGGCCAATGCGAGCGAGTTCGGCCTTGGCCGCTAAGCTTGGCATAAACCATCCCAAAACTTTTAACACCTGAATGATGACGTCCAACAGCGCCACAGGAACCTGTTTGAATTTGGGAGGTTTCCCCATGGCTTTGAACAAATACTCACCCTGCTGCAAAGGTGTGATGGCTTCGCCAGGCCCACCGATGGGCAAGATTTGATTGTGCTTAGCGGGGTCGCTGAGACATTGGGCAATGAACATGCCCAGATCATGGTCGCTGATGGGTTTACAAGCGGTCAGCTGCCCATCGGCAAACAGCAAGAACGGCTTGTTCTGTTGCAGCCTTTTGATTTGCCCAGACAGCGACTTGAAAAAAGCAGTGGGGCGAACAATGGAGTAGTTCATGCCAGACCCGCGCAACTCCTTTTCAAAAGCTAGCTTCGCTTGTTGAAAAGCCAGCAAAGGTTTTTGCACACATATCGCCGATAGCAATACAAACTGCGCGATACCTGCCTCTATGGCAATTTGGAGCAACTGTGAATGAGCTTGGAAATCAATTGCCCAAGCATCTTTGGGCGCACCGGTTCGTGAAGCCATGCAGGAAACGATGGCGTCAAAGTTTTCGCCTTGCAGCCCCACGTTTTTGACGGATTCAATCGACTGCACATCGCCAAAGCGAAGCTGCGCACCTGCAAGTAATTCGTGGGTTTGGGGTGGCTGGCGCACAAAGCAAACCACCTCGTGACCAGCATGGAGCAAGGCTTTGCAAGTGGCTTGACCTATGGTGCCAGTGGCACCGAATAAAAGTACGCGCATAAGTGGGTTAATTTAAATTGCCAACTTCACTAGGTAAAGAGAAGTGGGGCTAGCTGGCGGAAACGGAGAGATTCGAACTCTCGATAAGGCTCTACACCCTATACTCCCTTAGCAGGGGAGCACCTTCGGCCACTCGGTCACGTTTCCAG
>Ga0209444_10001139_pt1 | contig 14707 bp, 16 predicted proteins | sample LauGreFaBDMM15DN_2_FD_188215 | JGI IMG/M metagenome (GOLD analysis project Ga0209444, IMG submission 188215) | Freshwater lake microbial communities from Lake Michigan, USA - Fa13.BD.MM15.DN (SPAdes) (version 2) | ecosystem: Environmental > Aquatic > Freshwater > Lake | place: Lake Michigan...
CACAGAGTGAATAAATGTCAATGCAGATCGAAAAAATCCGTATTCCGTGCTGGACGCCCTTCCTAAATGCGATAAAACGCTTTTGCACACGGTAACATTACTCACCAACTGTGATACCTGATTGCATAATACAACCAACTCATATTCTATGGACATTCAAATTGCTTCCCTCTGTGACTTCGCAGCCGACTACCAAGGCAAACTGGTGGTAACTGGCGTTTTTGATACCCTTGCCGCTCGTGCGTTGCCCGTCGTGCATCCCCATTGCGCCTTGGCACTGCGTTTCTGCTTTACTCCCGAAGACAGCGGTCGCCACAAGCTCTCCATCAACATCATTGATGAAGACGGCACCCCTCTCGATCCCACCAACATGCCGATCGAGCCAGAATTCGACGTCACACTGCCACCGAATGTTCCTTTCCTCACTCGCAACCTGATCCTCAATCTCCAAGGCCTGCGTTTCGCCAATGCTGGCATCTACTCCGTAGACATCGGTTGCGATGGCGAAGTCCTGCAACGCTTGCCGATCCGCATCGTGCACGTCAATGCCGAAGGTCAGCCGATCAAGTAATCCACTCACACCAGCCAACAACTTTTTCAGGGAACGCTCCGGCGTTCCCTTTTTCGTCACCCTATGCAAACGCGAAAAATTAAAATGCTTTCTTACACTCTTCAAACCTACTCAGCGCATGGGCCGCGCAACTTTTTTTCTGCAAAAGTTCTAGGATCGATTTGAAGGTTGATTTGAAGCGGTTAGTTTTTGATGGTTTGGGGGAGTGAGATAGGTTTTGCCTTTTTCTCATTCTTCAGAGGTTTCTATTACGATGGCCGTGACGAGCTCGGCCAGTCGGGTTTCTGCGTGAACTAGGTCCTTTGAGTTGAAGATGCCGCGCATGTCGGTGGCCACAGAAGCGCGCATGGCTAGCTTTGACCTAGCTGGCATCAAAGAAGATGTAGGCAATTTCGGACATGCATTTTGGCGATGGCTACTTTGAGATGGCGGGAGAGGCTCAGCTGGCTTCATTTATTACCGATTGGCTTCGTACCCTGCGGTTGGCTGCATCATTTATCCCTGATTTGCTAAAATTTTTAATCGCAAAATAGTTGCGTTATCGAAAAAAATGTGCGAGATTTCTTTTGCAATGAAAACGTGGCTTTTATCCCTCAATTTACTTCTCGCCCTGCCGCTCGCTGCCCAGGTAAAAACTGTCGCGCTTCATCCACTGCTTACCGATCTCGTCAAACGTGTTGGCGGCGATCAGGTGACCGTGATTGATCTCATAGGCAAAACCGGTGACCCGCACCACTTTGAGCCTAGCGCAGATCAACTCAAAAAAACCATGGGTGCCGCCCTCTATTTCGTATCCGGCATGGGCCTAGAGTCCTACCTGCCGTCCCTAAAAAGTATCATCGAGCACGAAGCAAAGATTATCGAAGTCGGTGCTACTATCCCTTCCATTGAAGGATCTTGTGATCATTGCGAACACGAAGACGAGGAAGAACACGAACATAACCACAACATCGACCCCCATTGGTGGCATTCCATCGAAAACTTCCGCCGCGCCGTAAATGTCGTTGCAGCCGAACTCATCGTAGCCGCCCCGGCACACAAAGACCTCTTCGAAAAAAATGCCGCAGCCTATCGTTCTGAGCTGGAAGAGCTCGATCGCTGGACGCGTAAAGAGATTGCCAAAATCCCCAAAGCATCACGCCAATTGGCTACTGCCCATGATGCCTTCGGTTACTTCTGCAAAGACTACGGCTTCACCGCATTTCCCGTGCAAGGTATAAATCGCGAGCAACACCCCAACACCGCTGAACTCGGCGAATTGATCGACGATCTCAAAAAACATCAAGTGGCAGCCATTTTCCCTGAAAAGGAGTCCAACCCGAAAATTCTCAGCACGATTACCAAGGACACCGGTATCAAACTCGCCCATGCACTCATCGCCGATGGCACCACGGTCGATACCTACGCTGAAATGATCAAACACAACGTCAATGCCATCGTGGAAGCCCTCGGAGCGAAATGAGCTCCTTAACGATTGCGGCATGAAACACATGGCATGACTCAGCTCTTCCTTAGCGCAGAGTTCATTGTACTAAATAAAAATCTTCGGCGGTTTCAACACAGAAGTGCAACGCTCACTTGCGGGGCTGAAAATGCCTCATTGGGTGTGTTCCAGCCAAGACATTTTCTCGAGCGGTTGTTGAGTTTTTCTTATACCTCGCAAATATGCTCGTCGATAATTTTGCTGAAGTCAGTTCGCTTGGGAAAAAAAACTGGCCTATAGGGCCGTTGGTGCTTTCATTGAGGCCTCTTTCCCAGGAATGGTAGGGATGGACAAAGCAACCAGTGGTTTGCAAGATTTCATCGATGAGCTGGTGCATGGTAAATTCTTTGCCGTTGTCGAAGGTGAGGGGGGGGACTGCGTTTCGATAGGGCCCCAGGCGGCTATCGTAGCTCGCAAAAATCTTGCACACCCCACCCTTCCTGCTAGGATGCACTTGCATGGCGAACATTGTTTATTTTGACCTCGAAACCCAACGCAGCTTCAGCGATGTCGGCGGCTTTTCCCAGAAACACAAAATGGGCATTTCCGTGGCCGTGACTTACTCCACCGCCACCGAACAATACCGCATCTACAAGGAAAGCGAGATGCAAGACCTCATCAACGAACTCATCCGCGCTGATCTGGTCGTAGGCTACAATCACATCAGCTTCGACTACGGCGTCCTCCAATCCTATGCTGTGTTCGACATCCTCGAGCAAACCCGCAATCTCGACATGCTCGTCGAAGTCGAAAAAGTGCTCGGCCACCGACTCAAGCTCGACGCCATAGCCTCAGCATCACTCGGTACTGGAAAAACTGCCGACGGACTGGATGCCTTGAAATGGTGGCAAGAATACAAACGCACTGGCCGCCCAGAGCCGATGATGAAAATCGCCGAGTATTGCTGTTACGATGTCAAGGTCACCAAAATGGTCCACGAATTTGGCCTCGAACACGGCATCGTAAAATTTGAAGATCGTGCCGGAAAAATCCAAGAATGCGCGGTTGATTGGAAACTGCCTTGAGCCGTGACTAACGACAAAACTTCTGCATCAAGCGAAGTTTGTTCAGCGCGGAGCCATCTTTGATCGTCTCACGGGCAATATCGATGCCCTCACCAATGTGATCAGAAAGGCCACAACAGGCCAATGCGGTGCCTGCATTGAGCAAGACGATATCACGCTTTGGCCCGGTTTCTTTTCCGGAGAGGATATCTTCGAGGATCACGGCATTCTCCTGCGCATCACCTCCTTGCAATTGCTCCACGCTGGCAACATTCAGTCCAAAATCTTCTGGAGAAATTTCTTCATCTTCTGAGTCTTGAAAGCGCCCTGCTTTGCAAATGCGCGTGCTACCCATAAGGCTGACTTCATCAACGTCCTTGCCATCCTGCGTGCTGCCATTTACCACCCATGCACGATCACGACCCAATCGTTGCAAAATTTCAGCAAATACCGGGCAATACTCACGGGAAAAAACACCCACCATCTGGCATTCTGGACGAGCTGGATTCAGCAAAGGCCCGATCAAGTTAAAAATCGTCCGCACCTTGCGTTGACCTAACAGTTTTCTCGCTTCTACCACTGCTTTAAATGCCGGATGATACGCTGGCGCAAAAAGAAATCCACACTGCACATTTTCTAACGATTTACGAAAATCCTCTGTGCTCAGATCGAGTCGAATGCCGAGAGCTTCCAGCACATCCGCACCGCCCGACTTGGAGGTAATGCCGCGGTTGCCATGTTTCACCACCACCGCGCCCGCCGCAGCTACGAGAAACATCGTAGTCGTAGAAACATTGAACATGTTAAGTTGATCACCTCCCGTTCCACATAGATCAATCGTTGGCCCCTCCAACTCTAATAAATGCACATCAGGATTCACAGCGTGCCCCAAGAAAGTTTCCACAAAACCAGCAATCTCCGCAGGCGTCTCACCCTTACGCGAAAGAGATTCCAGAAGCTGAGCTTTTTTTTCTGCCGAGCCATGAGCGTCGAGCAAAAACTCCGCCGCGACTTCGATCTCGCGTGCTGACAACTCCTGCCCCGCGTCCAAATGATGTATGAGTGAGTCCATGATTGCGCCCCAACCCTAGCACAGTGCCCACCGGTTGCCCACGGAAAAGCAAAGAACACAGCTGATTATTTTTGAGTAGAATCAAAGGAATCCCAAAAAGTCTTATCATTCAACCGTTTCAAATTTTGCGCCTTTTGTGTTTCTTTGCCGCCAATAAATTCGAAATTTCTGTTAGGCTCATATTTCAGGCCACGGGCAGGCAACTTTCATGCCGCCGCACTCCACTCAACGCATGATCGAGCCCGAGACGCTGGGCCATCGCCGCCACCGCACGCCCCAAAATATCAACATCCCCGCGAGCATCATGACGCCGCAAGCTGCTTTCCGCGAGGCCGAGCCGTGACTTGATGTGATCGAGAGAGTGCCCCGTGCCACGCGTCGAACCAAAGAGCATTTTCGAGATGTGAATCGAATCGATGCATGAAATCTCGCGCGTTTCACGACCGCAGCGCTGACTGGTCGCCTGCAGAAATTTCGAATCGAAACGCAAGCCATTGTGCGCGATCAGTGTCGACGGTCCAGCCCACCGCGAGAATTCGCAAAGCACTTCCTCTGGACGAGGTGCCGCAGCCACATGTCGATTGCCAATGCCAGTGTAGCTCTCGATGAACGAAGAGATCGATCGCCGAGGTTTTGCGAAACTGAAGAACGAATCATCAGCCCAAATCTCCCCAGCACAAAATCGCACAGCCGCAATCTGAATCAAGTCATCGCCCAACGGATCCAATCCCGTGGTTTCCAAGTCGTAAATGACAAAAGAATGTTCGCTAGGATGATTTGATACCGACTGACTCATGATGACTCCCACGGTGTGACGGATTTCGACTCATTCAGCAATCGAAAAGAGTGTAACTGAAATTATTGGATAATCGACAGTCTTGGGAGAATAGAAATCCAAGAGTAAAGAAAATCGATACGTAATGGAGGCCAATCGAGACAGGATTTCATAATGGGGTTGAAGACGTAAGACTTGAAATGCTGGTTTTTTTCTTCATCGTCATTGCTGATCAGGAAACATCTATGTCTCCGCACGAATCATTTCTACCCTCAAAAATCCGTTATAATCCGTGAAATCCGTGGTTAATAAAAAGCCCTTTGCACTGAAACGAACGAAACGCATCATCGCCCACGCGCTAAGGCCTGCAATTTTTCACCAGCAGCGCGCAGAGTTTCTTCCTTTTTGGCAAAATGAAAGCGCACGTATTGATGGATCGGCTCGCGGAAAAAGCTCGATCCCGGCACGCCGGCCACACCGACGTGTTCGATAATCCATTTCGCAGCTTCGTGATCGCAGGCAAAACCTAACGAAGAAATATCTAATAAAACGTAGTAGGCACCTTGTGGTTCGGTGAAGGGCAATCCTGTGCCACGCAGGCATTCGAGAAAAACATCACGCTTGTGAGAGTAAAGTTCGCGAAGTCCCACGTAGTATGTTGGAGGGAGTTCCAGCCCAGCGACGGCGGCTTCCTGCAACGGAGCTGCAGCACCAACCGTGAGGAAATCATGGACCTTGCGCGCTTGCGCAATGAATCGTGCAGACGCCTGTACATAACCCAAACGCCAGCCGGTGATGGAATAGGTTTTCGAGAGAGAATTACAAGTAACAACCCGATCTTCCGCACCGGGCAAGCTCGCGGCATAAACGTGTTTGTGCGGTTCATATACGATGTGCTCATACGGTTCATCCATGATCATAAAGGCGTCGTATTTCTCCGCGAGTTCGAGGATTTCCGTCAACTCCTCGCGCGTGAAAACTTTTCCCGTAGGGTTCGAGGGATTGCACACCACGATCGCTTTTGGCTGCTGTGCAAAGGCCCGCGCCAGTTCGTCGGGATCGTAGTGGAAGTGCGGCGGATGCAGCGGCACATAGATCGGCTCCGCGCCCGAGAGAATCGCATCGGCAGCATAGTTTTCGTAAAATGGCGAAAACACGATCACCTTATCGGCCGGATTGCAGGCGGTCATCATCGCTACCATCATCGCCTCCGTGCTACCACAAGTGACCACCAATTCTTGATCGGGGTCGACCGCCACTCCGCTGCAACGCGTAATTTTTCTCGCCAATGCCTGACGAAATCGCGGCGCCCCCCAAGTCACCGCATACTGATGATGCGGTCCACGCGTCGCACGCTCCAAGGCCACTAACAATTCCTCGGGCGGATCAAAATCTGGAAACCCTTGGGAAAGATTGATCGCACCCTGCTGCGTCGCCAACCGAGTCATCCCTCGGATCACCGACTCCGTAAATCCCTGCAAACGTTGCGCGGTCTCTGGCATGGAGAAATCCTAGCATCAGCAGAAAAAATGGCGATGGAAATGTGCCGACTTCGCATGGAGCTTTTTACGTTTCTTGTCAAATTTGCGAAGGTGCTTTTACGCTCGACAAAGCTTGCTTTGTCGAATAAAATATTTCACTCGCAGAGCCGCGAGAGTCTATGGAAAGCAAGCAAGAACATCGAAGCTCACCCCAGTGGAAACTCGCGCTCGCAGCTTTGGGGATTGTTTTTGGTGATATCGGCACGAGCCCACTCTACGCATTTCGCGAATGCTTCAGCGGCGCACACGGAGCACCCATCATTGCGGAAAACATGGTCGGTGCCGCTTCGCTGATTGTTTGGTCGATCATTTTTGTCGTCACTTTTAAGTATGTGTTTTTGGTGCTGAGACTCGACAACAAAGGAGAGGGCGGGATCTTGGCATTGTCTGCACTGATCCGCGGAAGCAGGGCCGCACAGGGCAAAGCAGACAAAGCATGGATCTTCGGCCTCGGTCTCCTCGGGGCCGCTTTGATTTATGCTGATGGCATGATCACGCCATCAATTTCGGTACTTTCGGCAGTGGAAGGACTGAATCTGATTTCTCCCGAGATGCAAGAATATGTGGTGCCTGCGGCCTTAGTGATCATCGTCATGCTTTTTTCGATCCAACGCTACGGCACGGGTAAAGTGGGAGCTTTGTTTGGCCCGATTTTGATGATTTGGTTTTTGACCTTAGGTGGCTTAGGACTCAAATGGATCATCGCTCACCCGGCAATTCTGCTCTCAATCAATCCACTCACCGGTGCTGAGTTCTTAGTGCATGAGTGGCGACACGCCGTGCCTTTGTTGTCGGCAGTTTTTTTGGCTGTAACAGGTGGTGAGGCGCTATACACCGACCTCGGGCACTTTGGCCGCAAGCCCATCCGCATAGCTTGGTTTTCCGTTGTATTTCCTTGTCTTATTCTAAACTACTTAGGTCAGGCCGCACTGCTGACCTTGCATCCGGACACGACCAATACATTTTACAATTTGGTGCCGAAAGCAGGAGTATTGCCGCTCACCATTCTCGCAACTGCCGCCGCCGTCATTGCGAGCCAGGCGCTGATCTCAGGCGCTTACTCTCTTACCACTCAAGCAATTCAACTCGGATGCGTTCCGCGCCTGCGAGTGCTTTACACATCCACAACAGAGAAGGGCCAAGTGTATTTGCCCATGATCAATTGGATGCTGATGATTGCCTGCATCATTCTGATCAGTACCCGTCAGAGTTCGGCGAATCTTTTCCCTGCTTACGGCATCGCCATTTCGATGACGATGACGGTGACATCATTTCTCTTTTTCCAAGCAGCACGCTCCGTGCTGGGCTGGTCGAAAATACGGGCCTACACGGTCACCGCTGCATTTTTGATCATTGACTGCGCATTCCTCTTTGCGAACGGTTTGAAAATCGCTCAAGGGGGATGGGTTCCCTTGGCCGTAGCATTTCTCATCGTTTTCATCATGACGACATGGCGCTGGGGTCGCGAGCGTCTTGGCAAACGCATGGAAAAAGCTTCAATTCCAGCCGAAATACTGATCGAGGATCTGGAGCGCAAAGAGGTTCATCGCGTATCTGGTACCGCTTTTTATATGTGCGGAAAAACGGGCGGCATTCCCCTCGCCTTGTTGCACAATCTGAAACACAACCAAGTGCTTCACGAGCGAGTGATTTTGCTGCATGTCGAAACACTCGATTCCTCACACGCCATGGATGAGGAAAAATATGACCTCCGCGAACTCGGCCAAGGTTTCTATTTGTTACAACTGCGATTCGGCTTCAGTGAGACCCCGAACGTACCGCAAGCCCTCAAAGAACATCTGACAGGAGAAATCAAATACGAAGGACAAAAGTCGACCTTTTTCCTCGGTCGCGAAACCTACGCCGTCAGTCGCAACTTGAATACCTGGGAGCGTTTGCGTCTCGCCATTTTTGCTTGGATGACCCGCAATGCGACTCCAGCCACTGCCTACTTTTCTCTCCCGCCCTCACGCGTAGTCGAGCTCGGAGCGCAAATATCGCTGTGAGGCCAAGCGCGAGTTTAGCCTTTATTTCTTGAGGTGCTTGTCGCAAAAATCCGCATACACTTTCCAGTCCTCGACCGTCACATCGTGCTTGCCGGGATGGAGAAAATAGCCAACTCGCGAATCGACGAGTTGAAGTGGTAGCGGCATTTCTTTTGCCATCAATCCCTGCTTGCCAAATAGCTCATACACAGGACCAACCAAACCAGCCGCCAAAAACTCGCCACGTGGATCAGCCCATTGATCCCCCACCGCGCTGGTCACTAACAAAGGACGAGGTGCGACCAAAGCTAACAAAAAATGCGAATCAAATGCCATCGCTTTTTCGTTTTCCGAATAGCGCTTGAAGTTTCCACAAAACCAATGCGGAAATGATTGATTCAATCGGCCTACCGTTTCGCCATAAATGCGCTTGTTCAGCGCGGCGCCACCGGCACCACTTTGTTGCGAAATCACAAGGGCAAACCGCTGATCACAAGCCGCCGCCCACAACGCCGCTTTGCCCAATCGCGAAAAACCTTGCACAGCCACCGCATCGGCATCGATCAACGACTCGGTCTCGAGGTAATCCATCACCAAGCTCATCCCCCACGCCCATGCCGCAAGGCTGCCCCAAGTCTGTCCATCGCGAGCAGCTTCCACTTCCGGATGCAAGGCATGAACACCATTTTTCCATTGATCATCATAGTCGGGATCGATGTCGCCATAGTAAGCTGTCACCACTCCATAACCACGAGCGATGGCTGCCGCCACCTGCCATTTGCTCGCGTCCTGGCCGCGCGGAATTTCTTCCGAACGTGTCGCTTGAGGAAATTCGCCCATTTTCACCCAAGACTTCGAGGCCCGAATCTTCGGGTCATTTTGCACCGTATGATTGCCCAGAAAGTTCAACCCGAAAATCACCGGTGCTTTTTTCACCCCGACAGGCGTGTAGACTAACACATCGAGAAATGGCCCATCTTCTCGCTCGCTCAATGCCACACGCACTTGCTTGCGCATCGCTTTTCCATCCAATGCCATCGTAGCTTCTTCAGCCACCACCACGCGCAATTTGGGACGTGCCGGTGCTTTGCCAAACATCTCACGCTCTAGTAATTGGTGAATTTCTTCACGACGCATCGCCTGCCACGCTTCAGCCGACGTCACAGACTTGCCCGCAGAATCCACCAGCAACAACGGCAATTCATAAGGCGGCACCTTTGCCTCATCGTAGTTAAATTCTTCTGCCGCTAGTAAATTCACACACAGCAAGAGCCACATCATCGTTTTCATGAAGAAACTCGTTACCAAATATCACACGGACTGCAAAGAACACAATGCGCCATCGCATCGAGAAAGCACGGAACTTTGCCCTCACCCTTGGTCTCAGAAAAAACAACCCGCAAAATCCTCCACAATCGCATTGCCACCTGGCCCGCCACTTGCTTCAATCTCTTCACCATGCTACTGGATGTCCGCAACCTCACCACCCGATTCCACACCCGCAACGGCATCGTTCATGCCGTCGAAGATGTTTCATTTTCGGTGGAAAAAGGCCAAACACTGGGCATCGTTGGTGAGTCGGGATCTGGCAAATCCGTAACTTGCTATTCACTGCTTGGCTTGATCCCGAAACCTCCGGGCCGCATTCATGCAGGCACTGCAAACTTCGATGGCATCGATCTCTTGCAATGCAGTGAGAAACAACTCAGCAAAATCCGCGGCAAGCGTATCGGTATGATTTTCCAAGACCCGATGACTTCGCTCAATCCTTACTTGAAAGTATCGACTCAACTCATCGAACCACTCGAACTTCATTTCGGCATCTCCGGCAAACAAGCACTACACCGTGCCATTGATGCACTCGCCGAGGTCGGCATTCACGATCCAGAAAAACGTGTGCACGGCTATCCGCACGAATTCTCCGGCGGCATGCGGCAGCGGGTTATGATTGCAATGGCGCTCATCACGCGCCCCGAATTGTTGATTTGTGATGAACCCACCACCGCTCTCGACGTCACGGTGCAAAAACAAGTGCTCGATCTCATCCGCGATCGCCAAAAAGAACTTGGCACTGCCGTTGTTTTCATTACCCATGATCTCGCCGTGGTCTCGGAAATGTGCGATCAAGTCAACGTCATGTATGCCGGTCGCATCGTCGAGTCAGCCCCGCGCGATCTACTTTTTCAGCACCCGCGGCATGCCTACACCCGCGCCCTACTCGCCAGCATTCCCTCGATCAAACCGAAAAACGAACTGCTTCATACCATTCCCGGTCTTCCTCCGAATCTAGCAAATCCCCCCAGCGGCTGCGCCTTTCGACCCCGCAATACTATGGGCATCGCTAGCCTCTGCCTAACAGATTCCTCTCCTCTACTCAGCGAAATCGCGCCACAACACTTCGTTCAAAGCTGCCCTGGCTGCCTCGCTCATGCTCCAGCACAGGATGACCTAGTCCTAGCATCGAGCCCAGAAAAGAGCTTCGATGCCATTCGCCCCATTAGCTGATTACGGCGGCTCGCTCGCTTTAGCGGGCAGATGCAAAATGCATTCTGGAATGCGGGAGATGAGTTTTTTTGCAGCAGCGGGTGGGAGCACGCAGCAGGCGGTGGCGAGGGCATCACTTTGGGTGGCGGTGGGGGCGATGACGGTGGCAGCTACCGGATTTTTGGTGAGGCCGAGTCCGGTTTGGGGATCGATGATGTGGGCGTAGGAAATGCCGTCGATCTCGATGCGTTGTTGCAAATCACCTGATGTGGAAACCGCGCAGTTGGAGAGAGTTAGGGTGCTGGACTCTTGGTTTTTATCAAAAGTGCGTACGCCGACCTGCCAGCCTTTTTTGCCGGGAGGAGGATCGCCGAGTCGGACATCACCACCGGCTGTGATCAAAGTACTATGAAGATCGTACTTAATAAAAACAGCGAGCATGGCATCGGCCGCCTGTCCTTTAGCAATGCCGCCGAGGTCGAGTCGCATGCCGAGTTTGGTGAGCGTGAGAGTTTTGTTGTGGGGATCGCACACGAGGTGTTGATGGCCGCTGGAATTTTTGGCAGCAGCGAGCGTAGCGTCGGTGGGGAGGGTGTGGCGACGGCGGGATTCACGCCAGAGTTTTGTCAACGGTCCTAGGGTGGGGTCAAAAGCTCCATCGGTAAGTGCTGCCATGTTTTTGGCCTCGGACACCAATCGATGTAGTAGCGGCGAGACAGGGATGGGTGCATTGATGGGTTTCTTGGAAAGACCTAACAGTTCTGAATCGGCAATGTAATCAGAGCCGACCGCGTTGATTTTTTCCGCTTCGGCGAATGCTTCTTTGGCGGCTGTTTCTGCCTGAGCTTTTGTCAGCGCGTAGGTGGTGATCTTGAACTCCGTACCCATCAAGGGTCGCTGAAATTGAAAGCACTCATCGGCGAGGAGAGTGCAAGGAATGACGAACAGGGAGAAAAGGGTTTTCACGGTTATTCAGAATCACCTGGCCCAGTATTCCAGGCCTTGTGCATTTCTTCGAGAGTCGGCGTTTTGAGTGGTCGCACGACGCGGAAGCCAAGGAAGGGGGCATCAGTGAAATACCAGATCGACTTGGGGATTTGGGGATCGCGCACTTTCCAATCGGGAGTGCTGGCACTGCGGTTGGCGCTGCGCAATTGATCGGCATCGGCATCCCAGTGACCGCCGCGGACACTGGTTGGATAACGTTTGGTTGGGGGCGTAAAAGGATTGCTTACGCCATTTTTGTAGGATTCGTAGGAGTTGGCGAGATATTGATCGAGCACCAATTCGGCGACGTTGCCGTGCATGTCATGCAATCCCCAAGCGTTGGCTTTTTTCGTGCCAACTTTTTGGTATTGAAATTCCGAGTTCTCAGCAAACCATGCATAATCACCCATTTTGCTAGCGTCATCACCCCAGGCATAAGCGGTCTTCGTTCCAGCACGGCAGGCATATTCCCATTCGGCTTCGGTGGGGAGTCGATAAAAATGTCCGGTCTGCGCACTGATCCACTGGCAGAATTGGTTCGCAGCATGTTGGGTGACGCCGACGGCGGGAAATTCTTTCGAGTAGCCATCGCCCATAGAAAAGTGCATCGGCACATACGGCGGCGTGGGTTGGGTCACGGTGTCGATCAAGACCTCGCCCTCTTTCATTTCGGGAGCCTCGGAAGTGGTGAGGTTCGAGTCGCGATTCAGCGTACCGTCTTTGTTGCGGTTCTTGCCGTTTTCCATGAAGGGACGGTAAAAGTTCCAGGTGGTTTCGACTTTCGCCATCCAGAAGGCATCGACTTTCACACTTTGCTGCGGGCCTTCGTCGGCTTCGCGTTTCTCTTCTTGATCGGGCGAGCCAATGAGAAATTCACCAGCGGGAATCGGCAAGAGTTCGATCTCTGCATTTTCTGCGAGAGCGACTTTGTCGGCGTAGGGTTTCATATCCTTGGCCTCGAGGTCTGCATTTTTTTTGATCAATTCGTAGATCGCCTTGGTGGTAGGAAGCACATGCGCGTTGGGCAAAGTTTCTTCGGCAAGTACGATGGAACTAGTAGCAAGAATGGCGGTGGTGATGCGGATCATGGATGAGACAATCGTTAGTGAGTGGTGTGAAGAAAATATTTCACTGCGGCAACAGAGTGCGATTCTGTTGCCGTTGAGAAAAGAGCATACGCCGAAACGGCGATTAGGCAAGTTTGTAGGTGCCGGGCACCGGGACGGTCGCGGTGGGATGCTTGTCCGCAAATTGCAAGCTATCGGGTGCGAGGTCTTGCTTGGCGTTCCAGAGTTCGGCCCAAGTGACGCGTTGACCCGAGTGCGCAGCTTCGCGTCCGAGGATCGCGAGCATGGTGCTGTTGGCCATATACTCGCCGGTGTTGAGGGCCTCGCCTTTGCGGATGGCGGAGAACCATTCGTTGTGGCAGACTTGATACATATTGGTGTTGTCACCACGGTAGGCCCAGTTGATTTTTCCGCTGGAGTCTTTGGTGAGAACGCGATCTGGTGCTTCCATGACGCCTTTTTCACAAAGCACGCGGTCTTTGACCTCGCTGAAGGAATTAGCGAATTGGCGTTGATTGATGTGGCAGAAAACTTCGTTCGGATACTCGAAAGTGACCTCATAATGGTCCCAGACGTTGCCGTCATCGTTGCGTTGAGCGCGACCGCCACCGCCTCGTGCTGCGATCGGGGCGACATCATTCATCGCCCATGCGATTTTATCGACCGTATGAATGGCCTGCTCTAACAAAGGACCGCCAGCGAGCCACTCGTGACCCATCCAGTTGCGGATTTGCCACTCGACATCGCCCCACGCGGGATTGCGATCGTTGATGGAGGTAGTAGGTTTAGGCACGCCACCCATGTAGGTGCCGTAAACGGAAATGACGCGGCCGAGTTCGCCAGCGTGCACTTTGCCGTAACCAGCGCGGGTATTCGGCGAGAAGCGCCAGCAGAAACCGTGTTGCAACGTGAGATTTTTCTCTTTCGCGATGCGAGCGGACTCGAGCACCGACTTCACACCGGCAACGTCAACGGCCATCGGTTTTTCAGCAAACACGTGCTTGCCGGCATCGACGGCAGCGCGCAGATGCAACGGTCGGAATCCTGGAGGAGTGGCCAAAAGCACTACGTCCACACCGCTGGCGAGGACTTTTTGGTAGGCATCGAGCCCTGAAAACTGACGCGCTTCTGGCACATCGACTTTGGCTCCGAACGATTTGAGGTTATTCAGGCTGTTTTGGATTTGGCTCGAAAACGCATCACCGATGGCCCACAAGACCACGTTTGGATCAGCGGAAAGCGCTTCTGTGGCGGCACCGGTACCACGACCACCGCAACCGATGAGGCCAATTTTCAGCTTTGCTTGGTTGCCTTGGGCGCGAAGAATCGAGGGGAAGCCAGCGATAAGAGTCGCGGCCGTAGCGGTTTGTAAGAAGTTTCTACGAGTTGGTAAGGAATTCATAAGCTGGTTGTAATTGTCATGATCTTTTACACAGAGTCGAGCAGAAATCTTTCAAATCGATAGCGAAAAAATCCTCATTTTTTCAATGAAAGCTTTCTTAGCTGTGTTACGTATTGAGTCAAACTATGCAATCTACAAGTCGCCGCCAATTTCTCCAAACTTCCGCCTTTGCAGCACTCAGCGCAGGCTCTTTCCTGAAAGCACAGGATGCAACCAGCTCTCCGTTCAAACTCGCGCTGAAGTATAATATGGTCAGCTTCGATGCTGATTTGGCGAACAGTTTCTCGATCCTCAAGGAAATCGGCTATGACGGCGTTGAGCTCGATGCACCAGGTG
>Ga0209444_10001145_pt1 | contig 14676 bp, 13 predicted proteins | sample LauGreFaBDMM15DN_2_FD_188215 | JGI IMG/M metagenome (GOLD analysis project Ga0209444, IMG submission 188215) | Freshwater lake microbial communities from Lake Michigan, USA - Fa13.BD.MM15.DN (SPAdes) (version 2) | ecosystem: Environmental > Aquatic > Freshwater > Lake | place: Lake Michigan...
GTTTATTTGTGAGATCGATCGCGGTGAGCCACAAGCCTGTGAGCATGCGGAAATTCGTTGGTGTCATCGCAATGACCTCGCCTCCCTCGACATGGCCGCTGCTGATGGGCCAGTGTTGCAGGAGTTTCTGGCGAGAGCCGATTGAGCGCTTGAGCATGCCCCGAAATTTTCTCGACAAGTGGCGCTGCAATCGGCTTTCTAGGGGCTCGCAACAACACAATATTTATGTCATTGAATCGCAAACTTCGGATGGGAATGGTCGGTGGGGGACGTGGTGCCTTCATTGGTGCTGTTCATCGCATGGCGGCAAATTTGGATGGAAAAATCGAACTTATCGCCGGATGCTTTTCCTCGGACCCCGAGAAATCGAAGCTTTCTGGCCAAGACTTTTTCCTTGATCCTTCGCGCGTCTATTCCAGCTATGAGGAAATGGCAGCCAAAGAATCGGCCTTGCCTGTGGGGGAGCGCATTGACTTTGTAAGCATCGTCGCGCGTAATGATCTCCACTACAAGGTGGCGAAAGCATTTCTCGAGGCGGGTATTCACGTGATTTGTGAGAAGCCGCTCGCATTTTCGTTAGAGGAAGGCAAGAAATTGCGTGATGTGGTGCAGCAAAGCGGATTGGTTTTTGCTCTGACTCACAACTACACCGGCTATCCTATGGTTAAGGAAGCTCGCGCGATGGTGCAACAAGGAAAACTGGGACGCATCCTTAAAGTCGTCGCGGAGTATCCGCAAGGCTACGCGATCACTGCATTGAAAGAGCAAGCTGACGGTGCCATTTCGAACTGGCGCATGGACCCGAGTGTTTCGGGGGTTTCGAACTGCATCGGCGACATTGGCACTCATGCCGAAAATCTCGCGCATTACATCAGTGGCTTGGAACTGGAAGAAGTCGCGGCGGAATTAAACACTTTCATTCCGGGGCGTACGCTCGATGACGACGGCAGCATGTTGGTGCGTTACAAAGGCGGAGCACGCGGTGTGATTTATGCTTCACAGATTTCCACCGGCGATGAAAACAACCTCAACATTCGCATTTACGGCACCGAGGCCTCGCTCGAATGGCATCAGGAGCATCCGAACGAATTGATCGTGAAATTCGCCGAGCAACCGCGTCAGGTATGGCGTCGTGGCAACAGCTACAATGGTCCGGAAGCCGCAAAATACACCCGCACTCCCTTCGGTCACCCCGAGGCATTCATCGAGGCTTTTGCGAACATCTATGTAGCCGCATCAGAAGCGATCACCGATGCGATTCTGGGTAATCCTGCACCGATCGCTGGTTATGATTTCCCCACGATTGAAGACGGCATCACTGGCATGGCCTTCATCGAGGCCGCGGTCAAGTCATCGAAAAATAACTCCGCTTGGACCAAGCTGGAGTCGTAATTTTTTGTTTGTGGCGGCGGATTTCAATTTGCCGCCACATTCATTACCCTTTCGCTATCGCCACCAACACTGCCTTTTGCGCATGCAAGCGGTTCTCGGCTTGCTGGAAAATGGTGCTCGCATGTTTTTCTAACACCTCTTCGCTGATTTCTTTTTCGCGATATGCGGGCAGGCAGTGCAGCACCAAATGCCCCGCAGCGGCATTCTCTAACAACGCGGCATTGACTTGATAGGGGCCAAAGGCGTGCTCTTTATCTTGCTGATCTTCTTGGCCCATGGAAAGCCAGACATCGGTGTTGATGACATCCGCATCACGTGCGGCGGCAACAGGGTCTTGGGTGATAGTCACATTCGGCGCATCGAGTTTTTTGAGGAACTGAGCTGTCGGTTGGAAGTCAGCGGGGCAAGCTACGACGAGCTCGAAACCGAGTCGTTTCGCCGCCCACATCCATGAAATGGTCATGTTAGAAAATCCATCGCCGATGAATGCGACTTTTTTGCCATTCCATCCGCCTAACAACTCGCGCACGGTCAATAAGTCGGCGAGAATTTGGCAAGGGTGTTCGTCGTCAGTGAGAGCATTGATCGTTGGCACACCCGATAGGTTGGCAAAGTTTACGACATCGGACTGGGCAAAGGTGCGGATAATGCAGCCATGCACCATTCGGCCGAGAACACGCGCGGTGTCTTGGATTGGTTCGCCGCGACCGAGCTGGATGTCGTTTTTCGAGAGAAACATCGGAAAGCCACCAAGCTCGCGAATGCCGACCTCGAACGATACGCGCGTGCGAGTCGAGGATTTCGTGAAAATCATCGCCCAGGTTTGTCCCGTCAGGGGCTGCTCGTGCGAGCCGCGTTGTGCTTTAAGGCGAACGGCATCGTCGATCAATGATTTGATTTGTGTGGCGTTCAGTTCTTCGATACTTAGCAGATGTTTCATAAGAAATTTTATGTTAGATAAGTGTGAGTTCTTGCACGGTGCTACGAATGATTTCCAGGGCATCGTCGATTTCTTCGGTCGTGACGGTGAGCGGAGGCAGGATGCGCAGCGCCTCAGGGCCTGCGGGCACGGTGAGAAGTCCCTTTTCCATCAGCTTACTGCAAAGCACTTGTGCTGGCGTTTTTCCTTCGACGATGGGCATTTTTGTCGCATCGATGGCAAACCCTAACAGCAATCCTTTGCCGCGCACGACGGTCAGAGTGGTTTGGTCCCAACTCGCGAAAACCTCGCGGATGTGCGCTTCCATGCTGCGTGCATGAATCGCGAGATCTTGTTCATGGATGACTTTCAGGACAGCTAGGGAAGCAGCGCAGGCGAGGGGATTGCCGCCATAGGTGGAGCCGTGTGATCCCGGCCCCATCAAAGAACTCAGCGGGGTGGTAGCATCGATTAATCGATCCGATACCCAAAAGGCTCCGATCGGAAATCCTCCGCCCATGCCCTTTGCCCAGGTGATGCCATCGGGCTCGATTTCAGGGCAAAAAGCACGCCATGCCATCGCTTCACCACAACGACCAAAACCCGCCTGCACTTCATCGAAGAACAACAACAGATCATGTTTTTTCGCCAAGGCCGCCGCTCCGCTTAGGAACTCGGGCGTGGCGCAATTCACTCCGCCTTCGCCTTGGATCGGCTCTAACAAAATAGCAACCGTGATCGGTGATATGGCAGCTTCCAAAGCGGCGAGATCATTGAATGGACAGTAGCGGAAACCTGGGAGCAGGGGATCGAAGCCCTCCTGAATTTTCTTTTGCCCCGTAGCCGCCATCGCGCCGAGAGTTCTGCCGTGGAATGATTGTGTAAAGGTGATCACCTCATAGCGAGGCTCGCCATTTGCTTGACGATTGTGATGACCGAAACGACGCGCTGTTTTGATGATCCCGTCATTCGCTTCAGCTCCGGAGTTGGAAAAAAATACTTTACCCGCGATGCCGACGTGATCCTCGACGATGGTTTTCGCTAATACGGCTTGTTGGGGAATTTGATAGAGATTTGAGCAATGAAGCAAGGTAGCTGCTTGCTCTTGGATTGCTTTTGTCAAGGCTGGATGACAATGCCCCAGCGAACAAACAGCAATGCCCGTGCAGAAATCGAGATAGCGTTTGCCCGTGTCATCCCATAGCCATGATCCTTCTCCCTTGACGGGGACAAGCGGGAATCTGCCGTAAGTCGGCAAGACATATTGAGCGAATGTTTCAGCGGTGTTCATCGGGGAAGGTAGATTATAGGTGATTTCGTTGATAAATGCAAGATTGCGATTGATTCTTTTTCGCCTATGTTCAAATCTCAATTTCATGAAAAAAGCTGCCCTGTTTTTGTTTGCTAATGGTGTCGAGGAACTGGAGCTTATCGCTCCAGTCGATGTCTTACTCCGCGCGGGTGTGCAGGTCACCATGGCCACTCTTGGCGATGGCCTTCACGTGCAGACGCGCGGTGGCATTACCTTGCATGCCGATGCGCTGTTCAGCGATGTGAAACCTAGCGATTACGATTTGCTCGTCCTGCCTGGCGGGCCCGGAGTGAGCGAACTGCGTAAGGACGGTCGCCTCGTCAGTGTGCTGAAAGAATTTTCCCCCAGCGGAAAACCCATCGCGGCCATCTGTGCTGCTCCGTTATTGCTGCACGATGCCGGATTGTTAGAAAACAAACGCTATACCAGTCATGACAGCTGTTGGCTAGAATTGCCACAATCGTTAGCGCCAGCTGCCGTGGTCATCGATGGTTCTCTCATCACCTCCCAAGGCGCCGGAACAGCACTCGCATTCGGCTTAAGTTTAGTCGAAATTCTCTGCGGCGTCGAGACACGCAGACAAGTGGAAAAAGCTGTGATGCTGCATCCATGAAATTTTATTGCAATCCGCCCCAGCAACATCGCGCTCCCAAGACTACATAACCGTCGGCTTGGATCTTTGCGCTCATGGCTACAGCGAAAGTGGCCTAAGCTACTGGGATTTGTCGAAAAAAATAACCTTAGCAAGGTGAGCAGCATCCTGCATGCTCAATACCCGCAACTTCCCATCGGCATCAGGGGCAGTTCCTGTCGAGCTGCAATCGTTAGGAAATGATTGCCGCTTTGCCTACGCCATCATCGGGATTGCTTTTACTAAGTTCGGCGATGGCGTCGATAAGCATGGCAAAGATGCGTTAGGTTTTGAAGTTCCAGCACAGATATCGTAACGAGCTCTTACCAAAGCAGGAGAAGCGGCGCACTCCGACCTTCATCAATCCAACCTCGCCAAGCGCGGCCGTTCAGTTGATGATTTTTTTGAAGAAAATTGCAGAGTCGAGACGGGCTAATGTGTTCAGTAAAACTTCCCTCTATCGTAAAATCGATTTTTCTCTTATTGATCTGAAGTCCCATTATTTTACCAGAAATTAGTCGAATCAAGATGTTATCAGAAGAGCATCTCAACCGGCACCATCTTTGCACGCACTGTCTTCTTGTTTGAGTTCGATTTTGTTAAGATCGTGCTCCAAATCGTCTAGGAAATGAAAAGCGTCACGGAACTTGTGCCCGAAAGTGGTGAAGTGATATTCCACACGTGGTGGAATTTCGGCAAAACTGGCTTTTTCCAAAACACCGAAGGAAACCAGCAGACGCAGACAATCATTTAGCACTTTAGCCGTAAGCCCTTCAACTGCCCGCTCCATGGCTCCGGGCCGATGAATGCCTGTATTCACCAAATCCATCACGGTGAGTGACCATTTGCAACCGACTATTGTTTCCACCATGCGGCCGATACGGCGTGGTGGGGCATGCTGTGAAATTTTTTTTCGTTAGTTTTCATCAATTTTTACCAGTTAGTGGCTACCCCACCAATTTGTGCCCAGTTTACCGATTCTAGAATAACGCTATGATGTGGGCCTTCGACTTATACTCTGGCAAACGCAGACGGCAAGAACGAAAACTACAACAACTAATTAAATAATAAATAATGAAACATACACTAATCATAGGCGGTTCTACCGGAATGGGCTTCGACGTTGCAACACGCATCGCATCTCGTGGAGAGGCTGTCACTATCGTCGGCCGCGATATCGCCAAACTCGAAAACGCTGCCGCCTCTCTGCGGGATTTAGGATCGCCCACGATTAACATCAAGGTAGTCGATCTTTACGACCGTGCTCAGGTTGACAACTTTTCCCGAGAGATATCATCCGCCCAAGCATACGATCACCTTGTGAATGCGGCAGGGTATTTTTCTCCCTTGCCTTTCCTCCAGTTCACGCGTGAGAACTATGACAAATATCATGACATCAATGAATCCCTATTCTTCCTCACTCAATCTGTCGTGCAACGAATGGTGGATACGCGAACTAGCGGTAGCATTGTTAACATCGGCTCAATGTGGGCGAAACAGGCTATCAAGGCGACCCCTTCATCAGCTTACTCGATGGCTAAGGCCGGCCTGCATTCGCTCACCCAGCATCTGGCCATGGAACTCGCCGATCACGGAATTCGTGTAAATGCCGTCTCCCCAGCCGTCGTTGAAACACCCATCTACGGAGCGTTTATCAAGCATGAGGAAATAACCACAGTTCTTGCCGGATTCAATGCGTTTCATCCGATTGGTCGTATCGGTAAGCCTTCCGATGTCGGATCGGTCATTGATTTCCTGCTGAGCGATGCAGCCAACTGGGTCACGGGAGCAGTCTGGGATGTGGATGGCGGTGTTATGGCTGGACGCAATTGATAACATTTTACCTGATTCACGAACATGACATCCATGGAAAATCTGAAACGGCTACCGCAACTCAAAAAGCTGGCGACCGCCCCGACAAACGCCTTCTGGCAATATGATGCTGCCGCCCTTGCGGACGGTGTCATCCCGAAGAAATACAAAGAGCTGATGGCGATCGCCGTGGCGCTCACCACACAATGCACCTATTGCATCGAAGTACACAAGCAAAACGCCCTCGCAGCTGGGGCTACCGAGGAAGAGTTCGCCGAGACGATCCACATCGCAGCAGCGCTTCGCGCCGGAGCAGCCGTAACTCACGGCACGCATTTACTGCGAGACACTGAATAGCATGCTTGGAATTGCAGCAGGAGCCAGCAACGGCGGCCGGCGGCCATGTGGTCACGGCTCGCCGAAGGGCATCTTACAAACCTCTGCAGGTTACTTGATTGCCTGAGTAGACTGCTCCGGCGGCCTCGCCGGCTTGTTTCACCTCGAACTTGCGGCACCAGCCTTTGATTTCGAGTTCGTTGAAATTTTGCTATCGACCCGCCGGAGAAGTGCATTAAGATGTGAGTTCTCGATTGCCTACAACGAGCGCACAGTTTGATCTTTGTAGCGTTCTAGAAACATCATGCCAGCCCCACTCTCTTCCCAATTCCGATGCCCCTTCCAACGCCCCCTGAAAAAACAAAATCCTAGCAGATATGTTCGAGCAAATTCTCACTAGTTCCTCCCGCATCCTAGCCGAATGCGCTGTGGCCGAGCGTCTTCGGCGGCTGCCGGGAGTCGAGTTGCATCCTACTCTATTCAACGCACCGCTGATCTATGGTTCCGGGCCCGCTCAGGACGCTATGGTTTCGATCTATCGGGATTACCTCAAAATCGCCCGTGACAGCGGATTGCCGATCCTTCTTACGGCTCCTACTTGGCGGCTCGATGCCTCTCGTGTCGCTGCCGCTGGTATGCCTGCATCGATCGTGACCGATGCTGTATCGTTTCTGATGGCTCGCCGCCACGAAACTCCGGCAGACCAACCGCCAGTAGTAATCGGTGGTTTGGTGGGGCCGCGAAGCGACTGTTATCGTCCCGATTTGGCGCCGTCCGCTGAAGCGGCGATGGTATTCCACAAAGCCCAAATTGACGAACTGGCATCGACTGAAATTGATTTCCTATTGGCCCAAACCATGCCATCTGTCGCTGAAGCGTCTGGGGTCGCCGCGCTAATGTCCGCGACAGGGAAACCCTTTGTCATCAGCTTCTGCACCGGCACTGACGGAAAAGTGCTGGACGCGACATCACTGCCGCAAGCGATGGCGCGAATCGACGCAATGTTTGCCTGCGAGCAACGTCCGGTTGGCTATTTTGTCAATTGCACGCATCCCCAATTCATTCTTTCGGCTTACCCTACATCCGGTGATCTTAGCCGACTCATCGGCATCCAGGCAAATGGTTCATCCCGTGATGTCACTCTCTTGGACGGTTCCCACTTGTCAGTGGTGGATCCCGTTGAGAGCTGGGTGGCATCCATGAAAGATCTGCATATTAAGCATCAGGTAAAAGTGTTAGGAGGATGCTGTGGCACCGGAGCAGCCCACCTCGAAGCCTTGGCGCGGATGCCGTGAAGACTCGATGAATGGGATTTGATGTAATTTTTTGTTAGATATGATGATTCATTCCTGGAGCTTCATAGCGTGGAGAGAAATACGAGAAGTTCGCTGTTTGGATGAGAGAAGTCATCATCACTGACCCTCCTGTTCTGTCAGAGTCTTGAGAAACGCAACGAGTGCGCGTTGGTCAGCAGGGCTGAGTTGCAGCCCTTCCTCTGGGTGTTTGGCGAGGTTGGGATCGAGGGATGGGCTGCGGTGGACACCATGGTTGTAGTGGGCGACGACCTCCTCAAGGGTGGCAAATTGCCCATCGTGCATGTAGGGCGCGGTGCGGCTGATGTTGCGCAGACTGGGCGTGGCAAATTTGCCCCGATCATTCTCAACGCCGGTGATCGCAAGCCGTCCGACGTCCTTGCTAGGCTTAAGGCCATTGTTATGAAACTGGTGATCGCTGAATAAGGGACCGCCATGACAGTGAAAACAATCACCTCCCAACTGGCCGGTGCGCGGATCGTACTCGGTCATAAACAACTCGAAGCCACGCTTTTCATCGGCATCAAGTATGGTCTTGCCCCGTAGGGCACGGTCGAATTTGGAATCAAATGATGTTATAGTGAGGAGGTATTGCTCGATAGCGAGGCCGATTTTTTCCGATGTGATTTTCGGCGCGCCGAATGCGGCAGTGAATCGTGGCAGATAAGTGGGGTCTGCAGCTAGCTTGGCAGTCACTCGGTCGAGAGTTTCGTCCATTTCCGCATGATCTTGAATGGGCATGAGCACCTGTTCGCGCAGGGAGTTTACGCGACCGTCCCAGAAGAAGCTGGATTTCCAGGCAAGATTGAACAAGGGCATGGCGTTGCGCATACCGGGACGATCCTGTACGCCAAGACTTACGCGTCGCGAATCGGCAAAGGCGGCTTTTGCATCATGGCAGGAGGCACACGACAAGGATAGGTCACGTGAAAGCGCAGGCTCGTGAAACAATTTTTTGCCGAGGGCGACGCGTTCCTCGATGAGTGGATTATCGCGTGGCAGATCCGGCACCGGGAAGGTTCTGCTCATCGTGAAGCGATAAGGTGTAAATTTCTCCGGAAGATAAAGCGGTTTGACAGGTGCTGCAGGACGGCTCGTGGTGGATGCGGTATCAAGCAGTTGCGCGACCCGGAAAGCACCGGGAAGATTAGCCACCAGCGCGGCTGCGATTGGGTCACCATCTCGCGAATGTGTGGCATTTCCATCGTTTTCCAGCGAGAGGCGTCGCGGGGCATTCAAGAGCACTCCGAGATCAAAATCCAGCAACAAGCCCGCATCTCTTGATAGATCTAGCGGCGCGGCAAGACTCACGCGGGTGCGGTTCGGATCACGCGCAAGATGATAGGCATAGCCTTTCGGTATCGCGTTACCAGAGCGAAAGTAGCCTTCTACCGCCATGAAGATGTAGCCTCCCTGCCAAGACCAATGGAGGCCGTTGCGGTTCGGGTTGAGTGGATGGTCAGCTGGGTAAATTGAGGGGTCCGCGTTGTTGGCTGCGGCATCTGGACCGACATGGAATCGTAGCGCTCGGTAGTTTCCGGGCCGAAGGTTTTCCAAGCGATAGGTGGAGCGACGGGAGGCTGCATCCATCCAAGCAATGGACGCAGGCACCTCGAACCACACACCGTCATCGCGCTCGATGGCAAATCCGCTAAGAAGATAACTCAATCGAGAGAATGACATTGTTTCACCTGATCCATTTTGATAACGTAGCGAATCCAACAACATCGGTTCACCCTGCACGGTGTGGCGGATTGCTATATCAAGAGTCACTGCGTTCAGCGGAGCTGAAAGTGCAACGATTGCGATCAGAAAAGTGTTAAATCCAGATAAGTTCATTGTCCAGTGTAAACGGGATCATAGGTTCCAGTGGATGTGCGACTGAAGCGGTAGAAACGCTGAGATGACGTCCGCGCCGCGCCGGGATCGATCAGCGAAGTCGTATTCGCGTCTGCGGCCGCGGGAACGGCGGCACCGATGGTGGACCAACCCGTAGCTATGCTGTTAGATGCCTCTACTTGGTAGGTTCCGCCTTCCACGCTGCTCCAGGTGAGAGTGACATTGCCGCTGGCGGGATTTACGATGGGAGCAGCAGCTTGTTCTATTTTCTTGGGACCGCCGTTGAACAGAACCGTAGCCCCGGCGGGAATGGTCACGTTTGCAGTGCTGTTGGAGGTGCCATAATATTGTTTGCCGAGCAGGTGGGGAAACGTCGTGTTACCGCTGGCGTCAATCGCGACGAAATACGCATAAGTGCCGTTGGGAAACTCCGGCGTCACGCACTGGCGGCCGTTGTATTTGTCCAGGTCAAAGTCGATGCCTTGAACTCTGCCCCGGTCACCAAGATAGTCGTAATCACCAATGTAGCGGCCGAGGGTGTATGCGGTGGAAACTAGGGGCCCATAGCCGTTGAGGGCCGGCAAATTGTAGTCTCCTGCCGGGGCACCTGATTCGCTTAGGTAACCTTGTGCGATGGCAGCCCAGCGCGGCAGGGTTACTCGACCGGTGATCGATAGATTCGCTGTGCCGTAGGTGGCAGCATTAGTGGCATTGCGTAAAACAAAACCGGAGCGCATCCGCGTCACCGAGCTTGTTGGATTATTCGGAGATGAATAGCCATAGGGTCCATAGATTGGATAACCGTCGTAGCACCATCCGATGATGGGCGAGTGGTGGAGAGGCGTGATCATGCCAGTGGGATCGATTTCGGTGTAGGTGTAAGTATTGGTAGCGGCGTTGTAGGTGGCCTTCATGCTATCCCCGAGCTGGTAGCGCAGAGCCTTGGGTTCTGCGTGGTAGTGGTATTGGCCATTGTTGCCGGGTTGGTGGGCGAAGCCCGGATCAAAAGTCACCACCTCCACGGCGAGTGCGTCGCGTGACCAATAACCGTCGCCTGTGGCTCCCATTGCATCGCTGCCGGTGACATTGGAGGCGCTGGGTGCAGTGCCATTAGTTTGATTGAATGAAAAAGCGTCGCCGAGGTCGTAGATGGCCACCCCGTTGACCATCATGCCAATCATACCACCAGGGTGTCTGACTTTCGTCGCGGCGGGCGTCGGTTGGCGTGTGATGCGCAACGAGTAGTCCCGCGAGACTGGCCAGAAGCCGAATAAACCACCAGCGTTGTTGAGCCAAGGCCCCATGGTGTAGGATGCTAGGCCGCTGGCATTGATATACACATCGGTGTTGGTAAAGCTGATACGCTGGACATCAGCATAGACTGGTACCGTCTGGGCTAGGCCGCCGGTATTATTATTTGTCACGCCGGCAACGGGCCAGGTGGTGACAGAAGTGGTCAGGGTGGGGCTTTGAATCACCCGCGCAAGCTGGGATGACTCTACAGTATACCAAGAGGTCAAGATCGGATCCGCAAATACCGATGAGGCAAAAATCAAAAGAAGTTGGATAGTATGAAAATTCATCTTTTCCATAATCCTGCAACCTGACTCTTTGCGAGGCAACAGGAAAATTGTAAAGAGTTGGTAAAGCCAGTAAACTGCTATACAAGAGATAAGATGATTGACTCAAAGCTCTCCGAATAGAGTTGTAGCATGAGCTGCGGTCGTGCTGTGAAGAGATCTACAAGCACTACTTTTCGTTTTTCTTGAAAAAAATGGTGGATCAGCTGGTAAGCCTTCGTATAATGAATAATCTACTGGCTTCATTGGATTCTTCGGTTACCTCAGGCTAAACGAATCGACGCGTCCCGTTGTCAGAAATTCGTCGGGAAAAATGTCATTTTGTCGCGGATTGGCGGATCGTTTTGAGACTCGACCAACGGCATACCCAGTCACGACACCTTCACCCGTGTTTACAAACTCCTCAACCCCGAATCCTATCATCGAGTGATTGCATCATCAGTTGCGATGCAATGGGCTGCCAAAAAAACGCGCTCCCAGAAAGGGAGCGCGTTGGTTGTGATGGGGCGAACTGATTCAGTCCGTGCTCGTGTTTGATTACTTGCGCAGTGCTTCTTCGCGGGCCTTGGCTTTGGCGATCACGTCATCGGAGACGTTGCGAGGGCAAGCGAAGTAATGACTGAACTCCATGGAGAACTGGCCACGACCGGAGGTCATGGTGCGCAGGTCACCGATGTAGCCGAACATCGCGCTGAGGGGAGCCTCGGCTTTGATTCGAACGCCTGTTGGGCCGCTCTCTTGGCTCTTGATCATGCCGCGGCGACGGTTGAGGTCACCAATGACGTCACCAACGTTGGCATCGGGTGTGAAGACGTCGATTTTCATCACAGGCTCAAGGATTTGTGGACCAGCTTTGAGCATGGTTTGACGATACGCTGATTTGGCTGCGATTTCGAAAGCTAGTGCCGAGGAGTCAACTGCGTGGAAACCACCGTCGATGAGCGTGACTTTGAAGTCGAGGCAGGGATAACCAGCCAAGGGGCCTTTGTGGATCGAGGTTTTGAAACCTTTTTCAACAGCAGGGATGTATTCCTTGGGCACGTTACCGCCAACCACTTTGGATTCGAACACAAAGCCATCGCCTGGTTCAAGAGGCTCGATGATGTAGCTGATTTTCGCGAACTGGCCAGAACCACCGGATTGCTTCTTGTGGGTGTATTCGTCCTCGATGCGCTTAGTGATAGTTTCGCGATAGGCAACCTGTGGAGCACCGACAACAACTTCCACTTTGTGCGTGCGCTTCAAGATGTCGATCTTGATGTCAAGGTGAAGTTCGCCCATGCCTTTGAGGATGAGTTCGTTGGTTTCCTCGTCAGTTTCGACGCGGAAAGAGGGGTCTTCCTGCACCATCTTGCCGATGGCGGTTGCAAGTTTCTCAGCGTTGGCCTTGTCTTTGGCAGCAACGGCGATCGAGATTACGGGATCAGGGAATACCATCGGCTCAAGAGTGGCGGGGTGTTTCTCGTCGCAGAGGGTGTGACCCGTCTGAACGTTTTTCATACCCACGATGGCGATGATGTCGCCGGCTTGTGCGGAATCGATCTCGGTGCGGTCATCGGCGTGCATTTCCACCATGCGGCTGATGCGCTCGGTTTTGCCCGTGAAGGTATTGAGAACGGTGTCGCCTTTTTTGATGGTGCCGGAGTAGATCCGGGTGAACGTCAGGGCACCGAATTTGTCGTCCATGATCTTGAACGCAAGACCGCGGAATGGCTTGGTGGCGTCAACGATGGCGTATTCGCCTGTGGCGGTGCCTTCGAGGTCGACTTCGGGTTGTGGCTTCACTTCGGTAGGGCATGGTAGGTAGTCGATGACGGCATCGAGTACGTTTTGCACACCCTTGTTTTTGAAGGAAGAACCGCAATAGGTTGGGAAGAAAGAGAGATTGATGGTGCCTTTGCGAATGCACTTTTTCACTTCTTCAATGGTTGGCTCCTGACCATCAAGGAAGCGTTCCATGATATCGTCGTCTTGTTCTACAGATGTCTCGATCAGGTCTGCACGATATTGTTCCACTTTGTCGACAAGGTCGTCCGGCACGGGGCCGGTGACGAATTTTTCAGGCAAGCCTGAATCATCCCAGATATAGGATTTTCTCTCAAGAAGGTCGACGATTCCTTTGAAGCCAGTTTCTTCGCCGATGGGAAGTACCATGACGAGAGCCTTAGCACCAAGGATGGTTTTGACTTGGTTGACAACGCGATAGAAGTCAGCACCTACGCGGTCCATTTTATTGACGTAAATCACACGAGCAACTTCGGAGTCGTTCGCGTAGCGCCAGTTGGTTTCGGATTGTGGCTCTACGCCGCCGGAGGCGCAGAATACACCGATGCCGCCGTCGAGAACTTTTAAGGAACGATACACTTCGATGGTGAAGTCCACGTGACCTGGTGTATCGATGATGTTAAAGCGATAGTCTCTCCAGAAACAGGTGGTGGCAGCGGATTGAATGGTGATTCCGCGCTCTTGCTCCTGCACCATGAAGTCGGTGGTGGCTGCGCCATCATGCACTTCACCGATTTTGTGGATTTTTCCGGTAAGCTTAAGAATACGCTCGGTGGTAGTAGTTTTGCCGGCGTCCACGTGGGCGAAAATGCCGATGTTGCGATATTTAGTGAGGTCCTTCATGAAGATGGGAATGTCAGTGTTTCGGGTTGCGCTATCAAAGCGCGGGCGCATGTTTCAGCGTATTTTGGGCAAATGATCAACAGAAATAAGACAGTTTTTCATGATTTTTCTGTTTCTGACTTGCACGAATGGATTTAGAGGCGATAATATGTCTGCTGAAACACAGCAGAACTTCATTATGCCACAATCGACATTACCTGCATTAGGATACGACTATAACGCTTTGGAACCGCACATCGACGCTCGCACGATGGAGATCCACCACAGCAAGCATCATCAAGCATACATCACCAACCTCAACAATGCTGTTGCTGGCAAAGCTGGCATCGAGGAAAAATCCGCCGCTGAGCTGATCGCTGATCTTTCGGCAGTGCCAGAGGACATTCGTGGTCCTGTGCGCAACAACGCTGGTGGTCATGTAAACCACAGTCATTTCTGGGAAATCATTGCTCCTGGTGGTGCCAAAGCTCCCGAGGGTGATCTTGCCGCCGCGATCGATGCCGCTTTCGGTTCGTTTGATGCATTTAGAGAAGGATTTGCGAAAGCAGGGGCAACACGTTTCGGTTCGGGCTGGGCGTGGTTGGTAGTCAAAGATGACGGCACATTGGCCGTGACCTCGACTCCAAACCAAGACAACCCGCTGATGGGCGCACAGGCTGGTTGCTGCGGCAACACGCCGATCCTCGGACTGGATGTCTGGGAGCATGCTTACTACTTGAACTACCAAAACCGTCGCCCTGATTACATCGCGGCATTCTGGTCGGTGGTGAACTGGACCAAAGTGGGAGAAAATTTCGCTGCGGCGAAGTAATCATTCCTGACAAACGAAAAAAGCGACTTTGCGAGATGCGGAGTCGCTTTTTTGTTAGGCGAAATCAACGCATGCGGTGAAGGCATAGCATCGCGAGAAGAAG
>Ga0209444_10001146_pt1 | contig 14653 bp, 12 predicted proteins | sample LauGreFaBDMM15DN_2_FD_188215 | JGI IMG/M metagenome (GOLD analysis project Ga0209444, IMG submission 188215) | Freshwater lake microbial communities from Lake Michigan, USA - Fa13.BD.MM15.DN (SPAdes) (version 2) | ecosystem: Environmental > Aquatic > Freshwater > Lake | place: Lake Michigan...
TCGGTCATGCGCGTGGCGTCATAGACATTCATCTGACAGCCGTAGGACTTCACAAACACCTTGCGCTTGCGATCAACATTGCGCTTGGCAATATCGGCACCGGTGTTTCCGCTTTCGAGACCGGATCGAAAGGCTTCGGCGACATCGCCGGGCTCACAGCTGATCTGCAAAACGGCGATATTGAGACGGTAATTTTCCTGACCCCTTCGAATCCCGTTTACGACGCGCCGGCCGATCTGAAGTTCGGTGAAGCTCTCGCGAAAGCGAAGACCTCCATCCACCTCGGCCTCCGCACTGATGCCACGGCGCACGCCTGCACCTGGCACGTTCCTGCCGCGCATTACCTTGAATCATGGAGCGATGCCCGCAGCGCGCGCGGTGCTTATACGGTCGTCCAGCCGATGATCCTGCCGCTCTATCCCGATTGCGTGGCGGAACTTGAGCTGTTGCTCGCGCTGCTTTCGGAAGAGGGAAAACTCATCACTGGGGAAGGGGAGGAAGGTAAGCCCGCTCCTGCACTTGTAGCGGTGAAATCGACTTTCGCGAAAGACCAAACAGCTTGGAAGAGCTTGTTGAAAGACGGCTTCGATTCCAGCGACACCTACGCCGCCGCGACTCCCGCCCTTTCCGGCAACGCCGCCACCGATATCGCGAATACCAAGGCCGTCGCGCCGACCAAGGACAAGCTCGACGTGATCTTCGCCACTGACGCCTCGGTTTATGATGGCCGCTGGATCGACAACGGCTGGCTCCAAGAATCTCCTGATCCGGTTTCCAAGCTCACATGGGACAACGCCGCCCTGATCGCTCCAAAAACCGCCAAGGAACTCGGAATTTACGACGAAATAATCCAGCTTGAAACCGACTTCGCCTCGCGTTCCCCCGACGACGAAGGCCAGAACCGCAAGTCGCCTGTCATTTCCCTGAAAGTGAACGGCAAGACTCTGGAGATTCCCATTCTCGTTTCCTTCGGCCAAGCTGAAAACACGATCATCATCCCGCTCGGTTACGGCCAGGGCTTCAATTCCGAGGACGAACTAGGTCGCGATGGGAACGGAAAGAACGTCGGTCTCGTTGGTGTGAACCGTGGCTTCGATGCCTACCCGCTCCGCACGCAAGCAACCGCGTATTTCGCCACTGGTGCGAAAGTTTCCCGCACGGAAAAATGCTACTCCGTCGCGCTTACGCAGGAGCACAACGCGATGTATGGCCGTGCGCTCGCCCGCGAGATTTCCACGGACACCATCGATCACAAGGGCGATTTCAATAAGCAGCTCGCCGGTGTTAAGAAGCAGGGCAACGACTCCCACGCCCCCGAGAATATTTCTCTCTACAAGCAGGAAGACCGCGACGGGAACACCCTCCTCCCTGACAAACTTCACCAGTGGGGCATGACCATCGACCTTTCATCATGCATGGGTTGCAACGCCTGTCTGGTCGCTTGCCAATCGGAGAATAACATCCCGATTGTCGGTAAGGTGCAGGTTGCGAAAGGACGCGAAATGCACTGGATCCGCATGGATCGTTACTTCGCTGTTCACAAGGATAACAAGTTCGACGCTGATAATCCGGCTATGGTTCCCCAACCGGTCGCTTGTATGCAGTGCGAGTCCGCTCCCTGCGAAACCGTCTGCCCGGTCAACGCTACCGTCCACACCGAGGACGGCCTCAACGCGATGGCTTATAATCGCTGCATCGGCACCCGCTACTGCGCGAACAACTGCCCCTACAAAGCGCGCCGCTTCAATTTCTTCGACTACAACAAGCGCAATCCGCTCATCAAAAACAACCTCAACAAGGGGCCATTGGGCGTGCGTCAGGACAAGGAGCCGAATCACCTCCAGAAGAATCCAAACGTTACTGTCCGCATGCGCGGCGTGATGGAAAAATGCACCTATTGCGTGCAGCGCATCCAGGAAGCGGTCATCCGCCAGAAGCGTGGACAGAAACAGGAAGTCCTCGAGTCAGGAAAAACTTCGCCCGAGATCACCGTTACCACGGAGACCCTTCGCATCCCGGTCGATTCCGTCAAAACCGCCTGCCAGGACGCCTGCCCCGCGCAGGCCATCGCCTTCGGAAACCTCCTCGACAAGGACGCTTCTGAAATGGGTCGCGCCAAGGTTTTGGAGCGGAACTACGACCTCCTCAACTACATCGGCACCCGCCCGCGCACCAGCTACTTGGCTCGTGTGAAAAATCCAAACCCGCAGATGCCCGACGCACCTTATGTCGGCCAGGCCACCATCCACATGGTCTGATTCGCACTGCTAAGATTTCACCATCCTCATTTCCCAAATGGCCTCCACTTCAGAACACGCCCCGCACACGGACACCGGCATCAAGCTCCCGGTTCTCAAGCGCGAAAAGCTGATCCTCAACGACCGTTCCTACCACTGGATCACGGATCGGATCTGCGGCATCATCGAGAATCGCCAGCCGTTCCTCTGGTGGCTGCTTTTCATTCCATCCGCGCTGATCGCATTGATCGGTGTTGGTGGCGGCCTCGTCCACCTTGTTTCAACGGGTGTCGGCATCTGGGGAAACACGAACCGCGTGATGTGGGGTTGGCCGATCGTGAACTTCGTGTTCTGGATCGGTATCGGCCACGCAGGCACGCTGATTTCTGCGATTCTTTTCCTGACACGACAAAACTGGCGGACATCGATCAACCGCGCCGCTGAGGCGATGACGATTTTCGCGGTGATGTGCGCCGGTATTTTCCCCGCCTTCCACGTAGGCCGCGTTTGGTTCGCGTGGTTCCTTGCACCCATCCCGAACGCGAACGCAATCTGGCAGAACTTCAAGTCGCCCCTACTCTGGGACGTATTCGCGGTTTCCACCTATTTCACGATCTCGCTGATTTTCTGGTTCCTCGGCATGGTGCCCGACCTCGCCACCATCCGCGACCGCTGCAAGCCCGGCCTGCGTAAGATTCTCTATGGCATTTTCGCCCTCGGCTGGCGCGGTGGCAACCGCCAGTGGAGCCATTATGAAATGGCCTATCTCCTCCTCGCCGCGCTCTCCACGCCGCTCGTGCTTTCCGTTCACTCCGTCGTTTCATTCGACTTCGCTACCTCGGTCGTCCCCGGTTGGCACACCACGATCTTCCCTCCCTACTTTGTGGCGGGCGCGATCTTCGGTGGCTTCGCGATGGTGCTCACGATCATGGTTCCCGCTCGTTTTATCTACGGCTTGCAGGATCTGATTACGATGAAGCACATCGACAACATGGCGAAGATCATCCTGCTAACCGGCACGATCGTTGGCTACGCCTACCTGATGGAGCTCTTCGTCGCTTTCTACTCCGGCGCGATTTACGAAATGGATGCCTTCAAGTTCCGTATCGCCGGGCCGTATTGGTGGGCGTATGCCTGCATGATGTCGCTCAACGTGCTTTCTCCGCAGGTGTTCTGGTTCAAAGCCTGCCGCGAAAACCTATGGGTCGTGATGATCGTCGCGATGTGTGTCAACGTAGGTATGTGGTTCGAGCGTTTCGTGATCATCGTAACAACCCTAGCCCGCATGTGGCTGCCGGGCGATTGGAAAACCTTCTCGCCCTCGCCGCAGGATCAGATGCTTTTCGTCGGCACGATCGGGCTGTTCCTGATGCTGTTCTTGCTGTTCCTCCGCTTCCTGCCCTGCATCAACATCGCCGAGGTAAAATGGGCGAAAACAGAAAGCGACCCGCACTTCGAGGACAACGAAGCCCACTCCGACGACGGTGCCGAAGAAATCCCTGCCTATCAAAAGGAACTCGCGGAAAGCAAAGGCTGAGACCAACAACTTCTAACAAATAACTTCTAACTTCCCTAACGTGAGCACCACCCGCAAACGAGTTTACGGCTACCTAGCCGAGTTTAAAAGCGCATCCGCGCTTTACAAAGCTGCTGAGAAAGTCCGCGACGCGGGCTTCCGCAAATGGGATTGCTACACGCCGTATCCCGTCCACGGCCTAGACGCTGCCATGGGTTTGAAGCGCTCCATCTTGCCATGGTTCGTTTTCTTTGGTGGTGTGACCGGCTGCGCCACCGCTTTCGCGCTGGCTTATTCCACGCAGGTGCTGATCTACCCCACCGTTGTCCAAGCAAAGCCCACCAACATCTTCACTGTTCCGGCGTTCTTTCCGATCATGTTTGAGCTTACTATCCTGTTCTCGGGCTTCACTGTGCTCTTCGGCTTGCTCGGCCTGATCCAGCTCCCTCGCCTGAACCACCCGCTCTTTGCCAGCAAGCAGTTCCATCGTGCCACCGACGACGGTTTTTTCATCGCTATCGAAGCGCGCGACGCAAAATTCAACCCTGACGTCACCCGCAACATGCTCGCCGAGATCGGCGGGGAAAACATCGAACTCGTCGAAGAGGAAGACTGAGAAAAATACTCAATTTTCAATATCCAATATTCAATTCTTCCATGCGCTACTTCTTTCTAATCTACGCTCTCATCGCCGTTCTCGTCGTCGGGATCGGTGGTTTTCGTGGCCAGACTTTCACGAAGCCTCCCGTTCAGATTTTCCCTGATATGGATAACCAAGACAAACAGAAGGCTCAATCGCCCAGCACGTTCTTCGCGGATCGCCAGGGTGCGCGGCTTCCTGTCTCTGAAACGCAACCGCGGGGTTTCAATGAAGACGGCGCTACTGTCATAGGCGGCATCCCGGAATACGAATTCGGTGGCCAGCCTGGTTATTATTACACCGGCCATATCGGCGATTATTTTGGAAACGGAATGCCCGAGGAACTCGAACTCACCGCCGAATCCGCCGCCACTCTCATCCGCCGCGGTGAAGAGCGCTTCGGTATCTACTGCGCTGTCTGCCACGGTGCGTCTGGCGACGGCTTGGGAGTCACCTCGAAATACGGCGTCCCCGGCATCGCAAACCTTCACCTCGATCCCTTTAAAGCGGCGTCCTATCCCGACGGTCGTATTTTCGAAACCATCACCAAAGGCAAAGGCATGATGTCCGGATACGGCGCGAACATCCCCGTCCGCGACCGCTGGGCGATCATCGCCTACGTTCGCACGCTCCAAGCCGCGAAAGAAGCCGCCACCGTAGCTAAATAATTTCCTAAAGATGTCCCATCACGTAACATCCGCTGATATCGCCATCCATGGCGACCACCTCGACAACTCGAAGGTCGCTAAAGTGAAGATCCTCGCCCTCGGCGTCGCCGGGATCGGCACCGTCGTCAGCCTGCTCGGACTCTTCGGAGTCTTCGGCGAGTGGTTCCAAGGCACCTTCGCTTACTCCTGGGTTTTCGCGTTCTACTTTTTCCTCACTCTCTCCATCGGCGGCGTGTTCTGGACTCTCCTCCACAACGTTTCCAACTCTGGTTGGGGCACCTCCGTCCGCCGCACCTTCGAGAACCTCGGCTCCACCTTCCCGTGGATCTTCCTCTTCGGCCTCCCTCTGCTTTTCCCGCAGGTAAACCAATACCTCTATGAGTGGATGAACATCCACCGCGCGACGCCCGACGGTCAGACTGTTAAGGAACACCTCCATCACGCCGACCATTTGCTCTACGCCAAGCAATGGTTCATGAATATGCCCTTTTGGTATGGCCGTTTCATCTTCTACGGCGTCGGCCTCACGGCGGTGATCTATTTTCTTCGGAAACTCTCAACCGATCAGGACACCGATCCCAATCCCGGCACTGCACGGCTGCTCAAGGCTCGCTTCCACTCCAATTACCCGCTCATCATTTTCGCGCTCACGATTACCTTCACCGGCTTCGATTTCGTGATGGCACTCGATTACAAATGGTTCTCCACGATGTGGGGTGTCTATCTCTTCGCTGGTTCCACGCTGAACTCGATGGCGGTCATTATCCTTGTCTGCACTTTCCTGAAAAGCCGCGGCCACCTCAAGCACGTCACCGGTCCCGAGCATTTCCACATCATGGGCAAACTGCTTTTCGCCTTCACCACCTTCTGGGCCTACATCGCGTTCTCGCAGTATTTCCTGATCTGGTATGCCAACATCACCGAGGAAACTTCCTATTTCCTGATCCGTAACACCGATGGCTGGAACACCGGCATGATCTTCCTAGTCTTCGGCCACTTCGTCGTCCCCTTCGTTGTCCTGCTCCAAGCATGGCTCAAGAAGAACCCGAAATACCTCTCCATCATGGCGGTTTACACGCTGTGCATGCACGCCCTCGACCATTATCTGATCGTCATCCCTGAGCGCGGTATTTCTCTTGGAAATATCAAACCTGAGATCTTTGGAAAAATTACCCCTGCTATCGATGGCGCGTTCTGGGGCGATATTCTTGCCTTCGTCACCATCGGCGCCGCCTTCCTCTTTTTCCTTCTCCGCGCCCTCGGTCAGCACTCGCTCTACCCGAACCGCGATCCCCGCATCCTCGAATCCGCGAACCTTTCCAACTGATTTTTGCCTAGCATGGACCCCACCCGCGACAATCCCCTGATCCGCATCAAAGCCTTCTTCGATGGCCTTGGGATCTTCACGTTCTTTACCGTCATCCTGCTGCTCATCCTTGGGATGGGCGCGCTGTTTGGATGGTTTGGTAAAACCGATACTCCTGAAGACGCCGCTGGTGACATCCGTTACGAAATCAAAAAGGAGATCGACTCCGCGCAGGCGACCGTCCTCACCGAAGAGCAGATTTCCACTGTCCTTAGCGATGTCGCGGGGAAACTCGCCTCCTCGAAGGCGATCGCTGTTGAAAAGCCCGAGCAGATTGTGCCCGGTTCTGATACGGCCAAGAATCTCGCTGAAGCTCCTGCTGTTGACCTAACGAATATTGATGCTCCGCCCGCAGAAGCGGACGCAGCCATTGACCCCGCCGTTTTGGAAATCGGTAAAGCACAGTTTCTCGTCTGCGGCGCATGCCACGGCCAGAATGGTGAAGGCGGGGCGGCGGCGCCACCGCTCGCCGGCTCTGAATGGGTGACTGGCCCAATTTCCAATCTCGTCATCATCCAACTCCGCGGACTCAAAGGCCCCATCACGGTGGCTGGTAAGGAATATAATTTCCCTGCGGGCATGACCCCGATGGCTTATCAGACCGATGAGCAGATCGCCGGCGTCTTGACCTATATCCGCAACAACTTCGGCAACAAAGCCTCTGCTGTGAAGCCGGAGCAAGTCGCCGCCCTGCGTAGCGAGGTCGGTAAGCCACAGGCCACCGTCGAGGAACTCACCAAGCCCTAATCCTTTTCATACCAGCCCATGTCATCGGAAGTTTCCCAAAATCTTGAGCAGGACGCCGTGCTACGCGCGTCGATTGACCGCTCGCTGCGTCACCCCGTGATGTTTTTCCTGACCAGCGGAGCCGCGTGGCTCGCAGTCTCAATCATCCTCGGTATGATCTCCTCCGCGAAAGTTCACTCGCCAGATTTCCTCGATAGCTGGGGGTGGCTTACTTATGGTCGTACGCAAGCAGCACATATCAACGCTCTCATTTATGGTTGGGGTTTCCAGGCCGCTTTTGGAGTTATCATTTGGTTGCTCTCCCGCCTTTCTCGTCAGGAATGCCGCGCGGCCGGCTTGATTCTTGCCGCTGGGCACGTCTGGAACTTGAGTATTTTCGTCGGTATCCTTGGCATTCTCGCCGGCTTTGGCACGGGCATGCCGTGGATGGAATTTCCCGCCTTCTGCTGGCCAGTCATGCTCCTCAGCTACTTCGCCATTATGGTGTGGTCGCTCGTTCAGTTCAAGGTGCGCCCTGAGGGTCACGTCTACATTTCTCAGTGGTATCTGATGGCCGCGATGATTTGGTTCCCATGGGTTTTCATCACCGCGAACGTCCTGCTTCATGTGATTCCCGGAAATCCCGTGATGGCCGCCGGAATCAACGCATGGTATAAATCCAGCCTGCTTTTCCTGTTCTTCACTCCGGTTGCGCTCGGCACCGCGTTCTATCTGGTGCCAAAGGTTTCTGGCCGCCCAATCCACAGCTACTCTCTCGCCCAACTCGGTTTCTGGTCACTCGCTGTGATCATGCCATGGGCCGGTATGCAAAAACTCACCGGCGCTCCCATCCCGTATTTCTTACCCTACCTAGGAGCGACAGCGACGATCCTTTTCTTCATCCCCGCCCTCACCGCAGCCGTGAGCATCCTCCGCACAGCAATCGCCGATCCCGAGATCGCGAGCCACAGCCCCACCCTACGCTTCACGATGGCGGGTATCGTTGGGCTAGTCGTGATGGCCGTCGCCGCCGTGTTCCTCAATATCCCCGGGAAAACCTTGGAGTTGTCCCAATTCTCCATGTCGGGTTATGGTTTCGAAATTCTCGCTCTATACGGCTTCTTCAGTTTCGTAATGTTTGGCGCGATCTATTTCATCGTGCCTCGCATTACCCGCCGCGAGTGGCTCTCACGCCGCCTCATCAAATGGCACTTTTTCCTCTCTACCTATGGAGTGTCACTCATTGCCCTCGTTGCCATCTTCGGAGGCCTTCAGCAGGGCATAGGTCAGGAGGCGTTCGATCAGCCATGGTCGGAAGCCTCGCAGCGCGCCTTCCCTTATGCTGTTCTCATTACCTTCATTTGGTTCTTCATCATGCTCTCGAATATCTTTTTCTTCATGCACCTCACAGTTATGTGGCTCCGCCTCGGCCGCCGCAGCACGCATCCTACCTTGCTTGTTTCCGATCACCACGGCAGCCCGCACGGCGAGGATGGAGATATCGACAACGCCGGTTCAATGACCGCCTCCGCCCATTAATATGGAACTTAGGATTTAAAATTTAGAATTTAAAATTTCCCCAAATGAGCTTCCGCACTTTTTTTCTCAGCCTATCAGCCAGTTTCGGTTTGGCTTGGCTAGCTATTGTTATCGTTCCTTATTTCAAGATGCGTGCGCTGGAGCCGATCGCCGTAGAAGATGGCGATGGGACGAACGCTGTCTATATCCCCAAGCGCGCCGGACGCATTGCCGACGGTGCAGAGGTTTATGCCGCGAATGGCTGTTACCAATGTCACTCCCAACTCATTCGTCCCACTTACGCGGGCAACGATATGTTCCGTCCTGACTGGGGCGGCATTGCGGGCGATGAAGATCGTGGCGATACCCGCCGTGAAACGAACGCGTTTGATTTCGAACGCGAGAAATTTGCTCCTATAGGCGTTGCTCGACTCGGAACGGATCTGTCCAATCTCGGTCGCCGAGTTGAGGCGGTCTATGCCAAGGGCGGCGATGCCGAAAAATGGCTTTACGCTCACCTCTACAATCCGCGCTGGAGGCCCGGCCGCCGCGAGTCCACCTGCCCTTCCTTTCGCTTTTTATTCCAAGTAGTTGAAGTGAAAGGGAATCCTTCTGAAGAAGCCCTTGATTTCCCGGTGAAAGAGGGAATGGAGATTATTCCGAAGCGCGAAGCGAAAGCATTAGTTTCTTATCTTCTTTCGTTGAAAAAAGATCAATCAGTTCCAGATTCTCTCAACTTCACCCCACCAACTGCTGCGGCACCTGTGGCTCCCTGACTCCGAACCCTTATTCCATCAATGTCCTCGCCCAACTCGCACTCGAAACCCGATCTCGACGAAACGATCAACGTGACCGAGGCACACGGCCGCGTAACCAGCGAATCAGCCGCTTGCGAGCGTGAAAAGCGTCTCGCAGACAGTGGCCGCGAGTCCGTACCGCTCTGGGTGATCACCGCATGCGGTGTGGTTCTGCTTATCGCTGGTGGCGTCCTCGGTAACGCGGGCACCCTGCTCTCCTACGACAGCACCTTCCGCAAAGACTACGTGCGGGGATTAGCTCCAGGCGGAGCCGAGGCAGGGCCGGAAGCCAAAATAGCACTCGTAGCATTCAGCGCTAAGGGATCAAAAATCTACTCAGCTAAATGCAATGGCTGTCACGGCTCCGATGGCAAGGGTGACGGCGTCAACTATCCTTCACTCGCCGGCTCCTCTTTTGTAATCGAAGAGAATCAAAAGTTCGCCATGATCATCCTCAACGGCATTCAAGGTCCGATCAGCAACGGCAAGACCTACGGTGCTGGCATCATGCCAGCGCAGGGAGCGGGCATGACACCCGAAGATCTCGCAGGTGTCATGACCTATGTTCGAAATAGTTTCGGCAATTCAACTGGCGATGTGGTCTCTGTCGAGATGGCGAAAAATGCTATCGATCTCTCTGCAGCCCGTGAAAAAGCCGGGCAATCTGTCACCGCTGATGAAATTCGCTCCGCCCACAGCACGAAACTGCCGGGCGAGGAAATGCTTCCAGATACGATGGTCAATCCCGCTAATCTCACACTCGTGAAATGACCTCCTGTTCGTTCCAGTTTAGAAATTAAAGTTTAAAGTTTTCACCTACCTATGAGCGCCCACGCAGCATCCCATGACGGTCACGACCATTCGCATGATGACCATCATCACGATCCCGGTTTCATAAAAAAATACATTTTTTCAACGGATCACAAATGGATCGGATTGCAGTATGGTATTACTGCAATGCTTTTCCTAGCATTCGGCTTTTACCTTATGATGGTGATGCGCTGGAGTATCGCTTACCCGCATGAGCCACTCCCCGAGTGGATGAGCTGGATTTTCACTGATAACTGGAAAGCCCGCTGGCTCCAGGACGGTAAGGTCACCGGCGAGACTTATAATATGTTCGGCGCGATGCACGGCACGATCATGGTTTTCCTTGGTATTGTGCCGCTCGGTTTTGGTGCCTTCGGAAACTACGTCACACCCCTCCAGATTGGCGCTGTGGACATGGCTTTCCCGAAACTCAACATGGTTTCCTACTGGGTCTATCTTGTCGGCGGTTTGATCATGTGCGCCTCCTTCTTCATGGAATCGGGAGCTGCGAAATCCGGTTGGACGAACTATTCACCCCTCGCCGGTTTCGCCGACGGGCAGATCGTGAACCAATGGTTGGCGGGGCAGACTCAATGGTTGATCGGACTCGTCTGTTTGATCACTTCCTCGTTGCTGGGATCGGTTAATTTCATCACTACCATCATCAACCTGCGCGCCCGCGGCATGACCTGGATGCGCTTGCCTTTCTTCGTCTGGGCGATGCTCGTTACTGGCTTCCTGCTCCTGCTCGCTTTCCCTCCGCTTGAAGCCGCCGGCATTATGCAGTTGATGGATCGGGTCGGGCATTCCTCGTTCTTCATGCCATCCGGCTTATTTACGAAATCGGAAGGTCTCGCCGACCTCTCCGGCGGTGGCTCACCACTTCTCTTCCAACACCTTTTCTGGTTCCTAGGCCACCCTGAGGTTTATGTCCTCCTGCTGCCCGCTATCGCCTGCGTCGCGGAAATTATCCCTGTAAATACCCGCAAGCCGCTCTGGGGTTACAAGTCGATGGTGTATTCACTCCTGATTCTCGGTTTCCTGTCCTTCATTGTGTGGGCTCACCACATGTATATGACAGGTATGGGCGCGGCGGTCTCGACCTTCTTCCAGACTACCACGGTGCTCATCTCTATCCCCTCAGTAATTATCATCACCGCGATGTTGATCTCGCTGTGGGGTGGTTCGATCCGCTTCACTCCGCCCATGCTCTGGGCTTGTGCTTTCATCCCGATGTTCGGTATCGGCGGCCTCACCGGCCTCCCGCTCGCCTTCAACCTCGTCGGCCTTCACCTGCACGACACCTATTATGTGATCGGTCACTTCCACTACGTCGTCGCGCCGGGCATTCTCTTCGGCCTCTTTGCAGGGGTTTATCACTGGTATCCGAAAATCACCGGGCGCTACATGAGCGTATTTCTCTCCCACGTTCATTTTTGGCCCAGCCTGATTTGTATGAACATCATTTTCTTCCCGATGCTAACCCAGGGCATGGCTGGCTTCCACCGCCGTTGGTATAACGGAGGCGACGCCTACCTTGACAAGGCCACCGCCGCCACCGCCGATGGAGCCAACGTCTTCGCCAATACCATCGCGCAGAACATAGATCTCAACATCGTGATGTCCTACGGCGCATGGATCCTCGCCATCGCGCAGATCCCCTTTATCATCAATCTGTTCTTTTCATGGAAAACGGGCCGCAAGGTAGAGAGCGACAACCCATGGAATGCCACTACCTTAGAGTGGGCGACACCAACGCCTCCAGGCCACGGCAATTTCACCTTCGATGTCGCTATTTACCGCGGGCCTTATGAGTATTCCCGCCCGGATTGCGACAAGGACTACTATCCGCAATGGGAAGCTCCGAAAGATAGGCAGCAGGTATCAGCGGAAGAATCCGCGGACAAGGGTCATCACTGAAGTTCAGTCCCTGAAAACTGAAAACTGAACACTAGCAAACTTCTCTAGAAATGGAAATTCCCTACATCGTCAACCCCCGCAAAGACACGGGCCTGATCAACTCGAAGATCGCCATCTGGCTCTTTCTGGCCTCCGAGGTCATGCTCTTTGGCGGCTTCTTCTCCGCTTATGTCTATCTCCGCATGGGAGCCGATTACCCGTGGCCAGAGCGGACACTTCCTGTCCTTCCCGGTCTCATAAATACTTTCATCCTCATCGGTTCGTCCGTCACCGTCGTCTTCGCCTGGGTCGCGCTGAAGCTTGGCAACTGGAGGCAGTTCCAAGTTTACATGGCCATCACCGTCGCCTGCGCTGCGATTTTCATGGTGCTGAAGAGTATCGAGTACAACGTAAAATTCCATCACCAGGCTGCCCGCCTGAATGACTACACGGTCGTCGAAGGACACCTCGGTTATGAGAAAGACTCGGAGGGTGAGTATTCCCTCGACCGCCACGGCAAGAAGATCGAGGAAAACATGATTCGCGTGGTCGCTGAGAAGCTCACCTTTTCCGTAAAAAGATTCCACGCTCCTTGGGTCAACGAGATGCTCTCCGAAGCGAAGCGCAACGGCTCGGAGATCAAGCTCGCCGAGGACATCAAGGCGATCACCGAGGAAGGTGGCAAAGAGGAACCCCTTGCGAAAGCGGGTGATCCGTTGAGCTTGGAACTCCTCGAAAAAATCAAGCAGACACAGATCGAGGCACTTGAACACAACGCCGCGCTGCGCACCGACGCACTCCGCCTAGAGTGGAAAGAGGCGAAAGAAGCAAATCCCGGCAAGAGGGGCTGGCAGCTTGCATCAGATGTAAACATCGATATGGAAGCGCTTAAACCCCGTTTGCTTACCGAGGTTTCTTCTGTCGAGTTCACGGTAGATCCTCCGACTCTTCTACTTTTCAAACCCCGCGATATCAAGGAGAGCCCCACCTCATCACGCCTCCGCGATGACACGGTTATCACCGGTGCGATGGGAGCTAGTCCCATGGTTTTCCATAACCTCGATGCCATCGACTTCCAGTGGCTCGTGATGAAGGAAAAGGAAAAAGGTATTTCCCCTGAAGCCGCGATCGCCGGCTCCTGGTTAATGAAAAACAGCGAGTTCGTTCGTGAGGCATGGGCGTGGCATCTCGCCCGCAACGAGAAGAGGCAAGCTGAGTTGACCAAGGACTACGGCTTCAAGGAGGATGGCAAGACACCGAAGCGAACCCTGACACACAAGGAGCTATACCGTCTGGGCTGGAAAGATCTCGGCGAGATGGGTGTGGAGAAGCAGCAGGTGAAAATCGGCGGCTTTGACAAGATTAAAGAAGAGTTCAAGGGGCCGAACTACGAGGCTCGCGGCGAAAAGACCTTCCCGCACATCTCTATCCCCCGTGAGGAGATCCGCCACGCGGCGAAATTCACACCGGCATGGAATACCTACTACGCAATTTATTTCACTATCACAGGCCTCCACGGCCTCCACGTAATCGGCGGTGCGCTGGTGCTTCTCTACTACCTCGTCTTCGGTCGTAAAATGTTCCTTTCCAATCCGGAATGGTTCGCCAACCGCGTCGAGGTCGGCGGCCTGTTCTGGCACTTTGTTGACCTGGTCTGGATCTTCGCGTTCCCGATCTTCTACCTGATGTAATCCGTTCCTCTAAAAATTTTTAACCTCCCCTGAAATGGCAGATTCGATTGAAGCAATCCAAAAAGCGAAGAAGACCTACCTGCTGGTCTTCGGCGCTCTCCTCGTTGGTACTATCCTTACAGTGCTCGTGGCCACCGTGCCTGCGCTGGACATTGGAGGTCACGGTTTTGATATCTATGATGCCATCCTAGGTCTCATCATCGCTACCACCAAGTCCACTCTTGTCGCAGCGATCTTCATGCACCTTAACCATGAGAAAAAACTCATTTACTATGTGTTTTTCGGGGCGATATTTTTCTTCTTCGCAATGGGCGCACTTTTTGCGTTATCGGAGAGTAGCCCGATCTGGGATTACAATTTCTACAAATAACCGCCATGTCACTCCGCAGCTTCCACCTCATCTTCGTCACTGTCTGCACGTTGTTTTCAGCGTTCCTAGTGTTCTGGGCTTTTGTGCTTGCTCCGGATCCGTCCACCGCCTCTACCGCATTCGGAGTTGTCGGAGCCATAGGCCTAGTTCTCATGCCCGCCTACGCCTTCTATTTCCTGAAAAAAGCCACCAAAATCCACCTCTAATCCGACCATGAACCTGACAAGCCTTCTCGCCTGCTCGACATGCAGCGCCACCTTCGGAGCCTCCGGCGACTCCATTGGTTACTCGATCTTTTTCCTCCTACTCCTAATTCTTGCGGTGCTCGGCGGAGTCGCTTTTTTCATGATCCGCCTCATCCGCCGTGATTCTGCGAATCTCGATCCCGAACTTCGCGACAACTACATCCATCAGT
>Ga0209444_10001153_pt1 | contig 14596 bp, 9 predicted proteins | sample LauGreFaBDMM15DN_2_FD_188215 | JGI IMG/M metagenome (GOLD analysis project Ga0209444, IMG submission 188215) | Freshwater lake microbial communities from Lake Michigan, USA - Fa13.BD.MM15.DN (SPAdes) (version 2) | ecosystem: Environmental > Aquatic > Freshwater > Lake | place: Lake Michigan, USA...
GCTACATACATGATTACCTGAAATAGGGTGGCTGGAAGATATCCTGCAGTTAGGCCAGGCGTAAACAATTTTATTAACAATTGAAAATTTTGGAAAAACCAAACATGGAAGTCCATCGTTGATTGAGCCTCAGATGAATCTCTCTGATTTAGATAGAGTAAGCCTGTAAATATATTTAGGAGTAATGAGGCTATAAATACATCTTTTTGTTTTTTAAAAAAATTTGAAAACAAAATACCAAAAATTAAAACTAAACCATAACCACCAAACCCAAGTCCTACTAGTGTAAGAATTACAGTGAGTATGGATCGAGATCTTCTAGAATCAACTGTCATGTAAAGTAGAAGCAATGCTAATGGCACAAAATTTAAGGCAGCTAGTCCCCAAAAGATTGTGTGAGCAGAGAAAGGTATAACAAGGACAAGGCTTGGTACGAATAAAACAACACTCTTTGCATAAGAGCTGCGAATCAAATAAATAGCCACAGCCATGCTTAAAAATAAATTAAGAATGGCAGAAGTTAGTAAATATGGGATATAACTTGTTAGCCCAAATACTGAAAATAATACTTCATAAACACCCTTTACTATCGGTAAATAATGTCCATTATGGTTCTGAAAAATGTATGTCCATGCACTCTCACTTCTTGATATCAACATAAAATCATCGCCATAGAAGAAAGCAAATTTTGATCGATATGTTTGAATAGAGATAATGAATAACGAGATCAATGTTGCATATACAAATAGCACCCTACCAGAAGGGTCCTTCGGCCAAAATTTAGAGTATCTTTTCATGATCACATTTCTTTCCAGGGTACTGCAGGTCTGTTCTGTACCAATTGATAGATTCGTCCCACATACTCACCAAGCAGGCCTATCCCAGCGAATAAAGAGGCGTTGAAACTTAGAATTAGGAGCACAAGAGAGGTCCAACCTGGGACCGTATTGGTGAAAAAGAAAAGGAACAGTGTTACTAGGGAGCCCAAAAACAAAATTGCTGAGGCAATAGTGCCAAAAAAAGCTAAGAGGCGTAGTGGCAAGAGGGTATGACCAATCACCGAGTGATGGAAAATTCTTATCAATTCTTTGAACCCATATTTTGAGTTTCCTGCCAATCGCTTCTCTCTTACAATTGGAAACTCTTTTATATGAAATCCTAAACTGGGGATTAATAATCTTAAAACTAATTTTTTTTCGGGAAGAGCAATAATCGTCTGCACTACATTCCTATTCATGATTCTAAAGTCAGCTGCGTTATAAATTAGCGGAACACCTGTCAACCTTTTTATCGTTATGTAATACATCGAGGCAGTTTTTTTCTTCCAAAATGAGTCTGAGGTGCGATCAATCCGAAAGGCCTGAACCACATCAAAAGAATTCGAAAAAAGATGAGTCTCATCTTTTTCACTTGATGAAATAATCGCAAACATTTCAGGGATATATTCTGGTGGATCTTGTAAATCTGCATCCATTGTTAAAACATAATTTCCCACGCTTGCTTCCATGCCAGCTTGTATAGCCCTCGCTTGTCCAGCGTTTAATGCTAGGTTAATGATTCGAAGCGGTGTGGTGCTTTGAATTTTTTTTAAAACACTCAAAGTTTTATCCGTGCTGCCATCATTTACGACTATTATTTCGTGACTTATATTCGCCGTATTGAGAATCTTTTTGACACGCGAAATGGCCTCTTCAATCACCTCCTCCTCGTTAAATGCTGGGATCACTACAGTCAAGACTGAGGCCCTTGGCTGGATTAAGGACATTTGCATGGCTCCATTCTTTAAGAATACTTGATCGTGAGAAAAATTTCGCAAGTGCCCGAAGTATAGGGTGTTTGCCTGTAGAAAAAGATATTCGAAGCTCCTATTAAGCTTGCAATAACTGACTTGCTGATTTGCTCAAAGACTACGTTTTCGAAGAGGAAATAGCTAATTGTCTGAGTAGCAACGGTGACCAATAAAAAAGAAGGAAATAGCCGCCTAAATCTGCGCATATAAAATGCCTGAAAATCAATATGTCCCTTCAGATCCATATCTCTTAGAAACAGTGAGGTGATCAAAAATCCACTAATTATGAAAAAATGTCTACTCCAAGGAAGCCCCCAGGCAGCCAAGTTGGATTAAGGTGATATACAAATATTCCGATGACGCAAAGTGCTCGGAGTCCATCGATGTGCTTTAAGTACTCGTATCGTCTCCTTGAATTGAGTTCTGGGTTACCAAGTTCTTCCTTCATATCAAAGCTAAAGGTTTTAGTCCAGAGACAAAACACCACTTGGTGTCTTGAAATGTACTGTAACGATCCCTAACTCACCATCGTTTTTTGATGGGTCAATGAACTCAATTTCTGCGCCGTTTAACCCATCGAGGATTTCTGTCTTAAACCATGAGTCAGATAAATGCTTGGTATCAGCAATCGTAATTTTCTCAATTGCAGCAACTGCTTTTCCATCTTGTGATGGGTGATCAGCGGTTAGCCATTGGATGAAGAATGGGAGTTCGCGAGAGTCGGTGATTTCATTAACTCCAATTTGCTTCCACTTAAGGTCGCTACCATCGGGGCGTGTGCGGTGACCTTCGGTTGCGCTGCGTCCGAATTTCTCTTCGACCTTTGAAATATTGTCAGTTGCAAAAACCCACGTTAGCCAGCCGCCACCTTCTTGTGCTTTCTTGCTCACAGCTTTACCCCACGGGGTTTGTTCTGTTGCAGGGTGATCTAGAGGGCAGACAACTTCGATGTATTGGCCGTTTTGAAGAGGCATTGTGAAGTTGCGTGTACCAAAGCGTGGGTGGAGACCTCCGTCTACGAAGGTGCTGCCTAGGCGTGAGCCCAGGCGTTGAACTGTGTCGGCTAGTTGATCATGGGACGTTACATATGAGACATGGTCTAAGCGCATGGGGAAATCTTGCCCTATGAAAGGGGGTGGTGATTACCATTTATTGGGGGGTCTCACGCATGTTATTGGGGGGTCTCACGCATGCACAAAAGCCTTCAATGGCCCCGCGGGCATCTGGAGCTCAATTTCATACTGCCAGACTGAATGAGATTTAATAAACTGTTTCAGGAATTTGCTTCCACAACGGGGGGCTCGTTTGCATTAACTATGGACTCTAAGGTGGGCCTTGAGAAAACCAGAAACTCCCGCCACCTGGTGAATGTTTTTCACCCATGAATATTGATAACTCGAGTGGATTATTTCTTAAATGAAAATTTGAACCGAAAAGAATTTGTGATCGTGGGTTGTTCAACAAATATGCATAAAGCAAGTATTGTTCCCCCCAAAAAACTTGGTGCCGCAACATATAGTTTAAGGGTAAGGGCTCAGGTAAGTAAATGTCGTGGACGTGTATATGGCATTGCGCAGAGATTAGATGCAAGAAATCCAAGTAAATGTTTAAAACTTCGGAGCCATACTTAAGTGAGTGGGTTGAATCTATGAAAACAATATCACCTTCACCAATTGAAGCACTCAATAATTCACTATCAAGATCTTGAAAAGCTAATTCGACCAAGTCGATCCCCGCTAATTTCTTGAGGAAATCTCTCGGATAGGGTTCGATCACTCTAAGGTTACCAAACCCATTCCTTTCGAGAGCCATCTTTGCTACTAAAGTAGAAAATCCACCTCCAATTTCGAGGATCTGTTTTGGCTTTATCAATCGAATCATGCAGTAATACGACATTGCATCCGAATGTGAAAAAAGTGGATTTCCCCAAGAATACTCTGCTTCGTCATCTGTATATTTCGGTGGGTCAAATTCAATTGAATACATATTGAGCTTTTGCAGGAAGTCAAGCATCACTGCATTTTCTGGGAAAATCCGATGGAGGCTCGGGCCTTTTTTTGCATTTTGAATATCAGACAAGGTTGGGATCTCTGAATAGAAGTCAGCCCGAGTGACATTGACTCCTTGCTGTTGCAAATAAGCAAGTGAAGTTTGGTCACCATAAACAATTGGTTTCAGAATTGAAACCAGTGCTTCGAGTTCACGTTCATTCATGGCCTCAACGATAATGCATTTAGTCACAATGTGGAATATAAACGCAATCAATAAAGCATAAGGATTCCGTCATATAATCAAGGGATTTTACAAGAGTAAGCCTTTGCTTGGGCGTAAATCAAGTTCCTCAACAGTCAATCGTGGTGGTGCGGTTCTGGGGACGGGGCTAGGCTGGTGATAGGAAAGACCAGTAATGAACTCAATTTCGATCGAGCATCCAAAAGTTATTGTCTTCGCGGCAGCGCCGCTAATAGTCACTTTGATCGGTACTGGTTATACAGAAGTTCAAACTCAGAACTCGTATAATGGGTTTTCAAAGAACTCTCACCGTTATTCGAGAATTTCTTGATAAATTCAATTAGCTCCATCTCCGGCTGGAGACTTTCGCAGAAAATATCATAGAGACGTTCTGCAGAAAATTTAATGAACTTAAAGTAATTAACACCAGCGGCTTTATTGACTGCGGGTCCACTAATAAGTGCCTTCAGGCCTAAATCCTCTTGTTTTTGAAGGCTCGAGATTACTTCATCTGGACTAGACAAATAGATTGAATCGAAGAAAGCCACAAATTCCTCATTGAAGTCTATATCTGAAAAATCGTGACTTTCGCCTAGCTTTGAACCATAAAACTGTCTAAATATGCTGCCCTTGAAGTCATTAACAAGCCAATTCTCGAATTGTTCTTCAAGATTTCTCTCAGGAGTCAGTGATTGGTTCAAACTGTAATTAAAAAGAGAGAACGCTCTCTTCCAAGGATCTATAAAAGTGGTGAATCGAAAACTTCGATTTAGTCTAATCAAGTCGAACTTTGAAAGGTGTCCGCCATAAAATGGGTATGAAGATATTACTTCATCGTTATATCCGGATTGACCCATGATCAAGAATTGGTTTCCAATTTCATTTTGAACTTCGCCTAAACTCTTGACACTTATATCTTCAAAATTCAAAACCTTGTGGATGCTAAGATCCGGTAGGTCCAGAGCTACGTTGATACGTTGTGTTAAATACAGACCAGCTGTTTTGGGTATGTGAAAGAATCCGATAGTCATACTCAATTATACCGCTGACTGGTCAACATTTAAACCACATTTAATTTTCTTGGTCGACTAATCCTAAATATTTCGTTGATAGGTGAGCGTTAGTTTCTAAATATCTAACTCACTAGTCATTGCATCTATTAGGAAGGTCTCTAAATCCAAGGTAAATTTCTCTTTGGAAAATGCTGTAGACATCTCTGATTTAATCTTTGAGCCCATTCTTTTGGCTTTTTCAGAGTCTTCGATCAAATCTTTTATGCCTGCAATAAAATCGACCGCGCTATTGGCTAAAATGTAGTCTTCGCCTGGTGTTAGGGTAAAACCTTCCATGGCGATGTTGGTTGCCACAATTGGCCTTTCATACTTAGCTGCTTCTAGGATTTTGCCCTTTAACCCTGCTCCATAACGAATTGGAGCAATCACCACATCTGCTGATAGATAGATAGGGGCTAGGTCCTGGACCCAACCGAGAACACGAATTCCTTGCGATTCCAAGATACCTTGCTTCTCTAATGACAACCCACCTCCAGCCACATGTACTTCAAAAATTTCCCCCACCTTATCTCGCAAACTTGGTAGAACTTCTCTAGCGAACCATTCTATTCCATCAATGTTTGGTAGATGATTAAATGACCCAACGAAAAGTACTATTTTTTTATTTTTCGATTGCCTTTCAACCGTATTTCTTCTCTCTAATTCCCTCGGATCCAGATATTTCCAAAGAATTGAACAATTCTGGATATTGTATTCCTTGGTCAAAAGTTGATGTTCTTCAGGGCTGACTACAACTACCTTGGTTGCCTGTTTCATAATTTCTAATTCTTTTTTCTTTAAAATTTCTACATCAACCCTCCTTGAGAAGCCAGGTCCCAAAAGTTTGGATTTACTTGCAGAATCATCGAGTAGTGCTTTTCGCTCTTCTCGTAAGAAATGCACATCGACGGTATCGAATACGATAGGTATGGATGGAAATTTATCCTTAATTTGGTTGATCAAGGAATTAGCAGTCTCGAATTTTGATAGCCAGAATAAAGAGAGTAATTTACTATTGTGGTCGTGACAATTAAAGAAACTCTCGAAACTTGAGTGGATTTCAAAACCTTTCATTCTTAGCGTTTCGACAACTTCGAAATGAGCAACATTTATTCGTGAAACTACAATTACATGAAAACCTAAGTCCCTGAAGGTATTTAGAAGCTGGTACGAACGTAATTGGCCTGAATCCCGATTTGGATTCGGAATTTGATGATCGAAAAAAACAATGGCTCGCCTGTCGCTAATTTTCCCAACCAATACTCGCGATTGAGCCTCATCAGGAATTTCAAGATTTGAATCACGCCATTTCTTGGAAAAAGCCTTCTTGTTCTTTTCAAGCTGCTTGCTCTTTAAATCCGATCCAGTGTCCTTGCCATAGGATTGGCTCCCTATATGAATTACTTCCGCGTTATGTAACATCACCAATTTCCCACCTGCTTGCCAAATTCTCAGACAAAGGTCTGTGTCTTCGTAGTATGCTGGTGCAAAAGTTTCATCAAAACCCTCTAGTAGATTCCAGATTTTAGTTCGAATTAAAAAGCATGCAGCACTTGCATAGACAGATTCCCGTGTGAAGTTAATTTGAGGGTGTGTTCGCCCAAATCCAACACCAAGATTTAAGGCATTTCCCTGTAAATCTACGTGTGAGCCAAATTCTTGTACGCTTAAGTCTTGCCAAAGTATCTTTGGAGCAACAGCCCAAACATCGGGGTTGGTGTCAAGGTAATTCTCTAGCCTTAAAATTGTTGTTGATAATAATATAGTGTCATTATTTAAAAGTAGGATGTAATCGCCCGTAGCCTTTGAAGCGCCAAAATTCGTGGCACGGGTGTACCCAACATTTTCACTCAAATGGTAAACGTGCACACCTCGAAGCTTTTTTAATCTTTGGAACTGATCATCTTCCGATCCATCATCAACTACTATGATTTCTATTTCCGACTTTTTGATTACTTTAGAAATGGAATGCAATAGGTTAAAAACTAAGTCGCTTCTGTTATATGTAGGAATCACTACGCTAATTTTGGGTTTGTTAGAGGTCATGACGTTAAGGCCATATATTTCTTCGTGAAAAAATCCATTGTCCCAATCCAATTCCAGATCAATAGAATTCAATTGAGATTGTGATTGACGAAAATTTGCGATTAAAGCACTCAGCTCTGAATTGTTAAGGACTCGCTGAAATAAAGAAAATCGGCGTAAAAAGGGTAAGTATCTAATAGAGGCCCTCAACAGAAGTAGGACTTTGAATCTTGTTGAAGCTGCAAAAAAGGCCTTGGATGCTTTTCGTAGATTTCCACCACTTTCCGTTATCATGAAAGTCTTAGCGTTAAATCTTAGATTTTGGCCGTAACCGTAGATTTCTTTCAAAAAAGTGGCTTCCTCTGATTCAACAAAGAAATAAGCAAATGGCATCTCCGAGTTATTCACCATTTTTTTAATTTCCCTACTCTCGATCGACTTAAAAGTTGCTGACTTTGTAAATTCGTCAAATGTTACCCTGAACTTTGAAGAGGGGCGTACTTTCGGTTCGCACTTTGTCCATGTCCATTAACCACCGCCAGATTCTCCTACAGAATCTGCCTTTTCTTCTTATTTAGGCCCTAGAGCCATGGTCAGGGCCAGTCAAACAACTGACTGCGGTCTTGGGGGGCTTTAACCATCTGGAAGGGTGTTTTTGAAGATTGATTGCACCAAATGCGGACCACGTAGCCTCTACCCTATGGTGATGCTAGTCAATGAAAAGATCCTAAAAGAGCTTGAGTCGGGCTCGATTGAGATCCTGCGTGAGACCGCTGCTGCATTTCGCAAGCCCGTTTTGATGTATTCAATTGGCAAGGACTCTTCAGTTCTTTTACATCTAGCCAAAAAGGCTTTCTATCCTGCGCCAATCCCTTTTCCACTCTTGCATATAGACACAACCTGGAAGTTTAAAGAGATGATCTCCTTTAGAGACCAAGTGGCGGCAGAACTTGGCGTGAAACTTCTTGTTCACACAAATACAGAGGGCGTGGCCGCTGGAGCAAATCCATTCACAACTGGAATTTCTGAATACACCCGCATCATGAAAACTGTTGCTTTGCGACAAGTGTTGGATGAGTATGCATTTGATGCTGCTATTGGTGGATCTAGACGAGATGAAGAGAAGAGTCGAGCAAAAGAGCGGATTTTTAGTGTTCGGGACGAAGGCCATAAGTGGGATCCAAGAAATCAGCGACCAGAACTTTGGCGTACTTTCAACACACGTTTAGCTCCTGGTCAAACTATACGAGTGTTTCCTTTATCGGACTGGACTGAGATAGATATTTGGAGATACATCTATCAGGAAAACATCGAAGTAAACCCTTTGTATTTTGCGAAAGAGCGCCCGATGGTTAAGCGTGGCGAACAACTCATTATGGTTGATGATGAGCGTTATCCACTCTTGCCTGGAGAAACTCCAGAGATGATAAAGGTTAGATTTAGAACACTTGGTTGCTATCCGCTTACGGCAGCTGTTGAGTCAACGGCAACAAGTATTGCTGAGATTGTTGAGGAGGTCTCTGCGGTTAAGTTGAGCGAAAGAGCAACACGCTTAATTGATGGTGCAAATGAGGATTCGATGGAAAAGAAGAAAACTGAAGGTTACTTCTAATGGAGAGATCAATAATCAGGCTTCTTACTTGTGGCAGTGTAGATGATGGGAAAAGCACTTTAATAGGGCGTTTATTGGTGGAAACTGACAGCATCCCGCATGACACTATTGATTCAACCCGCAAAATCCGACGCAGTGGCTCAACAATTGCAGCCGGTGAAATCGACTTTAGTTTGATCACAGATGGCTTAGAAGCAGAGCGTGAGCAAGGAATTACTATCGATATCGCATACCGCTCAATGTCTCTATTGGATGGAAAGAGATTGATCATCTCTGATGCACCAGGACATGAGCAGTACACGCGAAATATGGCCGTTGCTGCGTCAAGGGCGGATATAGCACTCGTGTTGGTGGATGCGACAAAGGGAGTTCGCACGCAGACGCTGCGCCACTTAACAATTTGTTCTTTGATGGGAATTAGCCGAATAATCGTTGCAATCAATAAATTAGATGCGCTTGATTACAGCCAATCAATCTTTAACGAAATTTGCGAAGAGGTTCAGGTGGCGCTCACGCGAATGAATCTTGAGGATGTCCTCTTCATACCCTTAAGCGCATTAGCTGGTGACAATGTGGTGCAGAGGTCTGCACGTATGAATTGGTATCAAGGATCAACCTTGCTGGAATCAATCCAAGATTGGCACCCAGTGGAGTTAATTGATGCTTCTGCTCGAATGAGAATCCAAGTTATTTCTCGAGCAGAGAATTTCAGGGGCGTATCTGGCACGGTGCACCGAGGAAGTTTTACTGTCGGTGATGAAGTCAAAGTATTTCCTAGCAACCAAGCCGCTGTGATTGCCAAGATAATTACCTACAAGGAAGAAATGCAGAGCGCCCATGATTCAGATGCTGTTACTTTACTTTTAGAGCCTGAAGTAGATGCAACAAGAGGTGATTTGATTTCAGCTTCTAAGGAAGATTTACATCCTTCAGATAGATTTAATGCAGATATTGTGTGGCTTCATGAAGATCCACTGATACACAGCCGTTCATATCTTCTGATTGCAGGCTCAAGCCAAACACCTGCAACAGTGACTCGTATTCGCCATAAAATCGATGTCTATAATGGCAGCCAGAATGCGGCCCTGGGGTTAGGAGTCAACGAAATTGGTTCGGTTGAGATTGCAACCGATGCCCCATTGACTCTTTTGCCTTATTTGCAATCGCGGGAGTTTGGAAATTTTATTCTCGTAGATCGCCTAACCTTTAATACAGTTGGTGCTGGAATGATTCGTCATTCTTTGCGAAGAGGCGAAAATGTTGTCTATCAAAAATACGAAGTTAATAAATCTGCGCGAACTGCGCAAAAGAATCAGAAGTCGCGTGTTATTTGGTTAACTGGTCTTTCCGGATCTGGAAAGTCGACCATTGCAAATAGCGTTGAAAAGCGAATCCACGCGTTAGGAATGCATTCCTACGTGCTGGACGGGGATAACCTAAGAATGGGGTTGAACTCCGACCTTGGATTTACGCCTGAAGATCGCGCTGAAAATGTCCGTCGAATTTCAGAGGTTGCAAAAGTTCTAGTTGATGCGGGTCTGATTGTTTTGGTTGCGGTTATAAGTCCATTCGAAGCTGATCGACAACGTGCTAAGTCACTCTTTGATGAAGGTGAATTCCTTGAGGTCTTTGTTGATACACCCGTAGACATTTGTGTTGAACGAGATCCCAAGGGGCTTTATAAGAAAGCTAATAAGGGAGAGATCCCGAACTTCACCGGAATAGGTCAAGATTACGAAGTTCCACGGAATCCAGATCTTCACCTCAAGGGCGATGCTGATTTGGAAGAGAATGTCAGTAAAATCTTGGGAGTAATCGTTTGAACTGGATCTTTTTTGCACTAGCGGGTTCCGTCGCTCAATTAATTGATGGCTCACTCGGCATGGGTTTTGGGGTCACAAGCTCTACTTTGTTAGTGACTTTAGGTGCATCTGCTGCGGTTGCATCTGCTGCGGTGCATGCAGCAGAGATTGGGACGACCTTAGTTTCAGGAGCATCCCATTGGCGCGCTGAAAACATAGATACAACGGTTCTACTCAGGCTCGCAATCCCTGGTGGAATTGGAGCCTTGCTTGGAGCAACTTTGTTGTCTTCAATAGATTTAGGAACATCAAAAATATTTATTTCTACACTTTTGTTATTTCTTGGATTTCTATTGCTCTATAGAACAATGTTCCAAACTTCTGGTCCGAACTTCGTTGAATTAAGTAATAGTCGTCGTTATTTGAATTTCTTAGGATTTGCTGGAGGGTTCGTAGATGCCTCTGGAGGTGGAGGTTGGGGTCCAATCGTCATACCCTCACTAATGTCAACCACAGCTATGACGCCAAGAAAGATTATTGGAACTGTTAGTGCGGCAGAGTTTATTGTTGCCGTTTCAGCAAGTGTTGGCTTCTTATTAAATATAAACAAGCTAGACATGGATTGGGCGGTCGTCGGAGGTCTCGCGCTAGGTGGAACACTCATTGCCCCATTAGCCGCAAAAATTGTCGCCAATCTTCCTCGCAAGCAATTGGGAATCTTTATTGCACTAGCCATTATTTTAATTAACGGTTTTAGGGTTTTAACAAGCTAATCCTGAATTCTAAAATTGTTACGTGAATGAACCACAAGAGTCCATAAATCTCCAATCTGGGATGGATACCCCGATGCCGCCCTCATTTGGGTGGGGATAAGTCGGGCGTGGTGTCGGTGGGTGGCGTAAAGATCCAGAGCTGGCACTTGATGAGCAAGAACCAAGTCTAACTAAGGAGACGGTTTAGCGGGCTAAAACACACATCAACGCCTCAACCGTCAGCAACGGCGCTGCGTTATGGCCCAGGTTAGTCCTTGCATCCATGATGGCGTTGATCTTTTTGATTGTTGATTGCGGCTTGGTTTTGGCTGCCGTTGCTCTAATTTCTTCTTCTAACTCTTTATTTATTTGTGCATCAATTGCACCTGCCTGAACCATCATGACATCTCTGTAGAAGGTGGCAATATCAAGCAGCGCCGCATCTAGGCCATCCCGGATCATTCGTGTTTGGCGGGTCTTTTGTTCTTTCTCTAAATCCTTAATTGCTTTGCTACCACCAGTTGCCATGCCACGTCCTGTGGCACCTTTGCCATAGGCAAGAGATAGATCATCTACCTCTTTCTCATTTCTTAGCTCTGCCGCGTTTGTTGCTTGCTCTGTTGCTAGATCAACAAGTGTTTGTGCTGCAGCAAATGCAGATGAAATACCTTGCAGAGTTAGAGGTAGTTTCATGATTGTGTTTCTGGTGTTACGCACAGATTCATTGTTAGCAAGATAGCGAGCGCGGCCAATGTGACCTTGGCTCACCCTTGCTGCAAAATCTGCCATCACAGGAGAGATGCCATCTCGGGTTTGAAGTACTTGGGCAACAGCTGTGTTAGATGGTGTGACAAGTTGCAGGTGGCGACAACGTGATCTGATCGTTGGCAACACATCATGCAAGGTTGGAGCACAGAGCAACCAGACAGTTCTGTTGCCTGGCTCTTCGATTGCTTTAAGTAATGCGTTTGCTGCAGATTCTGTGAGTCTGTCAGCATCCTCCATGACAACTACACGCCAGCCACCCATTGATGGTGCCCAAGCAACACGTGTGAGCAACTCTCTTACCTCATCAATCTTGATTGAAAGGCCTTCGGTGACAATTACTTCAACATCTGGGTGCGCGCCATTAGCTGCAGATTTACATTCATTGCATGTGCCACAACCATCTTTTGGACAGATCAGTGCTTGAGCAAATGCGATTGCAGCAGATGATCGACCTGAACCTGGTGGCCCTGTGAAAACCCAGGCATGGGTCATCTCTTGTGATTCTTCGCCAGATCGTGTGGCAGCTACTGCTTTTTGCAGGATCTCAACAACATGTTCTTGACCAACAAGATCTGTATAGACGCTCACTTTTTCTTTGCTGTCTTCTTCTTTGGGGCTGCCTTTTTAACAGCCTTTGAAGCGCTAGTGCCGGTCTTCTTAACAGCTTTGCCTGCTGCGCGAATTGGGCGAAGTAATAGGTTGCCTTTATCTTCAACAGCGTTGCGCTTAAGTGCTGGGATTTCACTGACTCTTGAAATAATCGCTGTGTGGGTCTCTTCTATGGATTGGTTGCCATCGATGATGACATAGCGCTCAGGATCAAGGGCAGCTAACTGCAAGAACTCTTGGCGCACACGCTCATGAAAATCCATCGGTTGTGACTCAAGGCGATCTTTACTCTTTAAGCGAGCAAGACCAAGCTGTGGTGGTAGATCAATGATGATTGTCAGTGTTGGAAAGAGTGATTCAGTTGCCCAACGAGATATACGTGCTACTTCTCCGGGCTGCAGGACACGGCCTGCGCCTTGATATGCAATGGATGAGTCAAAGTAGCGATCACTAATTACTACCTCGCTTTGGGCAAGTGCGGGGCGGATAACGGAGTAAACATGGTGGGCGCGATCTGCGGCATAGAGCAAGGCTTCTGCTCGCGGACTGATTTCTCCAGTTGAGTGAGAAAGAAGAATCTTTCTAATCTCTATTCCTAGATCACTGCCGCCTGGCTCACGGGAGAGAACAACTGTTTCACCTTCTTGTTCAAGCCAAGCCTTCAGTAACTTTGCTTGGGTTGACTTACCAATACCTTCGCCACCTTCAAATGCGATGAAGACACCCTTGGCTGGTGCACCTGTGATGCTGCCTAACTCGCCTTTAAGTGCGTTTGTAATATCAGACCACAGTGAAACATTGGGACGATCTTTCATCTGTTTGTAGGAAACAAGTCCAATTAGCGATGCGATTACACCTGCGATTAAAATTGTTACCGCAGCCCCGTTATAGCTCACTTCAGAGTTTTGAAACTTAAAAGTATGTTCACCAACGGCAGCTGCGATCAGCGGTGCAACTGCTAATACGCCCACCAAAACCACACGGATCAGGCTTTGCACGAAGGCAAAGGTGCGACCTCGCACATCATCTTTAACCTCCATGCCCAGCATGGTGAAGCCTGTTACCCAGGTGATGCCGCTAAAGGCACCCAGGATGATGACGATAAAGACCGCTAAAACAAGGTTGGGGATTGCAGCAAGTGCCATAAGGAAGCCACCGCTTATTGCAAGGGATGCTCCAAATAAGCGACGGCGAGAAAATTGCGCAAAGACTTTTGGACCAAATGCAATACCTGCAGCTAAACCTGTAAAGACAGCGCCAAAGAGAACACCATAGGCGGCTTCACCGCCGCCTAGATCTCCCACAAATGTCCGCGCTAATCCAATGACCGCACCAGCTGCAACAAATGCTCCAACCATTCCAACAATTAACCCGCGGATTAATTTACTGCCTGAAACAGATTTCCAACCTTCATACAAACTCTTTAATATCCCGGTGTCAGCTGCATGCTTTGCTGCTGCGCCTTTTGGTATCTCTTTTAATCCCCAGATAGTAAATGCTGCAAAGGCAAAGGAGAGTGCGTTTACGTAGAGTGACAAATTAATTGCAGTTGAGTTAATACCAAAGGCAACGTTAATTGCAGATGTGAAGAGAGAGAGAAAGGTGAAAAGGAGTGCAGCAATGGGTGCGGTGCCATAGGCGGCCAGGAGAGAGACTTGATTTGCATTTTCTAGTTTTTCGCGCGGGACAAGATTAGGAACCGATGCATCCTTTGCAGGGGACCAAAAGAGAGTTATGCACTCAACCAGGATCATGGCGGTGTAGAGCCAGAAGTAATTGTTTGCGATTGGAATAGAGATATAGAGCCCAGCGCGCAGGATGTCGCAATTGACCATTAACTTGCGACGATCTAACTTGTCAGCAATAACTCCTGCTAGTGGACCAAGAAAGACTGCAGGTAGTAAGCGTGCGATGAAGACACCAGCGATTGCAAAGTTAGCGGTTGCATAATCTCC
>Ga0209444_10001159_pt1 | contig 14562 bp, 9 predicted proteins | sample LauGreFaBDMM15DN_2_FD_188215 | JGI IMG/M metagenome (GOLD analysis project Ga0209444, IMG submission 188215) | Freshwater lake microbial communities from Lake Michigan, USA - Fa13.BD.MM15.DN (SPAdes) (version 2) | ecosystem: Environmental > Aquatic > Freshwater > Lake | place: Lake Michigan, USA...
GAAGTAGTAGTGAGCTGAGTGCTCCCCACCGAAGATTGCATTGGTTTCAGCCATGCGGTCCTTAATCAATGAGTGACCGACCTTAGTGCGCTCACCCTTTGCTCCATCTTGAGCAATTACTTCAGCAACTACTCGAGAGGTAATCAGGTTGTATAGAACGGTAATGTCAGCTGATTCACCTAGAGCCTTCACTCTGGCAATCTCACGACGAGCAACCATCGCAGCAACAGCACTCGGTGTTACTGGATCACCGTTCTCATCGATAACGAAACAACGGTCTGCATCACCATCAAAAGCAAGACCGAGGTCAGCCTTGTGTTCAACAACTGCCTTTTGCAGGTCAACTAGGTTAGCTGGCTCAAGTGGGTTGGCTTCGTGGTTAGGGAAAGTTCCATCCAACTCGAAATACATGTCAATAATTTCAATTGGAAGTGCTGGCAGTCCCGCTGCAGTAGATAGAACTGCTGGAACAGTTAGTCCACCCATACCGTTAGCAGCATCAACAACAACTCGCATCGGCTTGACTTTGCTTAGATCAACAAGCTGACGAAGATAAGCAGCGTAATCTGCCAAAACATCTTTAGTAGAGAATGTGCCAGGTGTTTGAACCTCTGGAATGCCATCAGTTAGATAAATCTTCGCGCGATCACGAATAGCGGCAAGACCAGTATCCAAACTGATTCCACGAGCACCCGCACGAGAGAACTTGATGCCGTTGTATGTTGCAGGGTTGTGGCTAGCAGTAAACATGGCTGCTGGAAGATTTAGTGCACCGGATGCGAAATAAGATTCATCGGTTGAACACAGACCAATTGAGATGACATTCGCTCCACGCTTCTGAGCACCACGGGCAAATGCTTCTGCAAAAAGCGGCGAAGAGTCTCGCATGTCGTGTCCAACAATCACAGATTGCCCAGCTGCTTCTAACTCATCAACAAAGCCAGCAGCAAGTGCTTCAACAACATCTGCAGTTAGGTCAATATTTACTAGGCCACGAACATCATATGTTTTGACAATGGCATCCCAATTAACGCTCACGATTTCCCTTCGATCAACTAGACAAGAATACAATGGCATCATGTTAGACCGAGCCAGAGCCCAGCGTTCTAGAGACCGCCACGGGCGTGGCATACGTCATTCGCTCTCCGGTTCTCTATACAAAACAGGCGCTTCAGCCTCAGACCAGTTCTCAGGAATTATTGCCAGCACATGTGATTACCTAAGAGAAACTTGGCCTAAAGAGCTAGGTAACCTGAACTGGCGCATCATGGATGCACCAGTGCTTGGCGCAAACTCCACCCACGTGCGCAGATGGTCCACCAGAGCGGAAACCATGACTATCGTGATCTATCGATTGCCTATTCTTCGATTGGATAACCTTCAGGGCTCTAACTCAAATGCTGACCGAGTAAGAATTGAACACTATGTCTTTGAGGCTGCTGCTCATCTAATTGGCAAAGAGCCTTGGGAGCTAATCTTTGGAGATGACTCCGAGAACTAGTGGACGTTAATCCACACCTGTCCACCTAAGTTCTTTTCATCTAAGACTGGAAGTGTGCCTAGCCTGCCGTCAACGTCAACGACAAGGTTTGAGTAAACCGGTTGAGTGGTTGGGAAGATTCCAATTGACTGACCACTTGGTGCAAGTAAGACAATCTCTGCACCGGCAGCAATGTTACGTTCGATAGTGATTTCACCGAACTTCAAAGAGACCTTGGTTGCCTCGGAGTTTGGATTGGCAATCGATAATTTACTGATTCCAGCTTTTGGAACAGCAATGTATCTAGGCGATGTGAAACCTTCCGCAGGGTTGATCCACGCGAAGTCTGTATAAGCGTCATCCCCCACTCGGCTTCTAACCAAACGCACACTTGAGAACACTTCTTGATCGGATCGTAGGTATCCGACGTAGTCCCCCTCAGCCAAACCGTTGATATCAAAGTCAGTGACTTTACCTGCAGGAGCAGTAACAGAGATAACTGTTCCGAAAGTCTCTTCATCCGTTCCAAGAACTTCAAGAGTGATCTGCGCATCTTTATCGCCGGGCACAAACACTCTCAGGTTCTGCCTCACATCTGAATACTTGTCATCAAGTTTTCTAAGCTTCGCGCTATCCATCGGCCGTCTAATCAAAATGCCTGGGAAGACACTTTCCTTCTGTGCCACTCCAGTTGGATAGATGTAATCAGCACCGGAAGCTTTTAATCCTCTAACAGCCTTCTGCTGGATTAGAGCTGTTACCGAACCACCAAAACTCTTCACGTGAACTGCCATGGACTCTGATCTAAAGACAAAAGATGCCAAAGGAATAACTTCCGTGCTACCAGCAGGAACAGCAATACCGGAGAGTCCAGCGCTATTAGAAATTCCGTTCTCGGTAAAGATCTCTAAATCAACTGTTGCATCAACTGAAGTCGGGTTAGTCAGAATCAGAATCGCCTCACGGCCAACAGCAACAGATCCACCGACTAACCAAAGCTCACTCTGTGAACGAAGGCAAGGTGCAGCTAGCAGCCCCTTGATCTTCTTATCGCTGAGATACTGCAGCTGGTTACCGGTTAGAAGCATTGAGCCCTGAGAAGTAGTTCCTGCGCTATCAGTAATTGTTAGAGATTGCGCCTGCTTGATTCTTGACCACCGGTCTTGTCTTACCCCGAACCCAGTAGTCTGCTTTCCACCCAAGCCTTTGAGCTTGGTGCCGCTAGCCCCGCTATAGCTCAAAGCGACAGCAGTCGAACTTAGTCGTGTGAACTTAGAAGTTGAAGTTCCAGAATTGCCACCTGAAGTGAAAACCGAGCCAACACAGGTCAAGGTTAGATCTTTAGCACTTACTACTCGCTCTGCTGATTCGACTTTGCTTGTTGAGAGCTCAAGCACACCTGGAGCATACAAATACATGCCAACAAATGCGGCTGCAACAGCTAAGGCTCTCAGGATTCGAATAATCATTACTCGTTCTCCTCTGCAGTGAAACTCTCAACTGGTGAAAGCTGGGACTGTCTCTTACGTCCTCTAGAAGTTGGCAGAGCTAACAGCATGAATCCCACTAAGACGCCAAGTTGCACTCCCTTGGTAATTGACCAAAGCGGAAGTTTAGTTTTACCCTGCGCTGAGTTTTCTCTCACTCTCCAGAGTTGACCGAATTCTGTAACACCAACCTCTTCTAGTTGAGACACAGAGTTGAGTGCAACACCCAGGTCACCGTTACCTGCTCGATCTGGAACAACAACATAACCAATTCCTGATTTCTTGAAACTGTCGGTCAGGTTCTTACCGTTGGCCGAAACCAAAGTAGCGACCAGGTTAGCAATCAAATCCTGATCTGGAGAATCCTTTAGAGTTCCGGCATTCAAAGCACTCAGGCGATAGGCAGTTGAGATCGTATCTAGTCGAACTCCATCCGGCCAAATAACTTCTGCTCTGAAGTGCATATCCTCATCGCTGGTAATAACTAGAAGCTTCAATGGGCTACCTGCTGCTGCTTCAGCTGTCACAATCGCAGGAATGTTTCTTGCTTGACCGAAACTCACTTCGCTGACGCTTAGCGCAGAGCTAACTGCAAGTGGCCCCACTACAGCAAAACCAGCAACACCAACGACAAGAGTTCTAAACCCGTTGCGTGTTAACGACTCAAGCCAAAGCGACAAAGCGACTAGAACCGCTAATACCAAGAGCATCAGAGCTGGTGCAGTTGAGTTCTGAACAGTGAGTGTCGGCTCGACAAAGATAGATCCAACCCCACCACCAGTGAAACTAACCCCAGAAATAAAGATCAGATTTGCGAAAGCTACGAATGCAATAAACCAAGCAACCAGCACTCCCTTGGCTTTACTAATCAGCGACAAGATCGCAAGGCCTAGGAAACCAAGTGCTACCCAACCAAAGAGATAATCTCCACCGATTAGTTGATCTAACAGAGTCTTCTTCTCAACTGGAATTGCAATCGTTGGATCGGCGAGGATGCCTAGCCAGTTGTCATTACCTAAAATCTGGAACAGCCAGTAAGGCAGAACTAACGCACCGGTAGGAAGTGCGATGAACAGTAAGGAACCAACCCGCTTGTATGCAATCACCGCAAAGACAACCCCGATAACAGCAAGTGCAAGTAACGAACTTGGTGCGCTCAAAGTCACAACTGCAAAAAGCAATCCACTCACTGCAATCCAAGACCACGCCTGCTCTGATGAGCGCACTGAGGTTGTAGCGCCGATTCGAGCAGCTCTAGCCAAACTAAAGATGAACCAAGGCAATGTGATGCTGAAGATAACTGTCGGGAAATTACCTTCATTTTGAGAGACGGTTAGAACTGGCCAGAACGCATAGACCAAAGCCAGAACGCTTCGCAAAGATCCACGAGCTGTCACCAGTGAAATCAATCGCCATGCTCCTGCAAAGGCCAAAGCTTTAGCAAGCAGAAGCAACGCACTCAGAGCTAGGTTCGGAGCCCAGAAGGTTAGTGAACCAATTGCGAGAAGAACCCAGTTGAATGGATCGCTTGGGGCCGCCAAACCAAGTCCGACACTTTGGAAACTTGCCCCAGCATTTGAAAAGAGCTGTAACCAGCTGTCACTCAGCGGAAGAGCAAACCCACCAGTAACGCTTTCGCCCATAGGGAGGAATTGCCATGAGATTGCAATCAGTGCAAACATCCACCAAAGACCACCGCTTGCAGCAAAGCCTAGATTTGGTCGAAGTGGAGTTGCTGTTGACCCAAAGCTTTCCAGCTTCAGTTTTTGTTCTGCATATTCAAAGGCAAGCCTTGCTTTGGCCTTTACTTGTTCACGAGTGGCAAATAGTTGAGCGAACTTCTTTACACGAAAACCATGGCGGTCACGAAGTCGTGCTCGGATAGTAAAGAATGCCCAGAGGTTTGCTTTGAGGGTGTAGAGAATTCGATCAGGTCTTTTGACAAGCAGCAACCAGAGAACTTGAACTACTGAGTAAGCCGGTAGAGCTAGCCAATATAGGAAAGCGAGCAACAATGGGCTGTGTGAAAGTCTCAGGTGATTGGTTGCCTTCGCAATTCCATATTTCACCGACCCACCAAGCCACTTCTTCTTTCTCTTACCAGAGAGAGTTAGCTGTGCATGGCGAACACGAGCAGTTGGAACAACTATCACTCGGTTGCCGTTGTGTCTTGCTCTAATACCAAGATCTATATCTGCTGCAAGTTCTGGAGCATCTAGAGAGTAACCACCGAGGTCTGCCCAGCTGGATGCCCTTATCAACATTGCACTACTGGTGACAGCAAGCACATCGCTCATCGAATCAAATTGCTTTTGATCTAATTCGTTTGTTACAAGTGAGAAAGGTTTCAGAGATTTAGTGACTGTCAAACCCATCTGCTCAATTAGCTTTGGGTTCTCAAAGGAAACTTGCTTAGGGGAAGCGATAGCTACTAAAGGTGAAAGTTCTAGTGCTCTAACCAGTTCAGCTAGTGCGTGAACTTCTGGAGCACTGTCATCGTGCAGCAACCAGATTGCAATGTCATCGATTGACTCATAGCCCTGGAGCACCTGTTTGATTCCAGTGGCAGCGAGTTCTGCGAAACTTGCAGACTCTTTGATCTGAAGAACTGCGTTCGAGGTGGAGAATGAAACAAAACTGTTTAGAACTTCATCGATCTCTGGATTAGAAGAAGAGTCGACAACTAATGTGCGTTCAACACGAAAACTTTGATTTGCAAGTGCTGCTAATGCACTCTGAAGATATTGGGGTTCATCGTTGGATACAACGACTGCCACCACACGTACACTCACGCCGTGGCCCTACCTAGAACTAGGCGCGCTTCTTTAGCTTGCGACGTTCGCGCTCGCTTAGGCCGCCCCAGATGCCGAAACGCTCATCGTTAGCTAGTGCGTAGTCCAAACACTGCTGACGAACATCACAGCCTGAACAGATACGCTTTGCGTCTCTGGTTGAACCACCCTTTTCTGGGAAGAAAGCTTCAGGGTCAGTCTGTGAGCAAAGTGCGTCACGCTGCCAAGCTAGCGGGTTAGTGTCTGCACTTTGGTCTCCCCCGAGAATGGTTCTAAGAATTGGATCAACGAACCAGTCATCGGCGACAAATCCGTTGTCATCATTTAGGGACATACGTTCCTCTCAAGCTTTCCAGGCTTTGGGCCGGATTGCACAGTTGTAATTACAACGCTGTAAGTATCATGCCGTCAAGTTGAGAGTAGGTCAAATCGAAAGGTGTTATAAAGGCTTAACAATTAGATAACTAATGCTGAAGCCGAACAATGACGCCGTTCTAGAGAGTTTTCAGAAGAGCCAGACACTCAACCAAGGGTTGAACCTCTGCTGTTCCCCCTTTAAGAATTAGGCAGCGCTGATTGCTATGAAAGCTTCTCCGTTGCCAGCCAAGCTGAAGGTTCGAGCATCGCCAGAAATGAAAGCCGCCTCGGCAGGGTTGATTACCTCTCGCTCGCCCTTGGAGGAGCTAACTGCAATCGCACCTGAAGTGCAGAGCACAATGGCATCTCCAGGAAGGTTCAGATCAACTAGCAAATTGTTTGCAGAAAGAGTTGCTCTATAGAAATGAAACTCCGGTGTCGGAATATCAAATTCCTCTAACCCAACCGCAAGCTTTCTAACCTGAACTGGTTTCGCTTCGGTTTCTTCGAATACCAAAACTTTAGCTAACTCAACAACATCAATATGCTTTGGGGTTAGCCCCCCTCTGAGCACGTTGTCGCTTGCCAACATGATCTCAACTCCAAGACCTGAGAGGTACGCATGTGGCATACCTGCCGGAACGAAAGCTGCTTCTCCCTTAGACAGAACTACATAATTCATCAGAAGAGCAGTTACGATTCCTCGGTCAAACCCATGGTGAGTACTCAGGTGAGTAACTAGATCAACTAGTGAAGGACACTGTTCTGCAGCATCAACCAAATCAGAGATTAGTTGTTCATCTAGCTCAGCAGAACTCAGTGTTTCTAGACAAACCTGAAGAAGGCCATCTTCGCTCTGAAGAAGTTCTGACCACTTAATCAGAACTGCGTTTAGTCGCTCTGATGAACTTGCTTCTCTAATCTCAGCAAATCGTTCAATGATGAGTCTTGAATCTGAGAATCCAACCATTGCTTCGAATGTTTCTGTTAGAGCGACAATCATTTCCGGCTTAGCTCTGTCGTCTTTGTAGTTTCTCTTGGAGTCGGTGATTGCGACTCCTGCTGCGTTTTCAGCTGCGAAACCTTCTTTAGCCTGAACTGGGTTTGGATGAGCCTGAATGGATAAAGGTGCAGCGGCAGCAAGTATCTTGAGAAGGAACGGAAGCCTGTCTGGCATTCCTCTAGCCACTCGTAAATCCTGAAGAGAAACATCTAGGTCTTTAACCTGTGTTGGGGAACCATCGTGAGTTCCAAACCAGATCTCAGCCATTGGCTTGCCAGTTGGTTCAATGCCAAAGTAATCCGGGATTAGGTTGGTCGACCCCCACGCGTAATCCATCGGTTGATTCGTTAATTTCACAAGCATTCCAATAGCCTAACTAAGGGGAAATACCTCGAGCCATAAGCCACCCTAGACTTGAGTACAAATGTCTATCACCAGCAAAACAGTAAGCGGGCAAGTGCCTAAGAGTGCTTTTGCAATCGGCTATCTGACTTTGGTTCTTCTGGTCTTTGGAGATGCACTATTTGCTCAGGAGTATTTGTATCTAACTCCCTCTTGGTTGGCCTGGTATGCAGCCGCGGCCATAGCCGTTACAGGTTCTGCATACTTCTTCTTCAAATCTGACTGGAGAAGAGTCTTTAGACAGATTCCTATTGAGTTGACTCTTTTGATTGCCCTAATGCTGGGTTCTGTGCTCTGGTCTTATTACCCGAGCCAGACAATCTCAAGTTTCCTTATTCAAGCTGGCGTTGTGCTTGCGGCGCTCTTCTTTATCGCAGTGTTCTCTTGGCGGCAGATTTTCAACATCTTCGCCAACACAATAAGAGAATAATCTTTGCCGCTCTGGGTTATGAACTTTTCCTATCAACAGTTTCTATCTTGGCTCAGGCTTCCTTGCTTGGAATTGATGAGAACCTCTTCCAGTCGATTAGAAGCATCGGGCAGGTACCTGACGGTAGAACCATCGACGATCTGCTTTTGAGAAACAGCTTCATGGGCTCTTGGGCCCTTATGGGTTTGATTACTTTCCTGATTGAGTTTGCTATTGAAAAACGCCACAAGTATCTAACGGCTGCCAGCATCCTGCTAGCCATCGTCACCATCGTTCTTTCAGGGTCAGCAGGAATTGTCTTTGCGACTGTTGCAGTTGGACTAGCTGGTCTGGTGTCACTCCTTGCAGAAGGCAAAGACCGAGACACTAGACATCGTTATTACCGAATAGCTTGGGCTATTTCTGGAACCGCCGGTTTCGTAGTACTTATCTTCAGAAGAGTCGTATTTGAGTTCCTTGGTAAGAGCCCAGATATGACACACCGAACTGACATCTGGAAGTCTGTATTCAACCTTGTCTCCGAGCGACCATTGGAAGGATGGGGGTTCACTGGCGTTTGGGTTCCAGGTGTTGAACCATTCTCAGGATTGATTGTGATCAACGGCATTGAATACTTCCAGGCACACAACTCATACCTTGAGATGGCTCTCCAGTTAGGAGCTGTTGGTTTGGCGCTGTTCCTAATCTTGCTAACTAGAACTTTTATAAAGACCTGGCGCTTGGGTGTTCACCATTCTCATGTTCTATACCTTTGGCCACTTTTACTTCTGGTAACTCAACTCATTAGAGGAATTACCGAATCTCGACTACTAGTTCAATCGGCTATGTTCATGGTCATTATTTTTGCGATCAAGGCTTACGACCCTGAAGAGATGCTTGAGAAGAACTCCAAGAAACCTAAACTTGAGGCGATTCGTAAGCGACCAATTACAAGACTGAAGCGTCGCTAAGGCAGCTTGATTATTTGACCCACTGCAATGCGGTCGGCATTGTTGATTCCGTTTAGTCTCATCAAGATGGCAACCGTGGTGTTGAACTTAAAGGCGATTGAGCTAAGCGAATCCCCAGAGACGATCTTGTATGTCTTAGCTTCAGGCTCTACAACAACAGGCTTCTCTGGAGTTTGTATTTCTGCACCGAGTGGAAGATTACTTAGGAAGGCTTCAGTCACCCAGTTGAGCTGCAATCCTGTTGAATTGTCGATCTTGTAGTCGGCAAGATTCTTGAATGGATAGCGAACTCCCCTGATCACCTTGAATGCCTTATAAGAGGTCTTCTTGCTCTTGGCATCAACAGTTCTAAGTCCTATGTATTGGCTGAATTGTTTAGGTGAAGGACTGAGGTAAAGACATGTCTCCGGGCTCAGTGTTGTTGCTCGGCCAGGATACTCTCTTGCCGTTGCAACTGGAATTTCATGTAGTTGAGAATTAGAGACTAGGTAAACCTCGCCATCACATCTGACTTTGTATGAACCAAGGGTCTCTGTATCGTGGTAACCGACTAGTTGAAGGTGAGTCAACGGTCTTGGAGTTGGCAGAGTCAGCTGCATGGATGTCTCGCTAAGCGTGACCATTCTGCTTCCACCATCAATGATTCCAACGACATTCGTCTTCTTGTTCTTGACTACCGTTCCAGCCGGAAGAATCATCACACTCTTTGGAACTAGGTTCAGCGAACTTGGGGCAACACTCACTGGTATTGGACTTGATAGTCCGACAGCAAAGATCTCTCGGTCAGCAGCGTTATAGGTTGCCCTGATCTGACCCTCGTCGAGCAGATATATGACGTTCTGTCCCCGCGCTCGAATGAAGTTGTCGCCAGCGATAACTTGCTCACTGATCGGAATTGTTCTAAGAGCCGCGTTAGTAATTGGAGTCGCTTGCTTGGTCCACTCTGACTTATCTGTGACCTTTATCCAGCCGGCATCACTAATGGTCCATCGCACTGAATCTTCGTCAACTACCAGTGAGGTTATCGGACTTGCTGAAGTCACAGTACTCAAGCCAATTGAACTGAGAGTCCCAGTTGATGCCCTAAACCATTTTGTGAAGTCAACATCAGCTCGTGTCTCAGGGTTGATGTCAAAATACTTGCCATCAACGATTACACCTTCACGCTTTAGATCTCTGTTGACGAACAAACTTCCATCTTTCGCAATTGGAGCTCCCCAGTGCAAGTAACTGAAAGTATTTAGAGTCAAAGGTGAAGGTGTTCTAGTTGTAATGGACTTATCTGCTAGTGACACATCGTCTAGCACTTCTCGTTTGGTACCCGCGTTGATCAAGTACCTAGTGCCATCGGTATTTACTATCAGAGGAGATATGCCTGTAGTTGCCGCCGTGAGCTTCGTGGTGGTAAGGGCATCAAGCTTTGCAGCACTGGAAGCAACAGCCTTTTCACACTTGAAACCTAGAGTCGATGCTTTTGTGCAGTCCAATGGAATTTTGATTTTGTTTGTTACTAAGAAATATGAAGCAACAGCCGGTGCGACAGGTATTGTCTTTGCCACTCCAGTAATGTCTGGTCGGTACGGACCGGTCGGTAGTGCATCGAGTTGAACTTGAGTCAGCTGAACGGCAGCAGCGCAATCAAGCCCCATGTTGGTTGCCTGCTCACAGTTTGCAAGCAAATACTTCTTTCCACCACTAACAAAGTAGTAAGTGCTTACGTTTCCAATCGGAGCAGACTTGATGATTTTGGTCATCGGGATACCGGTCTTGAACGAATCTAGATACTCTTTAGAGATTTCTCCCAGTGGACCAAGAGGAGCTAGGTCTTTCACCAACTCAGGGTCAGTAATTGGATACTTGATGTCGTTGGAGATGAAGTATGGATCGCTTGTTGAGCTCTTTAGTAAGAAGCCACCACCAATTGGGGACCCAAACCAATCCCAATAGAATCTCCAGAAGTTTCTATTGCCGTAAGAAGAACAGTTATCTCCAGTTCCTCGGAGGTTGTTTAGAGCAGCCGCGTTAGGAACAAAAGGTGTGTAGTAGTAAAGGTTTGCTGTTGCCTGACTCTTTAGAGTAAAGGACTTCTTTCCGCAGTTTCTTGATGCATCTGGGTGAAGAGAGATGGAGACAACTCGACCAGGCCTTAGGTAGGTAAAGGAGCCATTTGGATCTCCGTACCACTGGAATTGACCGGCTGCTTTATACACCTGGTTGAATAGCCCAGTCCAAACCTTGCCACAGATACCAGGGTCACTATCAGGACAGCCATAACCCATCGCAGCCCGATACATATAAGGAGAAGGTATCGATGCCTGAACTAAACCCTGTTCTTTCTGAAGAACAACAAGGAGCACCCTAGGGTTTATCCCACAAGCTCTTGAGATGTCATAAATAATCTGAGCTGCAGAGATGTTGGTCTTCGCTGGCATCGCAGCACACTTGCCAGGGTCTGCGACCTTGGCTGGAGTGTCTGCTTTGTAGTTACGAAGACAAGGCATTCCGGTTGGGCTTGATTTACAAACTGGAACCTGTGATTCCAAGAACCTTTGAATTTCTTCAGCCGTCATCGTGCCAAAGTCAAAGAAAACACTGTCAGAGATGATGAGCCCAGGATCAAACTTCGACCCATCTAGAGCTTCGGCAGGAGTTATCGCGGTCAGGCTAACTGAGGTCAACAACAGTGAAACTGTTGCAACCCAAAACTTAGCTAACCGATTCCGAATCACTTACAGAGTCACCGAGCTTGGAGTAGAGACCCCATAGTACTTAGTTGATTCATATGTGACTGTGATACTCGCTTCCCCTGCTGGCAATCCACCTAGGTTGATATCAAGCGGACGACACTGGGTATTAGCCGCATTAGATTCAGCCGGCTCCGTGACCGTGACTACTTTTGACCCGTTGGTGTAAGTAGCGGTGCAATTGCCACCGTCCTCGCTGAAGTTAGTGACTTGAGCGATTACCTGAATGATTCCGTTAGGAGCATCGACGTATGCATCGAGAATCTCGACGCTTGCATCCTCTTTATCAGTTGGCTCAGGAGTCGGTGTTTCAGTCTTAGTTGGCTCAACAGTTGGGGTGACTGTTTCGGTCTCGGTTGGCTTAGGGCTATCAGTTGGTTTACCTGCATTTGGATACAAAAGCGAGCAACCGCTGAGAACAGACACCAACACAGTGGCGGTAACGAGCAAAAATAACTTTTTCATGTTTTTAGACTAACTTTGAGAGCCTGATAAATGGCTGTGCGAAACTTCAAAGCGACTTATTTATACTTCTTCAATTTCCAGAAGATGAGCTTACGCATAAGCCAAAAGTCTGGGTTATCAGCCTGAATAGTGGGATAAGACAACTGCAAACTCTTGATTCCCTTAGTTTTAGCCTTTAGCGCTAGATCCATAAGTTCAGGCACTGAACCAAGTGGAATATCAGTTCTAACTAGTTTTGAACTTGCTCCAGCAATAGCGCCGAATCTGAATACCAGGGTCTGCAGATCTATTTTCTTTAGAACCCTTGCTTCAACTTCACGGGTTCGCTTCATACGGTCATAGTCATTTGTGTTGTGTCTAGACCTTGCATACCAGAGAGCTGTCCTGCCATCCATGTGCTGCTTACCTTTTTCAATCCAACCCATGGCATCAGGACAGTAACTACCATCACGGTAAAACTCTTTGCCTTCAGCTGGTTCGCTTGACGGATAGCAGTCCTTCTGACCACCAATAGGCAGAGCTTTCTTCACTGTGATATCTATTCCACCAATTGCGTCAACTAAACCTGTGAAAGATCTCATGTTGATTAATACATAGGCGTCAATCTTCAATCCGGTAATCCACTGCACTGCAGACTTGGTAGCTTCCATACCTGAAGTTGAACCATTACTTTTCGCATATGGGTATAGGTACGAATAGTTATCGATGGTGGATTTGTATATCGCATTCAACATGCAAGGGCCACCGCAGTCGTGGTTGAAACCATTCGGGAATACCTTGTGAATTGGTGTTCCCTCGGTGAATCGAATGCGAGTTAGGTTTCTAGGCAAACCAATGTTTACGGTCTCACCTGTAGTTGCACTAATACTCATCACAGCAATGCTGTCTGGACGAAGCCCAAATCTTGATGAGCCTGAGTCTCCACCTAGAAGCAGAATGTTGTATCGACCATCGTGCTGCTGAAGAGTTCCAGCTTGAGTGAAGATGTTGCTGAAGAAATTACTTGCAGTGATTGTTGTTGAACCAATGGTTCCAATAAAGAAAGTGCTGATCAGAGAAGTAATAATCAAACCAACTAAAACAAAGGGCTTAGATCTCTGCAGGGTATAGACCCTAGCTAGCCTCAAAGAATCAAGTGAGAAGATTGCGATCAGGGTTGCATAAGCAATAAACAGGAACCCAAGTGGGATAGCCACAAACGGAGTGGTGAAGATTGCAAAGAGTCCTATTTTGTAAACAAGAGCTAGCAGAAGCGAAATGACTAAGAAGCCCCAGAAACCAAAAGTAAAGAGAAGACCTAGTCTTCCCAAGCGACGGTTACCCGCAACAACTTGAACAGAACCAGGGACTAAGAAATTTAGGACAATAATCCACCAAGCACGCTTAGTCATCTGCGATGAACTTGCACGCTCGACATCTCGAAATGGCGTACTTGGTTCACCGCCTGGGTTGCGACGACTCATAGCTGAGATTTAAGGTTCTGGTTCTTTACTTCAACTTGGGCTGCAAGAGAAGAACTGAAAGCTTCTAGGCGCTTGGCAACGGTCTCGTCATAAGCACCGATAATTCTGGCTGCCAAGATTCCCGCATTTCTAGCACCGTCAATTGAAACAGTAGCAACGGGAATGCCGGCTGGCATCTGAACGATAGATAGCAGTGAATCCATGCCATCTAAACTCTTGAGCTTTACTGGAACACCAACGACAGGAAGTGTTGTGATTGAAGCGATCATCCCTGGTAAGTGAGCTGCGCCTCCAGCGCCAGCAATAATTACTTTCAATCCCCTACCAGCAGCTGCTTTGCCCCACTCCATCATTCGATCTGGAGTTCGGTGAGCAGATAGCACTTCGACTTCGTAGTCAATTCCAAATTCTTTGAGGGCTTGAGCTGCATCACTCATGATGCTCCAGTCGCTGTCAGAACCCATTACTACTCCAACAATTGGTGCATTCATGGTTTCTCCTAGGTATCGGCTCAAGAGCCATTTTAGATTTACCGAGGGCTAAATCAGGTTAGGCGAGCAGTGCGTTATAGGTTGCCAAGGCTTGTTCCTTAGCATCAGCGAGGCTCCTGCTAGATAGAGCCGTGATGTGACCCATCTTCCTACCTGCTCGGTATTCCTTACCGTAGAGGTGAATGTGAGAGTTATTCTCTAAAACCCAAGCAGCTTCAAATCGCTCAGAGAAAGTATTTGGCGAATCAGGACCTAGAAGATTTAGCATCACAGCGTATGCGCTAGCACCTTCGGTTGAACCCAACGGTAAATCTAGAACAGCTCTCAGATGTTGTTCAAACTGACTGGTGACTGAACCTTCAATGCTGAAGTGTCCAGAGTTATGTGGTCGCATTGCTAACTCATTTACCAACAATCTGCCATCGGCTGTTTCAAATAACTCAACGGCCAGAACTCCTGTCACAGAAAGACCTGTCGCAATCTTCTCTGCAATTTGAG
>Ga0209444_10001163_pt1 | contig 14562 bp, 10 predicted proteins | sample LauGreFaBDMM15DN_2_FD_188215 | JGI IMG/M metagenome (GOLD analysis project Ga0209444, IMG submission 188215) | Freshwater lake microbial communities from Lake Michigan, USA - Fa13.BD.MM15.DN (SPAdes) (version 2) | ecosystem: Environmental > Aquatic > Freshwater > Lake | place: Lake Michigan...
TATGCAACCGGCAACATTTACGCGTCGGCGAATATCACCGTGACGGGGAACGTCACAGTTTCGAACACGTGTGTCGGCAGTAACGTATTTGCAAATATTTTTACTATGAACGGTTTGTACGTGACTGGAAATGCCTCGTTTTCAAACGCCATAACAGCCGTGAATGTGTTTGCGACCAACGTATGGTCACAGTCGACCGTCCTTCTACGAGCAACAACCTTGGCGATGGAATCGGGGTCTGAAGGACTCACTGCACAAACCCCCGCGAGACTGAACAACGTGCCTTCATACTCTGATACATTCGTTGTGCCCGTGACGAGCGGTCTCGTCGGTCAATACGACATTACGAGCTGGAACAACTCGACAAAAGTGTGGAGCGATCTCTCCGGTGCTGGAAACAACACGACGGCGTTTACGGGTACGCCACTCGCCGGGACGAATTACATCTATGGTGGTACGGGCGACTCGTTGACGTGGCCGACTGCAATCTTACCAACCACGTATACGTTCTTCCACGTCGCGCGTCATTCGGGTGCGACTCGCAGGCGTATATTCACTACCGCAGGGGGGCCGGCGGGAGACTACATATATGGGTTTCACGCTGGAAAGTCCGGTGTTGCTTACCACAACGGATGGCTGACGGCAGAGACGGATCTTCACGGACGAAACTGGGTCATGAGTACCGATCAAAACTTTTTGTACAGATCGAATGGCGTGCTGCGTGGAAGTTCGGGCGGCGACGGTCTCGCGGCCCGTCTCGGACTCAACACGAACGCGGGCGAGTCGTCAGATTGGCAATGTGCCGAGGTTCTCGTCTATAATCGAACGCTGGACTTCACTGAGATTGCAAAGGTTGAATCGTACCTCCAATTCAAGTATTCGAGTTTCTGTATGTTCTTCACCGCTCCGAAGTTCGGGACACCTGCACAGGTATACGGTGCAAACGGCGACGAGTTTTGTGATAATATCGGGTTGAGTCGGTACCTCGGTGGGACCCTGTACCCCCAGGTTGTTGCAAATCCACCAGCGCCGAGCGTACAAACGATCAGTGCGCAAACCATCACGTCGAGTACTACCGTGCCTATCCCGATCCTCCAGTACCAACAGCCGATCGGCCCCTTGGTATGGACCATCTCCGGAAACCCAACGGGTGTTTACCTTTCAAACTGTTCGTCGGACGGGTGTTCCCTCATCGTACCGTACCTTCAGGGGACGTCGTCAGGAACAGTAACGGTGATTGCGACGAATCGGCTCTCAACGTCGAGTTCAACAGCCTTTTCGCTCAGTATTACGAAAGGCCCATCACCCTCTTTCCCGGTTGCGAGTTTATATGCACAGAGTACTATTCTCACAACGAGTCAACTTCAGACCGGCGCAGCCACTCTGTTTACTCCGGGGTCGCGTTTGTTCCGCGCATCCGTCAATGGGTATACTGCATCTGCGTTCCATAACATTTGTAACGGACAGGCTCCGTTGTTTTTTGTGTTCAAGGCAAACACGGGCTATATCGCGACTGCATATACGGTCGTCGCGTTTAATTCGATCAATGGGGGTGTATATGCAGCGCCCGGTACAAACTGGATCAACAATCTCTGGAACGGGTCATCAATCAACCTCAGCAAATACTATAATAACAATAACGGTACGAATGGAACTTCACTCTACGACACCGCGAGTTACGGCCCAACGTTCGGCGGCGGACACGATATATACATTCCGGACAATTGCAATGTGAATGGGGGGTATACGTACGCCTATACTTACGCGAGTCCCGGTGCAACCACTGCTAGTTCTGTCTTCTTTGGGCAGTACAGTGGGTGGACCATCACTGATTACGAGGTTTACACTCAGGGAACTTCAGCTTTATATGCCCAGAGTACTATTCTCACGACGAGTCAACTCCAGACCGGCGCATCGTCTCTGTTTACTCCGACGACACGTTTGTTCCGCGCATCTGTCAATGGGTATACTGCATCTGCGTTCCATAGCATTTGTAACGGACAGGCTCCGTTGTTTTTTGTGTTCAGGGCAAACACGGGCTATATCGCGACGGCATATACAACCGTAGCGTTTAATAACACCAATAACTATCAGAATTCGAGTACCAATTTTCTCAACAATCTCTGGAACGGGTCGTCAATCAGTACGACCAAATACTTTAGCACTCAATACCCGCAGTATGCAATCTACGATGGCTCGAGTTACGGCCCGACGTTCGGCGGCGGACACGACTTATACATTCCGGACAATTGCAATGTGAATGGGGGGTACACGAACACCCCCCATAGTTACGCCGGGACCAATAATACGCTCTTATTTGGACAGTACAGTGGGTGGACCATCACCGATTACGAGGTTTACAAATAAACCCAAAATATTTCGTACCTAGTAGGAGGAATGGTACAGCGCATCGTGTTACCGTCAAACGTTCCCGTCAACGATCTCGCGATGACGGGCAACCTCACGTGCTCGAATACTCTTACGACCACGAATATCTTTACGATCAATTTGTTCGCGACCGGAAACATTTTTATTCAGGGGGGTCAACTCGGAACGACGCTTGCAATCACAGGGAACGCATATGTCTCGAACGCGGTCACCACCTCGAAGTTGTTTGCGAACAATGTAGGTATTTCAGGGTTTATCGTCTCTGGGAACATTCATGCATCCAACGCAATTTCGACCGGAAATCTGTTTGGGTCGGGGCACATGACAGTCGCAGGTGTTCAGCTCGATTCGTACAACATGTCAATCACCGGAAACGCCTACGTTTCAAATGCAATCACGACGACGAACGTGTTTTCGAACGTTGTACGCGTGAGCAGTTTCATCACGGGGACCTCGATCGTGGTTGTTGGGAATCTCACTGCGTCAAACACTCTCACGACGACGAACATTTACGTATCGAACATACTCGCGAGTGGAAACTTGACAGTCACGGGTTCGTGTACTGTGACTGGAAATGCCTACGTGGCAAATGCAGTCACGGCGTCAAACGTGTGGCTGACTGACTCGTTCTATGCGTCAAACGTGTTCTCCAGTCAGAATGTATACTCGGCAAATTCAATCACGACGGCAAACGTCTGGACGACCAACGTCAATGCGGCCGGGTCTTTGACAATTGCACAGACGTCCGCCATCACTGGAAACATATTCGCGGCAAATGTGTTTACGAACAACCTGTTTTCGAATATAGTATCGTCCGGAATTCTGAGAGTGACTGGTGATAATACGGTAGGGTATACGACACTCAGGGCGTCAAACATGTCCAGTTCGAATGCACTCACGACCCAAAACGTATTCACGTCCAATATAACATCACTGGGTGTCGGAACATTTTCGGCGATCGACATCACTGGGAACGCTTATGTCTCAAATGCACTCACGACGACGAACGTGTTTTCGAACGCAATCGTATCCGGGTTTGTGACGTCGACAGGTGGTGCGCCAGGCCTGCCCACAACCGGGCTAACAACACTTGCGTCGGCAAATCTGACCGCGTCAAACACGCTCGTGGTTTCAAATCTGTATTCGACAGGCAGTCTCGGACTCGGATCCGTGCGTTTCACAGCGGGTCCAATCATGTTGCAATACACAACCTCGATGGTCGCGGCGAATAACACATTCGTATCAAACACTATAACCGTGAACAATGCATGGTTATCGTCGAATGTATATGCTCAAAAGACGATCCAGATCAATACGCTACGAATCTACCAAGATGTGACATCCGGTGGTTTGTTTACCCAATCATTGACCCGTCGGACGAAACTTCCCGTGTATCGCGAACAAACGTACGCACCAACTAACCCGGGAGGTATTCCTACGACGCAGACATTCACAGTCACCGTAGTAAACCCCGGTGGTGGGAATGTGTTCTACATCGATGGGGTCAATAGGCCAACGCTTACACTCCTTCGCGGCGGTGTCTATACATTCAATCAAGCGAACGCATCAAACTCGACTCACCCTATTGCATTCAAAATTGACGGAGGATCTAACTATACTACTGGCGTTGTGAGCAGTGGTACACCAGGATCGAACGGACAAACGGTATTCACGGTTGATCCGAGTGCGCCCGCCCAGCTTCGGTATTATTGTACCACGCACGGCGATTATATGGGTAGCACAATATCGATTGCCGAAGCACCGACCGGTGTTTTCAACGGAGACGAATATTACGGGACGACGACGCTCGCACTCAACAAGTTTATCCAAGGGACGTGGCGAACGATCGGGTACCCCGTTCTGACAACACCGGTCATCACGCAAGTTTCGACACAAACCATGACGGCCGACACTAGTGTCACCGTGGGTGTGTTCCTCAACTCACCGGTCACGATCCCAGTGGTTCAGACGGCGTCGAGCGCATCGGTCGGGCAGATTACCTGGTCGATTTCCGGTCAACCGTCGAACGTCTATCTCACGAATCAACAATCGACCGGGTGTTCGATCGTCGTTCCGGCGGGCATATGTCCGACGTCCGGGACGTTCAATACGGTTGTCACGGCACAAAATCGAAGCGCGTCAGCAACAATGACGTTTGGGATCGTCATTCCGGCATATGTGCCGCCGGAACTATACTCATTCACGAATGTGACATTCAACACGGGCGGTCAGGGTGGGTACACTGGTCCGAACATTACTCAGGCGCGTAACGGACTCTCGGGTTCGCCTACACCCTCAAGTTGGTATAACACATACCTGGACATGAGCTCGCAGGGTAAAATGAAATGGACTGTGCCTAAAACGGGTTCGTACCAAATTACTGCAGTCGGTTCCCGCGGCGGTCAAAGCTATAATTGGGGGCCACTTGGTGGGTACGGTGCGTACATGCGAGGTGATTTTACATTGACGCAGGGCACGCAACTGACGATCGTCGTCGGTCAGATGGGAGGAGGCAATACGTATGACGGCGGCGGCGGCGGCGGAAGTTTTGTCGTAAACACGTCGAATGAAGCAGTTCCGCTGATCATTGCTGGGGGCGGAGGAGGTGGCGCACCGAGCGGATACAGTGGCACGGGGGGTAAAAATGCAAACACGGGTCAGAACGGGTGGAGCACATCGTGGGCCGCGGGTGGTACGAATGGAAACGGTGGCGCAAGTCTCAACAGTGGCGGTGGCGGGGGCCTCGTTTCAAACGGTGCGAGCGGTGGAAATAATTGGTACGGTTACGCACTTATATACGGTGCGAACGGCGGTGCAGGGCAAGCACAAGGTGGTTTCGGCGGAGGCGGAGGCGGAGGTGGAACGTACGGCGCCGGTGGCGGCGGTGGGTATTCAGGTGGCGGAGCATCATATTGGTCATACGACGCTGCTGGCGGCGGTTCGTACAACGGAGGAACGAATCAGTCGAGCTCAGCTGGCTATCAAAATGGCGACGGTTACGTGACAATCACCAAGCTGTAAAAACTTCTCGGTAAGAGTTAGATGTCAGGAGTTGCCAAACTGACTATACCGACGGCGCTCTATGCCGTGAGTAACGAGTACACGTACAGCAACCTTTCTGCATCGAATGCACTCACGACCTCAAACATCCTGACGATGAACGCGACAGTCAGTGGGAGCATGTTCATATCAGGGAGTTCGACCGTAGGATCGTTGACGCTCGGCGTCACAGGAAACATCTATGCGTCAAACGCAATCACAGCGACGAATATCTTTTCAGCGACTGCCGTCTTCACTGGACCGGTTCGCGTCGATTCAAACATCTATAGTTCGAACGCCGTGACGACCAAGAATGTGTTTTTGCGCGGTCGGATTGTTTTAAACACAGAGACTGGTCCCGCCGAGGGTAAAACAACCGTACAGAGTACCGACAATATACTCATTTCGAATTCGATCAACACGACCAACGTATGGACTTCGGCGCTCAGAACAACCGGGCGCGTCACGGTCGACGGTCAGGCTGGCGCAACGACGATGATTCTGAGCGGGAATGCGTACGTTTCGAATTCAGTGACGACGAATAACGTGTTCAGTCTAGGAAACGTCTTTGCGACCGGGAACGTCACCACGTTCGGCCAAGCACAGGTCATGTCGTCAAATCTGTACGTTTCAAATACCGTAACGACCGGGAACGTGTTTGTCGGGAATGTCATATCTGGAAATCTCTTTTCGTCCGGAAATATCGTGACGCTCAATGCATTCACGACGACCAACATCTTTGCGTCAAACGTGATTGTGACTGGCTATGTGTCAGCTCAAAATTTGGTGAGCACCAACGTCTCGGTATCGAACGCGATCACGACGACGAACGTATGGACGACGAATGTCATAAGCACGAACGACATGATATTCGCAGGTCTTTTCGAGAAAACGACGATTGACGTCACGGGAAACGCCAGCGTATCCAACGCAATCACGACGACGAACGTATGGACATCAAACATATATGCATCCGGCAAATTGTCCTTTGCCGGTCTTCCCAATTTGACAACCCTGGCCGCGTCAAACCTAAGCGTCTCGAACACGATTTTGACGACCAACGTATGGACTTCGAACCTGATATCGCCCGGTGATATCACGATCACGGGGGCTGTTTCGACGGGGATCACGACGCTCCAAGTGACTGGAAATACAATGGTGTCACACACGGTTACAAGCGGGAATGTATATGCGTCCGGGAACATTTACGTCACGGCAGATTCACAAAGCGTCACCGGAAACATCTTCATGGCAAACGCACTCGTGACGGCGAATCTTTGGGCGACAACTTCCGTCTATGCGGGTGTCGGTGCGTACGTAGACAAAACCGTGATTTTGACCGATCCGACGCTAGGTGCACTCGCCGCGACCGTATATACCGGTGCCGGTCAGGGGACTATCGTACGTACTGGTCACATGCCTATGCACCCCACACTCACGACGGCGCCAAGCGGTGTGTGGGCCGGCGACACGTATTTCGACACCAGCTTTTTGAACAAGTACATAACGTCAACCTGGCGCCCGATCGAGCTTTTGTACCCGACGGCAGTTCCGGTCATCGGATCAATTAGTAACCAGGTTGGTCAAGGTCCCGGCCAGATGGTCGTCGTGGTGACTCAGACGGCGACGCCATTCTCGTCGCTTGGGACCGTTCTATGGACCATCTCGGGTGCGCCCACAGGTACGGTGATCGAAGGCGGGTCAAATTCCGGGTGTTTCATAGTCATTCCGGCTACTGCGACTGCACTCGTCGGGTCATACACGGTGACGGTCGGTGCGTCGAACGAACGGGGAACGGCAGGGAATCAATCGTTTGGGCTCACCATGCCAGTGCCACCATCTGCCGGGCTATACACGTTCACGACTGTGACATTTACGTCGGGGACAGCGTCTGGTCAGTACGGTCCGGATATCACTCAGGCCCGTAACGGACTCATAAACGGAAACCCGACCCCGAGTGCATGGTACAACACGTACCTGAACATGACGACAAGCGGGATTCAACGCTGGACGGTTCCGGCTACTGGGTCATACACAATAGAAGTGTGGGGTGCACGGGGCGGGAATGAGCCCGGAAACAACTGGATAGGGGGGTATGGTGCGAGAATGAGAGGTATATTCTCACTCACACAAGGTGATGTTTTAAAAATAATGATCGGACAATCCGGTGGTCAAAGTTACGGCGGTGGTGGTGGTATGACGGCAGTTGCAACAAGCTCTGATTCTCCTCTTATAGTCGCCGGTGGAGGCAATTCAACATCACCGTGGTCTGGCACAGTGGTTCATGCGACAACGTCAACATCAGGTGTTAATGGGTCGTACGGTGGTGCGGGAAGTAATGGTAATGGCGGTAGTGCTACCGCAGGTGTTTGGGGCGGTGCAGGGTTCTACGGAAATCCAACCGGGAATCCTAATTGTGGCGGGAATATACCTCAATCTTTTACGAATGGGGGCGCTGGAGGAAATCACTGTAACAGTATCGGTGGGTTCGGTGGTGGATCTGCAACCGACGGGTGCTGCTATGGAGCTTCAGGTGCTGGTGGTGGTTACTCGGGCGGTTCCGGAACATCGAGTAGCAGTCAGTATGGTGGGGCCGGTGGGTCATACAATGGGGGTAGTAACCAGAGTAACGATAACGGGGGTACAGGTAGCGCGACGCGTTCATGGCCCAACAGTGGTCAGTGTATCATGACCAAAATTTAGATCGCCGCGTCTCATTTTCGTGATAATCTTCATAGTACTACTTAATGGAATTCGCATGGGGGCCGGATTTCTGGAGGTTTATTCACTTGTTTGCTAAGAACGACGTGGGTCGTGATCTGTTTACGCTTCTCAAGCTCCCGTGTGCAAAATGTCAGGGGGAGTATACACCTCCGGCCGACGACGAGCCCCTGCTTCAATGGTCGCTCGACACACACAACCGAGTAAACAAACAGGTTGGACGTGCAGAATGGACGATCCAGCAGCTCGATGCATCCGTCGGGCCATGTGATCACACATGTCACATGGACCTGTTTCCATGGAAGTTTATCAGGATGTTTGCCCGGACACAGAGCCGCGAACTTGCGATCGAGTTTCTTTTGAAATTTCAGGCTCAGTATCCGTGCACGACGTGTACGTTTTTCGACGACGAACCGAGCCCCGACGAGACTGTACTCGCGTGGGTCGATCGTAATTACGTGAAAAGAAAACTCTCAGTCATTAGTAATGTCGTCTGACGAGTCCACTCTACCTCCGGCTGCTCAGGTACCACCGGGTGTAGTTCCGCCTCCGGTTCCTCAGGTACCTCTACTTTCCGACACTGAGGTACCTCTATCTCCGGCTGCTCAGGTACCACCGGGGGTGCCACCGCCCCTGGCAGGTGTACCCATAGGACTTGCCGCGACGAATGCAACAATCAGCAGCGTCGCGATTCGACCGACCGTGATCATTCCGTACCAGTTGGCGTCTCTGCCGATCAATTATTCATTCACGGGTCAGCACAAGTGCATCACGGCCAATACGGCTTTGTTCACAGACACGTCCATAGGCTTGATCGTCTCAGCGACCGGTCGGATCAACAACATCGTTCGCCAGTACGATTACGATATCAGCTCGACAATCACGGGGACGAACGCAACTCCTGTTGTTGATTTGTCGTCCACCCCCAAAGACCCGAAAGCGCTTGGCGTCATTGGTGATTACGAACGCCAGGTCGGAACTCGTCAGGTGGGTGATCAGATGTGGGCATGTGAATACAAGGACCGGCGTCTCTGTGTCAACTCGACCGGCGAAGGTGCAATCTGGGTATCCGACACGGATGGCCCGATCACCAACGGTGATTTGATTACGACGAGCGTCATCCCCGGTGTAGGTAACAAGCAGGATGACGATATCGTTCATAGCTATACGGTTGCAAAGGCAACTATGGATTGTACATTCGATCCGGCGACAGTGCCTGTGTTGAAGCGTATCCCGACGGATACGTACGACCCTGAGCGTTACATGATGAACAACAACTACAAGGTTGACGACTTTGGAAACTATATCCTTGAAGTGTCCGACCGTACACAGCCAGAGTACCTCGTGTGTTATTTCAACGGGACGACCAACGAGTTGATTTTCAAGGAGGATTACGATCTCAAGAAGCTTACAAACGAGCCTGTGTACCGCGCGGCACTCATCAGCTGTACATACACTTAAAGACGATCCGCCTTTAACATACGGGGGAGACCCCCACCCTGATCTTAGCTCAATTGGTAGAGCGAAGGACTGTAGGAACAAACGTTTCTAAAGCGGATGAATCAGATCATCCTTAGGTCGCTGGTTCGATTCCGGCAGATCAGATCCCAGGAGTGTAACCCCTGCGCCTCTATAGCTCAGTTGGTAGAGCATTCGCTTCGTAAAAGGAATGCTTGCATTCCCCCCCCCGGGTCAGCGAAAGGTCTTGGGATCGACCCCCAATGGAGGCAAGCACCCATGCTCCTATAACTCAGTTGGTAGAGTGTGAGGCTGTTAACCTCAAAGTCGCAGGTTCAACCCCTGCTGGGAGCGTTTCTTTTCATGGACACAGTACGTCCATGAAAAGAGAGCTAAAGCATGCGTGCGCGTAATGAGTAGGAAAAATGCAAAACATTCAAGTTTGGCAGGCGAACATGCGTCGTGACGAGGTGAACTGTAAGAAGGGGTCGCGTCACCTCGTCTTGCGTGGTCGCTACCAGCGAAACAACTCGTGGGATGTCGGTCAGCGTATGGCGATGCTCGATACAATCATGACTGGGTTTCAGTGTGCCCCAATCTACATCATTCAGGATCCAAAGAAAAAGGCGGATGACGTGTTTGATGGCGCACACCGCCTCGAGACGGCGTGTGAGTTTGTGACGAACAAGTACCCGATTCAAAAGGTTGATTCCGATTTCATCAACTGGGAGTCGAGTCCATTGGCAAAGTATGAGGGGAAGTACTATCGGGACATTGACGAGTCGGATCAGATTCTCTTTGACAATTATTCGTTTGTGATTAATACTATTACGACCGAGGTGGCGGAGGATCCCGAGCGTCTCGCGACTCTTTGGGTCCGTATCAACAACTCGGGCAATCGTCTCAACGATTACGAAAAGTACATTCCGGTATACTATACTCTGTACGAGTTTCTCAAGGAGCATAGCCGCGTATGGGCCGGTACGTTTGTACACCCCAAGTCTGTGTCGAAGCGCGGCGACGCCGAGATTCAGGTCATGCGTATGCTTGCACTGAGTGAAGCGTCAATCCCGACCAAGTTTAATTCCCAGATTGACATTTACAAAAAGTGGCGCCATGACGCCTTTGGAAAGACGAATGAGGTGGAGCCCAAGTTTCTCGCAAAGAAGGATGATATAGTCATGCGTCTGAAACACCTTCACGTCGTCTACGAACGCCTCGTCAAGCACATGACACCTGGTGTGTCGCCAAACGATATCGTTCTCTTGACGCTCATCGGGCGGATCACTCGGTGGTGCGACACACGCCCCAAACTCACTCGGTGTGAGGCGAAGATTTTCGAGTACGCCAATACGATTCTCGAGACACCGACCGACGATCTCCTTCGTACGTACGACTGTATCCAGGCGAATAGCAAGTACCAGATGCGTCTCGTGTATAGCATCGATCGGGACATTCACGACATTGTCGCCGGGGTTGATGACCCACGCCTGTTTACGCCGACCCAAAAGGCTCAAAAGCTCAAGGAGCAAGGCGGGCTATGTACATGGTGTTCCAAGCCGATCGAACACACGGACGTGCGCGAAGGCCACCATATCAATCCGTACATCAAGGGCGGACCGACAACCCTAGAGAATCTGCAGGTGCTTCATACCGAGTGCCACCGGGATCTTCACTTGACGAAGAGCTGAACACGCCATCCAGGGCCGAGCGCACGCTGAGTCGACAGACGTGCACCCTCGCGACTCGGCTTGGACCAGAGAAACCAGCGCGACCAAAATCCAGCAGTGTACCGTCCACTCGGACCCCACGATTCACGACTTCGGTGACGCGTGAGGTAGCGAAGCATGCGTACGCGATCTTTATGGATGGTATAATCTGAATAGCCCATTCGTCCGAACCGAACCTTCTTTCCATCTGGGAAGACGGCGACCATTTTGTGGATGCCGTTTGTGCTTCGACGCACCGTGACGATCGGCATTACCCTATGTACAGATAAAAACCACGACCGCTTCCTGTCCATGTACCTTCAGACGATTCAGGCGAGTGCGCTACGCACGATATTCGAGGTTCTAAAGGATATCGTGAATGACGTCAACGTCTACTTTACGCCCGAGGGTGTTCGTATCCAGACGTTTGACACGGCCAAGGTGACTTTGATTCAGATGTTTCTCCCGGCTGAGAACTTTGAGGAGTATACGTGCGACGCCGAGATGATTGCCGGACTCAACATGACCAATACGCACAAGCTGCTCAAGTCGGTGACGAACAATGACTCGATGAGCATGCGTATGGAGGGCACTGACATTATCGACATTGCGATTGAAAACACCACGAAGCACTCACGGACGTCATTCAGACTCAAGCTACTTGACATTAACGAGGATATGCTCAACGTCCCTGAAATGGATATGGATGTCGTGACGACGATCCCGTCGACCGATTTTCAGAGGATTGCGCGCGACATGGCAAACTTGTCGCCCGAGATGCGTATTGCGCGACACGGAAGCGAGCTGAAGTTTAGCTGCGTCGGCGACTTTGCCGATCAATCGACGGTGCTCGAGTGTGGTGGAGACGGCCCGGCCGAGGAGATTGGCTGTGTCTACCCGCTCAAGTATATCAACATGTACACCAAGGCGACCAATCTGTGTTCGAGCGTTCAACTTTTCCAGTTTAGCGAGCCAAACATGCCGATCGTGTTTCGATATGCAATTGCAAACCTGGGTGACATTAAGTTTTACTTGGCGCAAAAGAACGAGGAGACGTGACCAAGCACGTTTGTGATTCGTACGGGCGGAACGTAGGTTGGGACGATGAGCACGGGCGCAAAGGTCATTCGTATTTTGAACCCTTTGAATGTGATTCGCGGACGCCAAGACCAAGTACTCATGGCGTACCGTACAGTGTCCCGTCTGATGATATTCCTTGGGCCCGCAAATCTCTTCAGGCGCTTGGTAATGTCCTGGTTGGTCTCGATGACTTCGGCTGTTTCGATCGGCACGTGGAATCCTGACGTACCGTGATTCATGGGCCATTGCCCGACGTGTGTGTATTCCCTGCTGTTGAAGACGTACGTGAAAGCCTTGTCGGTCGACCCTTCGATCGTGGCTATTTCACGTACAGTCATGTTTTTTGGTGTCAGGGCGGCAATAATGTCCATGTCTTCTAAAGAGTTGCCATCTTTAGAAGAGATGGAAAGGCGCATTAACGAAAAGATAAAGGAACTCGAGAATGACCCAGACGCGCTCGTTGAATACCTTGCACGGTGCGCCCCCCACATTCGAGAGTATACGACTGAGCGCCCTGGTGGGATCAAACGGAAGGATATTTTCGAGGAATATATGGTCAGTGTTGAAGAGGCGCACGTCGACGTGAAAAAGTCGAACGGTGTTGACATGCCTTTACAGTGTCCGGGATGCGAGGAATGGCACACGATGATTTACGAACACGAGACGAGCAGTCAGGTGTGCACCGAGTGCGGATGCATGTCATATGTTCAGTGTAACGAGCGCGGATTCAAGGAGGAACAAGAGATGGATCGCAACGTCGTCTACTCGTACAAACGCGAGAACCATTTCAACGAGTGGGTCGCCCAGTTTCAGGCCAAGGAGTCGACGACCGTACCCGATGAAGTGATTGTGCAGCTTCGTCACGAGTTTAAGAAGCAGCGTATCCGATCTGCGTCTGAGATTACGCACACCAAGGTGCGTGGCCTCTTGAAGAAGCTCGACCTGAACAAGTACTATGAACATGCGCCGTACATCACAACGATTCTCAACGGTGTCAAACCACCAACCATGCCTCAACCTCTCGAAGACAAGCTTCGTCTCATGTTTGGGCAGATTCAAAAACCCTTTGAGAAACATTGCCCGGCAGATCGCAAAAACTTTTTGTCGTACGCATACACGCTCTACAAGTTTTGCGAACTCCTTGGCGAGGATGATTACCTTCCGTGCTTCCCCCTCTTGAAATCAAAGGAGAAGCTGCATCGCCAGGATGACATTTGGAAACTCATCACAAAGGAACTCAACTGGGAATACATCCCGACCGCCTCATAGTTTTCTGCGCCCAAGTGTATATGAAGACGACCCAGGACATTGTCTATGGCTTTATAATCTTCTTCATCATCGATCGGACATCACGACTCATCAGCGCATACCTCTCGACGCGTCGGGATCTGAGTGACATTGAGACGGAGACTATGCGGTGCTCGATCGAGCTCTTCATGCTCCTCGTAGCCCTCCTGATTATCCACAAGTTCATCTAGGGAAATGGGGCGTTTTTGGTGTATGATGAATATGAACTGTTATCGCGACGAGACGTTCGACCTGTGTCGTTCAAAGGGATGGGACAAGGCACCCGTGAGTGCAGTGTGGCTCCTGTTCACAGAGGAGGTGGGCGAGCTCGCCTCGGCTATTCGTCAGTACCAGCGCCATTTCAGGAAGACGGGCCTCAAGAAGGATCGTGGGACTGACATTACAACTGAAATGGGTGACGTGTTTTCTTACCTGTTCCAGCTAGCCTACATGCTGAATGTCGATCTTGACGAGATGTGGCTCAAGCACCGCCAAAAGGTCCAGACCAGAAATTATGTTGACTGAACATAGATATGACTGAGTTTATGGCCGATGACGACACGGCCATGAACCGTATCAACCCATACACCGCGACGGGTACGTTTGGCGTGTCATCCAACGGTGGCTATAAAGGACCCAACACGCAGACGTGGTATGCCCCAGACGACGCACCTGCGTCATGGGATGTTCCTACAGAAAAGCCAGAGTACCTCGAGCACTTTGGCCCCAATCAGCTCAACAAGTCAGGATCCATGTACTTAAAGACGGGTGGGATCCACCCAGCGACGAGCTTCATGTTCCCGGCACGTAAGCTCCAGTACGATGATGGTACCACATCATTCTCGCGCGAGACTTTGTGGAGCGACGCCTCCAACTATGT
>Ga0209444_10001171_pt1 | contig 14525 bp, 12 predicted proteins | sample LauGreFaBDMM15DN_2_FD_188215 | JGI IMG/M metagenome (GOLD analysis project Ga0209444, IMG submission 188215) | Freshwater lake microbial communities from Lake Michigan, USA - Fa13.BD.MM15.DN (SPAdes) (version 2) | ecosystem: Environmental > Aquatic > Freshwater > Lake | place: Lake Michigan...
CTCTCATAATAATTCGCAAATGTACAGAATTAAATAAATCTAAATGTGCAACTTCAACCACAACCGAAGTAACAACTTGTCTAATAATAATTTCAAATGGCGCAATATTAAATGTTTTCATATTATAAACTAAATAAATATTATTTATTTACTTTACTTTACTTTAATTTATTTAAGGCATGTATACTATTTTCTTGTAGGTAAATTAGATAGTTCCTGTTCTCTCATTTGCTGTAACTTCTCAACCGTCATTTCTTGTCCTCCTCCACCCCTGCCTTGTTTATAATCATGGTCGTCCGATGGTGTGCTAATTGCATCACTATAAGTCAATGGTACATAATTATGCATTTGTCTCATGCCACCATTTCCCTTTGTGTTTAACTCCTCTGAATCCATATCTAAAAAACTAAATTGGTCCGAAACTATGCAGCCTCCTCCTAAAGAAAAGGCCAACGGTTCCATATTATTTGTTGTTGCTTGTCTAGTTATAACTTCTTGTTTTGGTTTTAAATGGCTGTATATAGCATCTCCATATAGAACCTGATAATTGTTATTAAGTAATAACAATGCAGGAACCTTTGACACATTCTCGGGCATAACAATTTTTTGTCCGTTTTCTAAAACTATGTATATTTTGTTATCTGGTCCTTTTGTTCGTTTATCAATACAAATAAAATGTAAGTCCTTACTGACTTGACTTTTTGAAAGCGCTTGTAATAATTTCTTTGAATGCTCACAAAAATTACTATAATATAGAATTGAACTCATTAATCTATATTAAGGTTATTGAAATATTGTTTTAACTCATTTATAAAAAAATTGATTAACTATATTAAATATTATTTGCTTAATATAGATATAATGAATCCACGAATTGAAAAGTCAACAGAAGATGGTGATACTCTTAAATTTATTCTTAGGGATATTAATGTAAGTTTGTCAAATGGGTTGCGCAGAACTATTCTTTCTGATATTCCAAGTGTTGTATTTAAAACATCGCCGACTGAAGAAAATAAGTGCAATATTATTACAAATACAACTCGCCTAAATAATGAAATCCTAAAGCAACGATTGAGTTGTGTTCCAATTCATATTACCGACCTTAAAATGCCTCTAGAAAACTATATTGTTGAAGTTAATGTTGAGAATTTAACTGATACTATTATGTTTGTAACTACAGAACACTTTAAAATTAAAAACATAACAACAAACCAATACTTAACTGAGGCCGACCAGAAGAAAATATTTCCTCCAAATACCCTAACAGGGTATTATATTGATTTCGCAAGACTTCGGCCAAAGATATCTGATGAAATACCTGGTGAGAAATTGCATTTTATAAGCGAATTATCAATCGCTACTGCTAAACAAGATGGAATGTTTAATGTTGTTTCAACATGTTCTTATGGATTTACTCAAGATGATGAAGCAGTTGAAAAAGAACTTATTAAGAAGGCACAAGAATGGAAGGATAAGGGGATGTCTAAGGATGAAATTACATTTGAAACTACTAATTGGAAGTTACTAGATGGTCAACGTATTGTAAAAAAAGATAGTTTTGATTTTACTATCCAAACCGTCGGGGTTTTTACTAACCAAGAAATTATAAGAACTGCTTGTGATGTTTTGATTGAAAAATTGGATGCAATGAATACCGCGATTGATACGGATGAACTAAAAATTAATCCATCTGATAATACAATGAGTAACTGCTATGATGTTATACTAGAAAATGAAGACTATACAATTGGAAAAGCAATTGAATATTTCCTATATTCTAAGTTTTATGAAGGAACTAAATCATTGTCTTATTGTGGTTTTAAGAAAATGCACCCACATGATATGGATAGTATTATTCGTATTGCTTATAAGGAAGAACTTGAAAAAATGGCTATTAAACAAAACTTGAAAGAGTGTATAGTTGATGCAATTTCGGTTTATAAAAGCATCAAGGATAAATTTTAGATAAATTTTAGATTTATGATTTAGATTTGTAAGTTAGTTTTGTAATTTAGATTTGTAATTTGCGATTTTAATCCATGGTAGAGTCAACTTTAATAAAATCAACATGACGCTTTCTAAGGCAATCATTTAATGAGTGCATTAATAGTGTTGTTGGCAATTCGTTTACATATTTAATTGTAAAAGTATTATTGACATAGTCGTTTTTAGGCTTTAATTCATCCATATATGACTTATGTATATGAAACATATGTGTTCTAAAATGGTCGGGGAATTCTTTTAAGGGTTTTTCTTTTTTAATATAACAACTGATATAATTCTGATATAACATGTTAGTAAATTCGTGTAATTTATCACGATAATAAGAAAAATCCTTTTTATTTTCAGGATAATACTTTAAAAAATCACCAACCTTACCTTCTTTTCTAAGAGCCAAATATTGGTATTGTATCTTAGGCTGATTCCCCCTCAAATGCCTAACATATTCATATACCGGATTCCGCAATTTACATCTTTCTAGCGTTTTTTTATTTTTTATGACAACCCCTAATATATTATAACTTGTGTTCATATTAGCATATTCGCTTTTTAAATCTTCATAAGAACACCAATCATCGTATACTTTAGGAAATTTAATAGATACCTCATTCCAACCATCATAACTCTTTACTATATTTAAATCATGAGTGAAAACATTAACAGTCCCATCTGCGGTATTTATTATCTCATATACCTCTACTAAATATAATTGGGTTTGTTTAAATGGAACTACAATACGATTATCTGGATGCTGTAGTACGAAACTATAACAATATGTGGGATTTAACATATTTAAATTAAAGCCATTATTTTGTGCGGCTTCTAAGAACATCGCACGAAATGTTTTTGCAGGGAAATTTGATTTATAAAAAGATACCTCCCCACCAACTGTATTGCGTGTTGCAAACTCCCAAGAACCAGATAACCCGGAGGTTTTATCCCAAAATATATTAATCATAGTTCCTTCTATAAATTCCTCTGCAACAATATCATAGCTTTTATCTGGGTTTTTATTAATAAACATATCGTATGATATTGATTTAGGCGGCGAAAAACTTACTACTTGATTAGTAGAATCAACTACTATAGACCTTAGAAGCCCAACCGTAGGAATTAAATCTGAAGTTAAAAATTCTTTGTCATACCTAATAATACTATACTCATTGTTGTTTTTAGTAACATAAGGCACTCTATTAAAATGTTTCAATGAAAAGTTATTCTGGGACTCTATAGTTGTTTCATTTAGTATCATATTTTTAAAACCAGGTATATCACCTAACTTATAGAGTGGATGGCACACATTTGACATATTATAATATAATTTATTGTAATATATCTTTAAACCAATATTGAATTGTTTTGATTTCAGTTATAACAGTGATAAAAATTTCTAGCATAAATATAGGAACAATATGTCAACAAAAAGTGTAGAAGATAATAATGAGTTAGAAGTAAATAAGTCAAAAAAGAATGTTGACGCTGACGCTGAAACCCCCGTTGAATCAAAGCCAGATAATAAAACTATTGATTTGCAATTATCGGACGTAATTCGGCTTGAAGCGCCATCTAATAAGGTTTTAGATAACAATACGTTCATAATTGAGTATATAGATAAAAACTCTATTAAATTGGTCAACGTAGATGATTTAACCTCTTTAAAAATAAGAATAGGAGGCGATGGTATATTAGGTGATGGTTCAATTACTTCTATTGCGCTTATTGACCGTAGTGAACAAAATGGATATGCTCGTCAAAATAATTTATTAACCGGAACATGGGTTGATATACTTTTTGGCGGAGATGCGCCTGTTATAATTACTGGTGAAATTACTAACTTAGAAGAGGATATGATTGAACTAAAAACCTATCCTGATGGTGATATATTATATATTAACTTCGGTTATAAGGGAATTCCTCTTGATTTACCAATTGAAACCATCACTATTAGAGAGAAACCAGAGAAAATGCGCAAACAAGAAGAAAAAGAAACAGATATAGACGAAACATTGGTTGATAAAGAAGCAAGAGAAAAAACCAGAAGACAACGCGAATCTTCGGATTCCCTGGAGGATATTCCAGAATTTGATGAAGATGCTGAGAGAGAAAATAAGGAGGCTATATACAATTTACCAGCAAAAGATGTCAAGGATACGATTCGCGAATTCTTTGTGCGCGCCGATGAAATTAAAATTGGACAAGAGTTGGCCGCAATTAAACAACTCGTAGATGTTGAAGAAGCACAACAACGCTATAACATTCATTCTCAAACAGATGATTTACTCAATGAATTATTATCAAATATACCAAACACTCAAAGAACATCTGCGGTTTTAAATAATGTTCATACTATGATTGAGCGTTTTAAACAATTACGCCTAGAATTTTCAAATTTAGATGAGAATAGAAATGTGATGAGCCCTATTGTAAAAACAGTTAATTGGAAGCCTCTGGCAGATAACTTATTAACTTTTAAAACATTATTATACTGGCTATTACCTGTCGCAAAAAATGTTAAAAAGGTATATAATATTAGTTCAAAAGAGGATGCAGAAGAAATAATTGATGTTATTCCATTATCCATGGACGAAGATATATCAGAAATGAAAAATATATTTGACCGTTATAAATCAAATGATACGCCCTTAGAGCAAAATAAGTATTTTAATCTTATTTCTGAATTAAACCCATATTTAACGCCGTTTAATGAACCTAATGTTGAAACCGCATATGATGTTATTAATAGCATAACTATTGACACTGATTTAAGCGTAATAATTGATAATTTAAACGAATTTATGTCTTCTATTGTTGAAAATGATATAATTAAGTCCAGGAAATTCGTAATACAGCGCTATAACTTAGGCGTAACCCGGTTAGATGCAAGTCAATTAACTGGTAAAAAGATGATTTCGCATAGAATTAACATAACTCAACCAGATACTCTAGAACTAAAATCAATAGTAATGCTTCCTGAACCTACTATCCGTTTCTCTCATATTAATTTACCAGCAACTAGCATATATGAGAAGGCCAATTTAAATACGACGTTTCTTAATTATTGGGAATTATTAAATGATAAATCGCCGATTAATAAGGCATTAATAGATAATATAGATAGTGACGCCGACCTTGATAGTAAATTTGCGAATACAATTAAGAACTACGTCCTAATAAAAAATGAAAAAATGGATAGTATGCCGAATCATGAAATATATAAAAAGTTTTTACAAAGGATAATACCAAAAACGCGGGTATTATTTAATCTTATGAAAAAATATATACATGGCAAACTTTCTCTCTATGACATAGTTGGATACTTAGAACCATTCTTAGTTTATACCGATGACTTAACATTTATGCAATATAAAGATATCAATCTATTTCTACAAGAAAGAATATCAGAACACTATAAAATATTCAAGAACAGAGAGAAAGAGTTTTCAGCTCTTAAAAAGAAGGCATCAACTATTGGTGTTAAACAAAATGACCGTAAGATTATATCGTTATTAACTGAAAAGAGCGCTTTTAATGAGGTATTAAAAAGTTATGATTATGAGCCAAGTAGTCTAACATTAACTAACTCGGAACTTCTTTGGACTATGATATCAACCGATTTTTCAACAATATATAACGATGCTATTGCTATAGCAAATATTGGAACTATGATGCCAGAAAATATAAGTTCTATTATTGAAAACATTGAAAAACAAAAGGATAAATTAGAAGATGCTATTAAAGAAGAAGAAAAAGATAATAAATGCCAAACAATTGTTATTTCAAAACAATATAAAGCCTTAGAAGAAATTGCCGCTGATAATGATAAATTAACATACTTTGATAAGAAATATGATGATACTATGTATGGAATACTAGATGAGTATCAGAAAGAGCAAATATCTATGGAGCCGGATAAGTTCAACGAATTTTTAATTCAAAAACTTATTAGTAAAAATAAAATTAGACCAGATGATGCGCCTTATATGGCAGAAACCTTGATAACTGGCATGAAAAGAGTTGTTGATGGTAATTTTGCTATTATGTTTGATATCGCACAGGACAAAATGTTATACTTTAAACGAACGCATAATAAATGGCAACCCGATAAAACGATTGATGAAAAGACCACAACATCTAACCAGCAACTTTTATGCGATTTTCAAAAAGACTGCATGGAAGTTGATAAAAAATATAAAGCAATATGCGAGACTCAGGATTTAAATAAACGACATGTAACTGAAAATGCTCTTAAGGATATAATTAGTCAGTTTGATAAAAAGTATGAAATGTCAAAAGATAAGCTCGCCGAACTATTAAACAAAAATTATGATTATGCGACAAGAATTATAGAACGGCTACATAATATTCATGATGCTAGACAATATAAATATAATGCTCAACAGTTTAAATTAGGTATTAATAGTGAAGATTTTAATAATGACCAAGTTCCGTCTCCTTACTTAAAATTAAGAGACCTTATATTGGGGCAGGCTAATATTAATAAGCGACAAAACTATATAGTAAGATTTGCGATTCGTTTTACGAGGGAACCTTCCGCGGAGGAGTCTAGTACTGAAGATGGCAACCATTGGCGATATTGTATTAAAACTGGCGTTAAATTACTTCCATCCTTCTTATATAAGTTAGCAACATGTTGGATAGAGAATCCTGAGAATTATTTAAGAGTTATTGATGAGATTATTAAAGATTGCGGTAAGAAAAGCGATGATGGAGATTCTTGGGTTGACCAATATAGCGGTTATATTATATGCGCGATTGACTTTGATATTGATGAGGGCTACGAAGAAGGCTATAAAGTTAAAACGCGTGAATTAATGGAACAAGACTTAGGCGACTCTATATTAACTGCATCTGCAAAGCCTATATTAAAAAAATATATAACTCCTGAAACAAAAATGATGTCAAATATAATAAATGCATTAGCCGAAAATATGGGCATATTCATAGAAGACCAAAAGGAATTTATTATCAAAATAGCATTAGACATAATGCAAGGTGGCGCATTAATATCGGAAGAAGACCATAAAACGCGAGTGGAAGAGGCCGCAAAGAAGGGTAAAAAATTACCTACCTATATGGCAGTTTATAACAGCACAATTTTATATTTAACGCTTGGCGCTTATTTGATTGGAGTACAAACGTCTGTCCCCTCTATTAAAACTCGCAAAACGTTCCCGGGGTGCGTGCGTTCTTTTACCGGCTACCCATTTGAAGGCTCCGGTGATTTATCTTCTCTTCAATATTTATCATGCGTTGCATATAAATTACGTAATGAGACACATCCTTGGTCTGCCCTTATGCGCATGAAAGAGGCGAATATTGCTGAAAAAATAAAGGCATTCATTGATGCATACTATATCACTAATGTGGATGTCTCTCAAAAATTTAAGAATAAATTAGAGTACTTATTAACGAATCCAGAAAATACGATTCCTGAGGAGTATGCTTTAAATAAATGGACGCAGTTTTTGCCACCACTTATTCCATTTAAACTTAAACCCATTACTAACATCTCAGAAGAGTTTAAGAAGGAATGCCTTCGTAATTTTAGAACTGGTGCAACCTGTCAAAGAGAGAAAATACTAGTGATTAAATCCAAGATTATATTTTTCTCTCTTGCACTCCAAGAATTAATTCAAAAAGTAGTTGATAAAAAGAAGTTGTTACTAATGAACTCTGCCAAAGAACCCTTCTTAGAAAACGCATGTTGTAGTGAGCGTGGAGGAATAAGCACTATTAAATATTTTATTGAAGAAGAGCCTGAAATACTTTTATATAATAAGATAGTCCGCGATTTAACTAATATTATTGAAGATATTAATGCGGTTACTAAGGCTCCGTTATTCTTCTGTAGAGAGAACTCTAAGAATATTTATGCTCCATTAAGCGACCAATTTAATGATGAAACTATTTATCGGGCATTTATTACATTTTGTAAATTTAATTCAATTATTCCGATTAGTCCTGAGTTAGAAGCAATATGTGGTGGTAAACCAGAACATTTTTCTAAGACGGATTCTATTAGTGAGAAAATTAGAAAATTAAAACAAGATGGCAAAAACTACAACAACGAATCTTTGTTAAGGTTATTGCAATACTTAAATCGGAAAAATATAGTAAATTTGCATATTGATACCCCAGTTATAACACAAGTACAAAAATTACGAAATACGATTGAGGAGATTGATAAAAACTCAGATGACAGCGACAATAAAGAAATTGTTCCTAAGGAGTTTAGAACAAAGATAGATGCCGCATTAGACACCTATGATATTGCAGTTTCTGAGGATACAGAGGAAATGCGCGCATTAAAGAATTATTTGGCTCGGGTTAATGGCGAAATTAAGAACGATATGTATGACTTTATTAGCAAAAACAGTGGTGCTACAAAAAAGACTCTAAGGGACATTAAAACGTTGTTAAATACGTTTATGAAGTGGGGAGATTGTTCAGAAGATGCGCGAAAAACGTCTATTTCAGATGAAAGCACATATAATAATATTCAGTTTGTCAAGAACTACATACATCAATTTTTAAGCATCTTTCCTGAAACAATATTAAATAATGTAGATTACCAAAATGCGGTTAGTTTGCCGAATTACTGGAATCTATCTAAAAACCATGTTTCAGACTTAAAGAATATAATTAGCGAATATTATGTTGCGCTAAGACCATTTTATAATGATAAGGTAGTGTTAAATATAGTAAAAAAAATTCCTGATATAACAAAGAACCTTTTGACTTTAACCTTAGATACGCCTTATATGACAGAAATTAAATATAAAGAGGAAAAAACTTATTCTGTCTTTGATAAAAGAACTAGCGAACTGTTATTTGAAAATTATTTCTTACAGACATTAAATATATATAAACAATTAGCAGAAGATTCAAAAATGCTTGTATTAGTTGCGCCTGAAGAACAGGATGAGAGAGAACTTGCTCTAACTATAGAAAATATGGAAGACGAGGAATTAAATTTATCCGCAAAAACGGCTCCAACTATGCTTTTAGGTAACATTAAGGATATGAAAGTGAGGATATCTAAATTACTAGTATCATATTTAACCATAATGACTAATCATAAGGATATTATTGATTTAAGTTATGATAAGGTGATGGAAGTAGTGTTTAAAAGTAAAGAAAGAGAGAAGGATACGTTTACTGATAGGCTTCAGGCGATGACTGATGAAGAGCGCGATGCGGATACTATTTTGAAGATTAATAAATTGGGCGCTTGGAGCAAGGGTCTTCAAAAAGGTCTAACTACCTACGTAAAGGAAACTTATGATGAAGAGAGAGAATATATGGAAAAGATTGCTGATATTGAGAAGAATCTTAGAAAAAATAAGAATGTTGTTGATGAAAATATGGAGCAATATTTAGAGGATTATATGGAAAACGCAGATGCAGTTGCCGATATTGAGGGAGAAGATAATGATATCGCTTGGTTTGCTGGGGATGATGCAGGAGAAGACTATTTTGGTGCGGAACAAAACAATGATGATTGGCAAGAACGAGACTAACTGAAAAAAAGGCACTATTGGAGTGGTGGGTAGATTTTTCTTTTTTTTTATATATTTTATGTGTTTTTATATTAATTATTATATGCTTAGTATATAATAATAAATAATGAACTCAATTTATAAATCTTATATTTCAAAAAACGTCACGCTTGCGAGCATTCTATTATTTTTAGCAATATTTATAACTATTCAAATTGGTAAGCCACGATTTTTATATAAAGATGATGGAAGCATTCGTGATTTTGGAATAGGTTATCGTAACAAAACTATACTCCCTGTATGGCTTTTAGCGATTGTTCTAGGCATAATCTGTTATTTATTTATTTTATATTATGTATCAAGACCTACATTATTTTGATGAGTGATGAGTTATTTATAGAGTATAAATCTTAGAATTTGCCTTTTTGGACTCAGAATCTATTTGTTTTTTAGTTTTTATATATTCATTTTGACTTTGTTGCATAGTAGCAAGGTCTTTTTGACAAGGCTTGCTCATAATATTATATTGAGTTATTGAAATTAATAAAATTGCGGTATAAACATACCAAAGAGCCTCTCCTATATTATCTCTTGCAACAACAACATCTAACAGTTGTTGTTTCATATCCGATGCACCAGTTTGGTATTGTTCTTTCATTAATGGAAGTAACATTGACCAATAATCCATGAAATTTGATGGAACGATTTGGTTTATCATTATAGACATGTTTCCACTCATTTTTATAATTGCCTCGGCCGCACTTTTTAAACTAGCCTTTTTCTCTGGAGCAGCATCGGTTATTGCATTTATTGTCTGATTTAAATCCGTATTTACTAATAATTCTGACAATACATTATTTGCGGTATTTGATACAGCAAAGTAACCAATGACATTTGAAAACGCTGACTTAAAACCAGGGAATATCATTAAACAGACAACAACTCCACCAAAAATAAAGAACCATGGTATTAATGTCATTAAAAACGCAGAGCCCATATTCTGCATTATGCTTCCACCACACTTATTTACCATTACGCTAGCATTTATTCCGATTTGAGATAATACAATAAATAAGAAATAAATAAATAAAGCAGTATTACTGCTGCTATTATATGCAGCGTATTGTTCACCTGATTGGTCGTCATAAGCACTAATGTTTAACTTTGGTTTTAATACCATGTAGTATAAAATAGTTATAATTATAAAAATTAAAAAGGATAAATACGAACTGTCCATATAGATATTGTGTATAATTTATTTTGTTATTATAACAGTAATTATTAGGCAACTATTATGAATTTTGATAATTTTACTAAACCTAGTCTAATAGAACCAGGCGTAAAGTATTTTTTAAGTGAAACATTAAAGCAGTGCAGAATATTTAAAAACACATACAACAATTTATTGTTAAATATCGGATTAGGCTTAGGGTTTTTACTCATTTTAGGAATAATCTTATTTTTTAAGTATAAAGGAAAACTTACGCCAGTAGAAAAAGATATGCGAAATAGACAAAAACAGCAATATATATTATCAAAAATACAGAATTTTCAGGAGGCTAAAAAGAGCGCACACCAATCATTAATAACTGGTCTACCACATTGGGAAACCGAATATGATGTTATTCATAGAAAATTAAAATAACCCGCCCAATTAACAGAATAACAAATTATAACAACAAATTATAACAACAAATTACAACAATAAATTATAGAGTCTATAATTAAATTATAATAATAAAATATAGAATGAACTTTAAAACTCAAGAAGAAGAAAAACGAGATGCAGATAAACGCAAATTTGTTGATGGTTTAGATCAATATTTTAGATATAAAAGCATTTATGAAAGTCTCATAAAAAATGAAAAAAACAAAATAAATAAGTTACCTGGATTAAGTTGGAGAGAGAAGCGCATAGAGTTTATGAAAATTAAACCAAAATGCGTTAACTGTAAACGACCGGTTGGTTCTATTTTTTCTACTAAAGTTGATGATGATGGGCGAAATCTTATCGCAATTTGTGGTGATAGGACGGCGCCTTGTCTATTTAATATAAACATTAATCTTGGCCTCGTTGAGAATATACGTGATAATCTTAATAGCGATGAGGATTCCCTCTCTCAAAATAAGAGAGAAATAATTATAGACAAAAATGATATGTTGTTTGGCTATATAACAGAAGAAGAGGCTGTTGAAAAGTTTGATAAAATTAAGGAAAAAGTTTCCGAATTCACTAAAGTATATGAGTTTACGTTACAAACATATTTAAGTATTGTTGATAATGATGAGAAAAAAACGGAATTAGAAAAACTTCAACTAGAATTTTATAATAACTTAGATAACTTTAATTCAATGGTAAATCAATATAAAGAAAAACAGAATACGCAACTTATTATTGAGGCCATTGATTTATATGTTAATACTATGCAGCCACGCATAAATGAACTTATGAATAAAAAATATGCATATAATAGTGTTGAATATAATGAACAAGATAATACTTTTCATTTAATTCAAATACCTATTACAAATGAAATGTTAGAATGGGACCTTACTGATAATGGACAAAAAGTTGTTTCTTTTAAAACTGGAGTTGAAATTAAAAAGAAGTCGGTGAAAACTGGCGGAGAAAGAGCGAGGGCAATACCAGACATAAAAGAAAAAGTTATAATAGAGGAAGATAATGAGGACGAATCTGATTATTATTTAGAACCCGGAAAATTTACACTTAATCCTCGGTTAAAAATAGAAGGAGAAACTGATTTGGAATCTGTAACTGAATTGGATGATGATTCTAATTCTGAACTTATAACTGAGTTTGTTCCCGAACAGAATGCTTACTCTGACTCTGAGTCTGATTCTGATGAATGATTAAACTGTTTGTGAGAGATACGCCGGCAGAATAAAAAATAAGAATAAAACCAAGAATAAATAATTATATTATATATTATAAATATAAGATAAGTTCAGATGCTTACAAAACTGATTAATATTCCAGTATTTATTGTTAGTTTAGCAGTTGGGTTATTTGTTGTTTATATTTGGGGACCCGAACTTAAAACCATTTATGTTTATCCAACTCCAGATAATATAGGCAAAGTACAATATAAAGACACAGCCGATAATTGTTTTATTTATGAGGCAAACGAAGTTGCTTGCCCATCAGATAAGTCTAAGATAAATACAATCCCCATTCAAAGTGGTCCTAAAACTGACGACCCAGTGCCTTCTACTGGAACAGGTTCTAGCATTAGCTCTTTTACCGGTGGATTTTTTTAATGTTTTTTATTTTTATATATTATTACCTATATAATATATATAATAAATATGAATTTAAGTAAATTTTTTCATACAGAAAGTGGTAAAATATTGATGTCTGTTATATTAGGATTCGGATTAGCAACCTTATTTAGAAGTGTTTGTAATGGTAAAAATTGTTTAATCATGAAAGCGCCCCCATTAGATGATATTGAGGATAAAATTTATAAACATGGCGAAAAATGCTATAAGTTTACGTCAGTTACGACAAAATGCGATGCTAAGAAAAAAGAAGTTCCAGTTTAATAATTATACTTTATACTTTACATTTTATACTTTATATTTTATACTTTATACTTTATATTTGCGATACTTTTTTGAAAGTATCTTCTTTATAATACTTATATGTCAGATACTACAAGTATTATGGATTTACCTACAGACCCAACAGGTGGTGGAAGTATTGGGGGAAATATTACATTATCTGCAAATGAAAAAATTTCATCTATGCAACCACAATTTGGTTCAGGGCCTGGACAATGGCAAGGACAAGGGCAAGGTCCTAATGGAATGTCTTTAGACCAAACAACTATTAATCAAATTGTTAGTGGCTTACAACAAGCAAGTTCTACTGGCGCAACTCAATTACAATCTAGAGATATACCACGTAATACTGAGGCATTATCGCAAGACCCCCAAATAAACCCCGATTATATTCCACCGGCTCCTAATATGGACTATATTACTGAAGAAGAGGAAAATGATGATATTATTAATAACTACAATAAAAACGAACAATATGGAGATAGTTTAGACCAATTATACGATGAAATTCAAATTCCATTGCTTATTGCAGTAATGTATTTTTTATTTCAATTGCCGTTTTTTAGGCGATATTTGTACAAGTTTTTCCCAGCATTGTTCTCAAAGGATGGTAATATAAATTTATATGGGTTTGTTTTTACCAGCGCATTGTTTGGTGTATTATATTATTTACTTTCTAAATTAACATCGCATTTCAGTAGATTTTAGATTTTAGATTTTAGTTTTTAGTTTTTATTATGTATTTGGAATGATTTTTATAGGCATAGGCACAATTTTCTTAGTATCATTTTTATTATTACTTGAAGTTACTCCAAGCCAAAATAGTAATTTATGAAGAGCCGAGGTTTTAATTTTAATTATAGCACCAGTAGTAGTTGTTAAAGATAGTTTACGTTGGTCTATAATAATATTTGTTAAATTTGCATATGCGAAAATTGTGTCCGTCTCTATTTTTGCGTCTGTAAAAATTGTATTTGATAAGTTTGCTCCAGTAAAGTTTGTTTTGCTCAATTTTGTGTTACTCAGATTTGCTCCACTTAGGTCTGCGTATGAAAAGTCAACATAAGTTAAATTTGCCCCTACTAAATTGGCGCCGCATAAATTTGCGTTTTGTATTAAAGCGCCTTGTAAATTAGTATTTTTAAAAAGAGATTTTTTTAAGTTAGACCCACTTAGTTTTGACCCATTCATATCAATGTTAGATAGATTTGCATTTGAAAGTTCACAGTTATATAGGTTTTTAAGGTCTGCATTTTTCTTTTTTATTTTTCTAATTAATCGTCGCTTTGACAAATAGTTGCAAACGGATTTTATCATTATCTATGTTCTGCGTTATAATATATTGTTACGCTGACATATTTTATCAATTTTTTGCTAATAAATTCTTAATTCATTTATGAATATCTTTGACGTGTTATATAA
>Ga0209444_10001176_pt1 | contig 14493 bp, 15 predicted proteins | sample LauGreFaBDMM15DN_2_FD_188215 | JGI IMG/M metagenome (GOLD analysis project Ga0209444, IMG submission 188215) | Freshwater lake microbial communities from Lake Michigan, USA - Fa13.BD.MM15.DN (SPAdes) (version 2) | ecosystem: Environmental > Aquatic > Freshwater > Lake | place: Lake Michigan...
AACTAGATCACCAACAGGCGTCCCATTCTGATCAAATCCGTATGGCATGTCTTTCTCGCTGCTTCCATCGCAGGCAGCTGCCATATTTCGCTTAGCGTTGTTGCAAGCAATATTGGCTGTCGTGAAAATCTCGTCTTTAGTGGGGTCTCCCTTTTTGCTGCAGTAGTGGTCATATTGCATTTTTGTTTGTTCACAAGTACCGCCCCGAGTATCTTTATTTTGGGCTTGAGCGGTCACTAAAATTGAGCTAAGTAAAGTCAAAATAACTATTGATTTCATTTTTTTCCTTAAAGATGGATCAGACCAAAAGAGCAAAAACAAACATAATTCCAACTTAAATCCCACTGTACACACTAAAGACTGCCGAGTCACCTTTTTTCTTTTAGCCCATCATTTCGTCAAAATACACCTTCTGCCTAAGCGACAGAAGCAAACTTTTCTATTTTCAATGGTCGACCTCAATCAACACATTTCCTATGGTTTGACCCGCCTCGACAGTCAGGTGCGCCTCAGCAGTTTGCTGCAATGAAAAAGTTGCACCGATGGTGTGCTTGAGTTGTTTGTTTTCCAGCATCCTATTTAAAATTTGCACACACGGTTCGCGCTGCTGAACCGGAAGGTCGTAGACCAAGAAAAAACTCATGCTGATGGAGTTAAATAGCAAGGGCCTGAACATCACAGGCACCTCCAGCGGAGGATTGGACCCATAACACACCAAGTGGCCGTGGGGTCGCAAAATACCTTGAGCAACCCATGAAATGGTGGTGGAAAAATCCATGTCAATGATGGTGTCGACGCCTTTTCCGTGGGTCAGGTCTTTAACTTGCGCCACGACATCATCGGTTTTGTAAAACAGGCAGTTATCCGCTCCGGCTTCCTTGGCATGTGCAGCTTTGGCTGCTGATCCCACCGTACCAATGACTTTGGCCCCCAGCCTTTTAAGCATCTGGGTCACATAATGACCCACAGCAGAGGAGGCACCTGTGACAAGTACTGTTTGTTTTGTGACATCCCCTGCGATTCGAACGGCTTGCAATGCTGTCAGTCCTGGAATTCCCATGCAGGCACCTTCCTGAAATGAGGTGCCATCTGGCAAATGAGCCGCCTGATCTGATGGCAGGCAGACATATTGCGCTGAGGTTCCCATGGGTCGTTGCCATTGGGCATTCCAGACCCATACCCGCTCCCCCAGTCGAGCGGGATCCACACCTTGACCGATAGCGTCGATGATGCCGGCACCGTCACTGTGCGGCACGATGAAGGGATCTTGGAGGGGCCGCGCCAAGCGCGACTTGACATCGGAGGGATTGACCCCGGAGGCGAACAATTTCACGCGTACCTCGTTGTCAGCGGGCAATGGAGTAGGTAGATCACCGAAGATCAGTACTTCTTTGGCTCCACCATTGCGCTCGTACCAAACAGCTTTCATGGACTTTTCCTTAGGTTTAACCAACAAGGCGCAAAGACTGCGCATGTGGCAATTTCATGATATATATTTTTCGCATCCTTCGCAAAAGGTCCTGTTTTTTTTAAGACCTTGTAGCTGTCAGATTTAAACATGTTAAGAATTTACGGCAAAGCTAAGTGAATACCCTAGCGCAAATAATCACTTATTGACAATTGATTAGGCATGCATCACATTTCGCTTACCAAACACTTTTTGTGTTCGGAAAATAACTTCAAAAGGGAGACTTTTATGAGTGATAAACAACGTCCATTTGGCGTTTCCATGACTGAAAGAGAATTTGATGAGTGCTTGCATGCTGACGAGGCTGCTTTTCGTTCGCCAATACCGACACAAATTGTTTCCAACGGCGAATACAACCCGATGCCGCAAACAGAAAAGCAAAAAAAGGTTGAGTTCCTAATCAAAGAAATTGCGGACAAAGAAGCCAAGCGCCACAACACGACGCGCCGCAAATTTCTGGCCTCTTCCTCTGGCATGGCTGCTGCCTTCATGGCCATGAACATGGTTCACGGCGACATATTTGATGTCAATGCGGCAGAAGTCAAAAACCCTAATGCCGCAGGCGACCGCAAAGCCAAATACAAAGGTCAATTCATTTTTGATGACCAGACTCACTTCATTCGCGACGACTTCAAGGAAGAAGGCTTGTTGGGTCTGACCAAATGGGCTGAGGGTGCCAAAGTCAATCCAAATATTGGCAGTGTTCCCACCAATTTGTCGCGTTACAAAATGGACAATTACCTCAAGGAAATTTTTCTTGACAGTGACACCACCATTGCGTTGTTGTCTGGCGCGCCTTTTGATGACCCGAACTGGTGGTTGCTCTCCAACGATGCGATTCAAAACGCCTGTCGTGCGGTCAACAAGATGGCTGGCAGCGTGCGCATGTTGGGTCACTCCATCATCACACCCAAATATCCCAATTGGATGGATGAAGTGGACCGTGCCATTGCTGAACTCAAGCCAGTATCCTGGAAGTCCTACACCATTGGGGACCCCTTCGGTCCGTCTAAATACGCATGGCGTTTGGACGATGAAAAACTCATGTATCCGTTCTATGAAAAAGCGCTCAAGTCGGGTATCAACACCATTTGTATCCACAAAGGTTTGATGCCACGCGACTATGAAAAGGCTTTTGCCGGCACCTGGGAAAACGCAACGGTTGCTGATGTTGGTCAAGCCGCCAAAGACTGGCCCAAAATGAACTTTGTCATCTACCATGCTGCTTTGCGTCCATGGTTGGCCGACAAACCCGACATGGAAATGGCGCAGTTTGAAAAGGATGGCTATATCCAGTGGGCGACAGACTTGGCTCGTATTCCTCAAAAATATGGTGTCAATAATGTCTATGCCGAGATCGGATCAAGCTTTGCCAGTACCGCAGTGACTGACCCTCGCTTCTGTGCTGCCTTCATCGGACAATTGGTGAATCTGATGGGTCCTGATCGCGTTGTGTGGGGTACTGATTCGGTCTGGTACGGCTCGCCCCAGTGGCAGATCGAAGCCATGCGCCGCCTTGAGATTCCAGATGACATGATGAAAAAGCAAGGCTGGAAAATCAAACTGGGCGATGGCCGCGGATCTGTCAAAAACAAGATCTTCGGTGAAAACTCTGCCAAGTTGTACCGCTTGGACGCACAGAAGATCGCTGCTGATGCAAAAGCCTTCGACCACGACATGATTGCCCAAATGAAGGCCGAGTATTTGGCAATGGGTGGCGAGCGTAGCAATGCAGCTTATGGCTACATCGCCAAAGAAGGCCGTCTCCCAGAAGAGACTTGAACGGCCCAGTGAGGTAAAAAAGCGCTTGCCAGCGAAATGCTGGCAAGCCTTTTTGTATTGTTTACACAAATATCATGAAGGGAGAAATTTTATGAATTTGAACAAATGGCTTTTAGGTGCAGTTTCTGGTCTGTTGCTACTCGGTCTGGCTAGCGCAGAAGAGGACAAGAAAACCCGTGTCGGCACCTGTTCGGATGCCAAAAAACAGCAAGAATATTTTTGCGACATGAAGAATGCAGCAACCGATTCGATGGTGGCACTGGGTACTGCATGTCGTAACGCCAAGATCAATGTCAAAGAAGCATGTGAAGGTGTGGTCGTACCTGATCCACAGTACAAATCATGTGCAATGGAGCAAAAGTGCTAGAAGCGGCTTGTCGGGGTCGTTGAAGAATCTGAACAGAAAGCCATAAGTGACATGGTGTAAAGGTTTGGTATGTGCCGGCGGCCTAGGCTTGGCTTGCCTGTTCTCATGGCAGGCATGGGCACAAATTGTTCGCAGCGAGCCCAAGCCCGTTAGCCCTCAGCAGGTGTATCTGCAACCCGTGGCGGGCCTGAGCTTTAAACAAATCGGAGTTTTCAGAGAGGGTGAAAAGGAGTTCTCTGTGCCTTGGGTGGTGTTCCCATTGCTTGGCGGACACTGGGGCTTGGGACCTACCTTCATAGCTGACGCCTGTTCTGTGTGCCATGTTCAAGCGGGGCGAGGGCGTACGCTTGACAACGCTGTCATTACTCAACAACTATTGCGTCTGTCTGTTCCGGGAGAGGGTCCGCATGGTGCGCCAAAACCGCATCCTCACTACGGCGATCAGATACAGGTCACTGGCGTGAGTGTGGGACTGAAGGAGAACCGTAAACCTGGTGAAGCAGATGTTTTCATCGACTGGCTATATCACCAAGTCACCTTGGCAGACGGGACAAATGTTGAATTACGCAAACCAAAATTACGCATAGAAAACTTGGCTTTTGGGCCACTTGAGCCCGATGTCATGTTTTCTTTAAGAAATACACAAGCTTTATTTGGCTTGGGATTTCTTGAAGCGGTCCCGCAGGCAAGTCTTCAAGCCATTGCCCAGCACCAAAAAACACTAGGTCTGAATGGGCGTATCAATTATGTTCGCGACGATATTCACGGTTCTCAAGCAGTGGGGCGTTTTGGGTGGAAGGCCGCGCAGCCAAGTATCAGGCAGCAAACTGCCACGGCATTTTTGGGTGACATGGGTGTCACCTCGTCTTTGTACATAGAAGAGAATTGCCCGCCTATCCAAACGCTGTGCTTGGCCATGCCACCAGGTAATCGCCCTGAGTTACTTGATTACAACTGGGATCAGTTAGAGTTTTGGCAAGCGGCATTGGCGCCGCCTCCGGTTCGTCATCAAGAATCTGCACAAGTGCGGCGTGGACAAATCCTGTTTGAACAGGCAGCATGTGCCCAATGTCATTTGCCAGCGCTGAAAACAGGCGATTACCCTTTGTTGCCTGCCATTGCCCACACCACTTTTCATGCATTCACCGATTTGTTATTGCATGACATGGGTGAAGAATTGGCTGATGGCAGACCCGAATTTAGGGCGGGAGCGCGAGACTGGCGTACAGCACCTTTGTGGGGCATAGGTCTGTCGCAACAGGTGAATGGAAGCACCCATTTTTTACACGATGGCAGGGCCCGTAATGTGTTGGAGGCGATTTTGTGGCACGGCGGTGAAGCCAAAAAATCACGCGATCTGTTTGCAGCCATGCCCAAAGAAGAGCGTGAAGCAATTATTCATTTTGTGAATTCATTATGAAAATACAACATCTGCCCGTGCTGATCGCTTGTTTTTCGTGGGGATTGGTTCAAGCTGACTGGATTGAATATGCAGACAACGGTAAAGCTGTTTTTTATTACGACCCAGCCACAGTACAAATTAACAAAGACAAGGTGATGGTTTGGGAAATGCTCAACTACAGCTTTCCACTGAATCGAGTTCTTTCTAGCAAAACACACAAAGAATATGACTGTGGCAAACAGCGATTTCGCAATCTTGCGGGTGAATTTTTTTCTGGCCCCTTGCTCAGTGGTGAGCGCATCAGCGCCAGCGAGGAGGCTGACAATGAGTGGCGAGAAGTCGTTGAAGGAACACGCAACCTAGAGTTGTTACAAAAGGTTTGCCCAAAGATCAGTTAACCCTGCAATTTTTTGACCAAAGGAAATTTATGAAGCAAATTCTTTGTGTATTGGGCTTGCTGGTAGCGCCCTTAGTGGGCGCTGCACAAGGTGTAGATTTTATTTATCCAAAAGATGGCGATACTGTAGAGCCAACATTTTGGGCCAAATTTTCTGTCACCGGTTTGGAATTGGTGCCAGCAACTGAAGTGAGGCCAGGGACGGGACATCATCATTTGTTTATCAATGCAGTTGATATTGAAGAGAATGTTGTGATTCCTTTCGACAACCAGCATAAGCACTTTGGAAAAGGGCAAACAGAAGCTGAAATTTTTTTACAGCCAGGTAAATATAAATTGACTTTGCAATTTGGTGATGGTGCCCACCGCTCGTATGGAGCAGCATTCAAAAAAATAATTTCAATCAATGTAGTTGGTAAACCCTGAAGCCCATTAGATCTCAGAATTTACCGGATTAACGAGGTGAAAATATGGGCCTTTCATTTGTGCAAACGTCAAATGCACATCAGGAAATTCCTATAAAGCCTCTATCCGTGCTGAGAGATTAAAGCAGATGGACTGCATGTTCATCCTTTAAGTATTTGCAAATATTGATCCAGTGACAAGCCGGAATAAAGCAAAGCTACTATCCAAACACTGAGTAGGCACAATAAAACAAACAACAGCGCTAAACCTGCAATCAAAAAGAAGGTACTGCCTTGCAAGCCAAGAATGTAATTTAGAGTTTGTTTGTATGTCATTTATTTATAGTTATCTTTTTGATCCCTAGTACTTGGCTATATTGCCAAGAATTATCAGTTGTACACCTTTTAATCAGGGTGTCAATAGTCAAACTGGAAGGGATCTACCGCTTTGCTCATAAGCTAACGCAAAAAAGGTTTGGCTTACTTCAATCTATAGGTAAAAGTGATGCAGCTAAGCCAACTGCATGTTTCGCATTGTCACAAATACCATTTGCACCAAAGTCACTGGCATCTAATTTTTTCGCAGAGAAAATGGGTCCACCTAACATCACGACCATGCGAGGATTGAGAGATAAACTTTTAAATTGATCAATTAAATCAGCTAAACCCGTGAGTTGTTGATCAATGCTAAGAGACAGACCAAGCACATCAAACCATTCATTGCTAACAGTCTTCACGAGTTCGTTGGCGGAGGATGAAATTGCAACCACAACCTGCCAGTCTTCTTTACGGAAAAAATCAGCCACGATAGTCGTGCCCAGCATATGCATAGATCCGGGTGCAGAAGCTATCATCACACATTTGGCTTTATCTTTAACCAATTGACCTGATTTGCTGGTACATCGAATTTCATTTGCAATCGAATGCAATCGAACCAAACCCAGGTTGACTTGAGAAAAATCCATTCGGTCATCATCCCATTGGGATCCAAGGTATTTTGCCGCAGGGGTGAGCAGTCCTAAAAAAATATCTTCTGTGCTTAAGCCTGTGTCTAGAAAGTCATCGACAAAAGATTGCGCATCCTTTGAGGATTCTGATACACAAAGATCTGTAAAGGTCTCTATTTCTTTTTGGGACGGCATTGCTTTTGATGAAGAGACCAAAGTCAGATGAGGTTTACCAATCTGCTTAGAAACCAGCAAACGTGGAATGATCTGAGCTTCAACGATGGACAAGATAGAGGATTGACATTCAAAATTCGTACGCCTCTGTTTATGGGGCAACACAATGTTTGAACGAATTGAATTTTTGGAGGACATGGACTATCCCATCAACAAGTAAATTTTCTTTTGCTGTTCAACCCCTACGGCATTGGTTATTGGTAAAGCAGCATCGATTCGCTTTTGAAGTATGGCGCTTTGATTCATTAAGCTCATTAAGTCACTCCTTTAAATGCAGATGATCGTGCTTTCGATAGAAATATATTGAGTTTGTCCGTGACAAAATAGATCGGACAAATGTTTATTTAGCTGTTACCGTGAATAATCATGCGTACCAACCTATTTTTTTCTCCATCTGAAATAGAACGTGAAACGGGATTTGGAAAAGAACAATTACGAAAGTGGCGCCAGAGGTATGGTTTTCCTCCAAGGGAATCAAACCCTGATGGCCAGTCGATCTACTCACTCAAGACAGTCGATCAGCTTCACCTCATCAAACGTTTGCTCGAAGCAGGCTTTCGGCCTTATCAGGTTGTGGGCAAAACTGTCTTAGAACTTGAAACGCTGAAATTTCAGCTGGGACTGAGTATTAAAAATGAAAAACCAGATGAATTAACCAATAAGTTAATTGAGTACATCAAGCTTGCTAACCTTAAAGGATTTCTAGCACTTTTAAAGAAGAAGCGACATACACAAACCATGTTCAATTTTGTTCAAAATACGATCACTCCATTGATGGTCAGTATTGGTGATGCTTGGAGTCGCGATGAAATTGATATTCACCATGAGCATCTTTGCACTGCTTGTATCGAACGCTATTTGCAGTCAGAGATCCTCAAATTTCTACCGATAAAAGGTTTACCAAATATTTTGTTTTCTCTTCCACCAGGAGAGAATCATTTGCTAGGCCTGTTGATGATAGAGGCTGTAATGGCTGAACGTGGCGTCACCACAATCAATATTGGCTCTCATATTCCGCTAAATAATCTTAAGTTGGCTGCTATTTCATGCAAATCTGATGTAGTCGCACTTTCCTTTAGTTTTGCATATCCAGCTCGAGATGTATTGCCAACTCTTTTGCATTTTCGGCGTTTGCTTCCACTGAATATTCAGATCTGGGCAGGTGGCGCGGGAATTTCTGTCATTAGAAAAAAACCTAAAGGCGTGAAAATGTTCTACGATCTTAATGAAGCAGTTCTTGCTATGAGTCAGGTCCCCATTCAGTAGTTTATTTTGGTGGCTCTACTTTTTTTCAAGCTTTGCTTCAAGCATGTCACGATTTTTTAAAGCGGTTTCATCGCCATTTTTTATCGCTTTTCTAAAGTACATAAGGGCTTTCGATTCATCCTCATTAACGCCTTGCCCATGTTCAAACATAAATCCAAGGGCAGACTGTGCATGGGCGTTTTCTTGCTCGGCAGCTAGCAAGAGCCAATGCATGGCTTGTGGGTAGTCTCTGTCTCTGCCCATTCCATTTTGAAGCATGAAACCCACTTTGTACTGCCCCTCTGCATTACCGTGGACCGCCGCCATTTTGTAATAGCGCATGGCCTGATCATGGCTTTGCTCTACGCCTTCACCACTTTGATACATCACCCCAATACTGATTTGAGCAGAGGCATGGCCTTTTTCTGATGCCAAGCCATACCAACGCAAAGCTTCTGACAAGTCCTTTTTAATGGTGTTTCCTTTGCTATAGATTACCCCCAGTCGGAAATAAGCCTCTTTATGTTTGTGTTGAGCAGCTAATTTGTACCAACGAACCGCCTCTACATCATCTTGTTCAACACCATGGCTGTTTTCATACATACCACCTAGCCCATACATGGCGTCTGCATTGTCTTTTTTAGCTGCTAATTTGTAACAACGCATTGCTTCCTTGAAGTCTTCCTTTGTTCCTTTGCCGCGTTCAAACATCACACCGAGCATGTATTGGGCTTGACTATGTTCTTTGGCAGCAGCTAACTGAAAGTAGCTCAATGCCTCTTTATCGTTTTGTGCCGTACCTTGCCCATTTAAAGACATATCACCTAAGAAGAATTCAGACTCAGTATGTTCCTTTGTCGCGGCTAACTTAAAAAACTTAAATGCTTCAGCAAAGTTTTGCTTAACTGCTTCCCCTTTGTAGTGAATAACAGCCGCTAGAAATTGCTTTTCTGAATCACCTTTGATTGCGGCTTCTTCGCATTTCTTCACCTCCATGGCAATCGCCGCAGTAATTTCAATTTGTTGCTTGAGTAATTCCTCTAGTTTGGTCATAACTTAATCCGTTCTTTAATTAATTTATGAAAAAGTAAATTCATCAATCATTATGGACTAAATAGCACAAATTTTCGGGTCAAAATAGCAGCTTCAACAAAGGACTGTGATGAAGCAACTTACTTTTTATTTCGACTTTATCAGTCCTTATGCCTACTTGGCTTTTCATCAATTACCTCAAGTATTGCAGGGCTTGAGTTACCAGGTTCGCTACCAACCTGTTTTGTTTGGCGGTTTGCTACAACACCATGGACAACTCGGACCGGTAGAGGTCATTGGTAAGCGCGAGTGGACTTACCGCCAATGCTTGTGGTTAGGACGGCAACTTGGCATAGATTTGCAATTGCCTGCCGCCCATCCTTTCAATCCACTGCCACTGATGCGTCTTGCCATTTCCACTGATGCGCAAGGTTATCCGAATCGAAATGTTTGCGACACCTTGTTCAAGTTTGTTTGGGCCAGTGGTAAAAATGTTTCTGATCCTGCACATTTGGCAGAGTTAAGCGCATTGCTCAATCCGGTTCGATCTGCAGATGCTTTGGATGTCAAAGCGCAATTGCGCATGTTCACCGATGAAGCTATCGCGAATGAAGTGTTCGGGGTACCAGCGATTCAGGCCGACAGCGAGATTTTTTGGGGCTTTGATTCACTTCCTATGCTGCGACAGTATCTTGAAGGCGACACATGGTTCAAGGACCGCGCTTGGACCGAGGCTGGGAAACTTCCCGTAGGTATTGTGCGTAAACGTTAATTTAAGCAAGATGCAAGGACTGCATCACGCACCTGGCCGCAGCCAAGTCCCAGCCTGCCCAACCGCAGCTTTTGAAAAATACAGGGCCATTTTGGGCATATGTACCTGAAACCTCACCTCTTACCAGCGCTTGCAAGCTAGGGAACTTCGTTACATCCAATCCTGCTTGCAATAAGTCACCCGCTTCATGGTCAGCGTCGCGGGTATCTACATACACTCGACCATGTTTGGCCATATAGGCACACACATCAGGCGCCCACTCAACCATGGCAGGTGTGAATGCACCGATGGCACACACAAATGCATCTTCCCGTGGACGCGCTCGCAAAGCAACCTCTTTGGCGCTGGTTGCACTGACCACCAGACTGCAATCTGCCAAAGCATCGTCGGCGCTTTCTGCAATTTGTGCTCGCAAGCCCATGGCTTGCGCCTCGTCTACCAATAGCTGCGCACTGGCACGTGTACGCGAGGACACCATGACCTCCTTCACACCCAAACCATGGACAAACGCATGCAAATGCGCCCGTGCCTGAATACCTGCACCCACCAACAACAATTTACCAGCCGCATTGGGAGCCAGCTTTTGCGCTGCCAGCAAAGACACCGCAGCCGTTCTGTGCGCAGTCACGGTCGGGCCATCAAGCAAGCACAAACACCTGCCGTCACGAACATCAAACACCATAACCTCACCTTGAATGGCCGGCAAACCACGCGCAGGGTTGTCAGCAACCCATGTGATGAGTTTGGTGATGGCCAGTTTCGCGTCCGATGCTGGCATGACAAATAAACTGCTTTGGTCGGACAAACGCTGCACCAAGCGCGGCGGCACCACCACCGAGGTGTCTCCCAATAAACGTTCTATCTCTTGCGCTAGCAACTGGTAGGGCATAGCGTCAGCAGTCTGCTGAGGGTCGAGTTTCATCGTGTCTTTCTCTTTAAGCAAATTTTGACAGGTATCTGGTGGGCAGTTTTAAATTACAGGCAAAATACACAAAATGAGCGTCGCCCATTCATCCCCCTCCTCTACCGTTTTGCTTGACGCGATTGTTGTTGGGGCAGGCTTTTCTGGCCTTTACCAATTGCTTCTTTTACGCGACAAACTGGGCTTGTCAGTCAAAGTACTTGATGCCGCGCAAGGCGTTGGCGGAACTTGGTACTGGAACCGATACCCTGGGGCCCGCTGTGACTCCGAAAGCCACTCCTACGCCTACTATTTTTCCAAAGAGCTTTTAGATGAATGGGAATGGTCAGAGCGTTACCCACAACAACCTGAAATTTTGCGCTACCTCAATCACGTGGCTGACCGTTTCGAGCTGCTTCCCAATATTGTTCTAGGCACAAGAGTCCAAAGCGCACATTACTCAGAGACAGACAAGCGCTGGCATATCACCACCGATACGGGTCAAACATACTCAGCCAAGTATTTCATCACGGCTGTTGGCTGTTTGTCCTCTGCCAATATTCCAGAAATTTCAGGGCTTGAATCATTTACTGGGGACTGGTTTCATACGGGTGAGTGGCCCCATGAAGGTGTTGATTTCACAGGTAAAAATGTGGGTGTCGTCGGTACTGGCTCAACCGGTATTCAAGCCATTCCTGTGATTGCTGAGCAAGCCAAGCATCTGACAGTATTTCAGCGAACAGCCAACTACAGCATTCCTGCTCGAAACGCACCTCTGGATGATTCCTTCAAGCGCTATGCAAAGGAAAATGCCGATCACTTTCGCGATGTGATGACAACCAATACCAATGCCCACCCGTTTCGCATCTCAGAACGCTTAGTCCATGACGTCGGTGAAGATGAGCGTAACCAAATATACGAAGAAGCGTGGCTCAAAGGCGGCCTACAGTTTCGAGCCAGTTTCAAAGATTTGCTACAAAATACAGACTCAAATCGAACTGCAGCAGATTTCATTCGAAACAAAATTCGCCAAACTGTTACTGATCCAGTTAAAGCAGAGCAGCTCAGCGATATTGACCATCCTTTTGCTGCTAAGCGCCCGCCCATCGACAGCGGTTATTTCGAAACCTTCAATTTACCCCACGTTGATTTGGTCAACCTTCGAGAGACGCCCATAGATTGCATCACGCCTCGTGGTATCAAAACAAGCACCACAGAATTCAATTTGGACATCATCGTTTTTGCCACTGGCTTTGATGCCATGACAGGCTCTTTGTTAAAAATGGATATTCAAGGTCGACATGGCGTGACCTTGCAAAAAGCTTGGCAGGCTGGCCCCTTGAATTACCTTGGTCTTCAGGTGCCAGGCTTTCCCAATATGTTCACCATCACTGGCCCTGGCAGCCCCTCTGTTTTATGCAATATGCCACCGGCGATTGAACACCATGTTGAATGGATCACAAACTGCATTGAACATCTGCAAAAAAATAAAATTGATTCCATTGAGGCCAGCCAACAAGCCAGTGAAAGCTGGGTTGCCACTGTCAACGCAGCAGCCAATGAGACCCTGTTGCCACAGGCCAAGCATTCTTGGTACTTAGGTGCCAATGTGCCTGGCAAACCACGTGTATTCATGCCCTACCCAGGGGGCTTCCTGCGCTACCGCACCACTTGTGAAGAGATCGTCAACAAGGGCTACGCTGGTTTTATTGTGGGGCGTGAACCAGCAAGTCAGACGGACAAATAGCGCTTTTTGATATCTGCATTGGCATTGAGCTCTGAAATACTGCCCATAAACACGTCGCAGCCTTTATCAATCACCACTGCACGGTCAGCCAAGCCTAAACAAAAATGCAAGTTTTGCTCCGCTAAAACGATGGTGGTACCTTGTTGACGTAAGTATTCAATCAAGTCACCAATTTTTTGAACCATGATGGGTGCCAACCCCTCACTGGGCTCATCCAGAAGCAACAAGCTGGGGTTCCCCATCAAGGCCCGCCCTATGGTCAACATTTGCTGCTCACCGCCAGAGAGCAAACCTCCCATGCGTTGCCTGAGGGGATATAAGAGGGGCAACATCTCATAGACACGCTCAAGCGTCCAAACCTGCTCACCCTGTTGTCCAAGCTTCGCTGCGATGATCAAATTGTCCTGAACGGACAAACCCGTGAAAATTTGCCTGTCCTCTGGAACAAAGCCAATACCGGCTCTGGCAATCAGGTGTGAGGGCATGCCGGTGGTATTTTTATCCTTGAACTGTATGCGGCCAGCAGAAGTTGCAATGACACCTGCGATGGCTTTCATGCTTGTGCTTTTACCTGCCCCGTTTCGTCCCAACAGCGCCAAAGTTTCACCTAGGTGAACTTGCAGTTTCAGGCCAAACAAAACCTGACTGCTGCCGTAACGGACATCCAATCCAACAACATCAAGCATGACGTTCATGGGCAAGCTCTTTGGGTGTGCCTAAGTAGGCCTCAATCACATCGGGGTTGTTACGGATTTGCTCGGCTGATCCTTGCGCAAGTAATTTTCCATAGGACAAAACATAAATATGCTGAGCGATACGAAACACGACGTCCATATCGTGTTCAATCAAAACAATGGTGAGTCCACCTTTTTGCCAAAGCGAATACACCGTGTCAATCATTTGGGTTCGTTCCTCTGGGCCCATACCCGCCACAGGCTCATCGAGCAGCAAAACTTTGGGTCGCAGCACCAAAGCCAGTGCAATATCAAGGAGTTTTTGATCACCATGCGACAGATTGCCACTGATTACATCAGCCTTGTGCTGCAAGCCCAAAAGCTCCATAACCTCTAACGCTCTGTCGCGTGTTTGTTCAAGCGGAAAACTGCCGTGCATTTGCGCTGACTTGCCCAAAGGAGATTGCAGAGCCCCTCTTAAGGATTCTTCCACTGTCAACGTTTTAAAGAGTTTTGCTACTTGAAAGGCTCTGCCAATACCTTTTCGGATAATTTCACTGCTGGATAAGCCCACAATGTTTTCATCCTCGAGCAAAATCTTGCCAGCATCTGGCTGTAAAGCACCAGAGATGAGATTGAAAAATGTGGTCTTGCCAGCACCGTTGGGGCCGATCACAGCCGACAAAGAACCACTGGGGAAATTCATTGACACATCCGATGTGGCAGTCACGCCACCAAAGGATTTGTTTAAGTGTTCAATGCGCAGCATCAGTCGACACCAGCCAGGTTTCGTGCAGGTGGAACACCGCCATAGGTTTGCCAGGTTGAGCCAGCCAGCCAGCCACAATCAACAGGTAGATTGATGCCCGTGATGGCTGAAGCTGCGGGTGAAAGCAAAAAACCAATGACTTCCGCGACCTCCTCTGGCCTGACCATGCGACCCATGGCTGATTGGGCATGAAGGTCAGCGGGGTTACGGTCACCCCTGTCGATGGCGGCTTGCAACCCTTCCGTCAAGGTGTAGCCTGGCGAGACAGCATTAACTCTGACCCCCGATCGACCCCATTCGGCAGCCAAACAGGCTGTGATGGATATGACTGCAGCCTTGGCGGGTGCATAAG
>Ga0209444_10001177_pt1 | contig 14491 bp, 14 predicted proteins | sample LauGreFaBDMM15DN_2_FD_188215 | JGI IMG/M metagenome (GOLD analysis project Ga0209444, IMG submission 188215) | Freshwater lake microbial communities from Lake Michigan, USA - Fa13.BD.MM15.DN (SPAdes) (version 2) | ecosystem: Environmental > Aquatic > Freshwater > Lake | place: Lake Michigan...
GTGTACGCAGTGGAGACTACACCCGTCAAAATCGCGGCCAGAGCGATAGACAAAATTTGCGTGAAGATAACCAAAATTGTTCCAACAAAGGTGACAGGATCAACGTTACCCCAGCCTGCAACGATGGTGATAACGAACCAATGCATCGCCGCGGGTATAGAAGGAAAGACTTCGGGTTGCTTGTGGCCTTCAATGATGTAGATCAGGGAAGAAAACAACAGGCAACTAATGAACAGCAAGAAAACAGCAGAGGAAAATGAATCGCGCTCAGCTTTGACGGCGGCCACCATATCGTCAAATGCACTGTTGTAACGCGAGAGTTTGAAAATCCGTAACAAACGGAACATTCGCAACACACGCAAATCTGCACCAGGAAAGATAAGCTGCAAATAAAACGGCACAGTGCTGACGAAGTCGATGATGCCGTAAAAACTGAACAAATATTCTTTACGGCCTTTCCATTCGGAGCCGTCTTCATCGTGCAGGTATTTTTCGCCATAGGACCAAACGCGGGTTATGAATTCAATAGAAAACACTGCTACGCTGAATAAATCGAATGCGTGGAAATAGACCTCAAATTGCGTATGGATTTCAGGCACAGATTCCAAAATGATGCCAATAACATTGGCCACCACCAACAAAGCCACAAATACTTCAACAAAGTGGCTGTATTTATCAGGGACGGCACCGTCCATGATTTCATAGGCCCTGCGTCGCATGCGTTGGATAGATGTCATGGCGCATTAGCTCTTTATGGCAGTCTTGTTCTGAGCGCGCTGAAGCATGGCTTCTACTTGAACATCTGTGAGCCGGTAATGGGCTTGAAGGCGTTTGAGTGTTTCTTTTTCTTCTTCTGAGACAACGCCGTCAGAAAAAATCTCGCGAATTTGCGCTTCGAAGGCGGCCTTTTTACGAGCGACTTGGTTTGAGAACGCAGAGGCCACGATACCGGTCATGATCGCAGCCATACACAGGCCTAGGAAACCGGTAATAAGTGCAATTGCTTCGCCAGCTTTGGTAACGGGTTCTACGTTACCGTAGCCCGATGTAATCGTGATGATGGCCCAATAAATAGAATTCGGAATCGTGCCAAAAAATTCGGGTTGCTCATGCCCTTCAGCAAAGTGCATAAGCGAAGCAGAGACAACGGTCGCTATGGTGAGTAAGAAAACCGCAGAACCAAAAGCTTGGCGTTCAGAGTAGACCGCTTGAAATAAATCTTGCAATGCCGTGTTGTATTTCGAGAGCTTCAAAATACGTAACAGGCGCAGCACGCGCAAGATGCGTAAATCTAAATACGGGAAAAATATGTGCATGTAGTAAGGCATGGTGGCAAAGAAGTCCACCAAACCAAACGGGCTGAAGATGTATTGGCGACGCCCTTTCCAACTGCCGCCTTCAGAGGTCGCATATTTAGCACCCAGAGACCACACGCGGGAAATATATTCAGTAGTAAAGAACATCACGCTCCAGAACTCTAGTTCGTGGAAGAAATCTTTGTAAACGGCATGAATTTCTGGCACTGAATCCAAGATGACTGCGGAACAATTGACCAGCACCACGATGGTGATGGCAAGTTCTACCCAGCGACTGGCTACATGGTTGGGCGAGCCATCCATGATTTCCATCAGGGTATGTTTAAAGCCAGAAGTCATTATTTTTATAAAGCGAAATATGCCAAAGCCTAGGCTTAAAAGAAGATGCCACCCCTTTAAGGAAGTGGCATTCAGTTTACAAAGAAAACATCAAAAGTTTTATGACGATTTGTTTTGAATCTTGTGCCAAAGGTCTAGTTCGTGCTCAGATAAATGGTGCTTGTCAGCGGCAAGCCTTTCAAACTCACCTCGGTCCGTGTGAACGCCAAGCTGTCGGATTTGGCCAAGCAAAGCTTTGAAATGTTCGACGGCAAGTTCAGGGTTTTCAGCAATTTTGTGAACTGGCCAAGGGTTGCGTTCTTCGAGTTCGTGTTCTTTGACCGCGTTCTCAATCAATGCGTTTACCTCTTCAATCGTGAGGTGTAAGCGTTTAGCTTCACTGCGAATAAGCAAGGCTTCTTTTTCATCGATGTGTCCATCTTTCAAGATCGCAAACAAATTTGCCTTTAAGGCGTCACGCTCTTTTGCCAATTCGTCACTGAACGCAGATGCCATTAAAGCAGCAGGGATGGCAAAAATACCAATACCTACCAGCGCCATGATGGTTGTCATCGCACGGCCTATCGGTGTCACGGGGGAAATATCGCCGTAGCCCACTGAGGCCAAGGTAATCACAGCCCAGTAAATAGCGTTAGGAATGTTGTCAAACTTCTCTGCTTGTGCTTCGTGTTCAAACAAATAACCCAAGCTCGCGGTAAGCACCACCAACAACATCATGATGAATGCCGCTGAGCTGATCATGGGCCACTCGCGTTTGATCACTCTGAAAAGCGTGGCCGTTGCGTCGTTACCGCGGGTGAGTTTGAGCAATCGCGCCAAACGGAAGACTCGCAAGAAACGCAAATCAATCAGATGGTGCAAGAAGATTTCAAGGAAGAAGGGCAGGATCGCCAAGAAGTCAATAAAAGTTGAAGGCGAGCGGAATTGCTTGAAACGCCCAGCAACAGCGCCTTTAAAACCGGGCTCCTCAGGGGAAGCATAAATGCGCATGAAGAATTCAATTGTGAAGATGCCCACGGCTACAGCGTCTAAGACAACAAACTGCATAGCCAATACATAGTTGATGCTGTGCACGGATTCCAAAATCACGGCCAAAACAGACAGCAATACCCAAACTGCTATGCATACTTCAAATATGACTTGGGCAGTTCCACCAAACGGACTGGGAAAAACCAATGCATGCACTTTTTGGCGGAAGGAGCGGCCTTTGTTGAGTTCTTTGAATTCCGCGATAGCCGGAATGATTATGCGAAAGAGTTTCAAGATTCGCAACAAACGCAAGAACCGCAAAATTCTTAAGTCAAGCGGAACACCTAAAAACTGTAAGTAAAACGGAGCAATAGCAAGGAAGTCGATAATCGCAAATGGACTTTTCATGAATGCAAGACGTGCATGCTTGCGTGCTTTAAATTCCTCGTCTTCAGGCGCGAGGTATAGGCGAAGGACAAATTCAATAGTGAATACGATCACCGAGAAAATATCAAAAATCTCAAATTTAAGTTGATTCGGCTCGAAAACTGCTGGCACATGTTCAAACATCAAAGAGAACAAATTGGCAATGATCAGCAAACTGATCCATTTGTCCAAAGACTTTTGGTAGTTGCCAGGAATATTTGGATCCAAAAGCCAGGCATACAACCACTTGCGCATGGGCAAGTCTTTAGAGATGTTGGCTTCTACTTCCTGCCTTCCCAGCAGTTCTTCAACGTTGAGGTTCTTTAAAAATTGGTCTTTTTCTTTAGATGTTGACATGGGGCACCTCAGAATTCAAATTCAGCAACTTTGATGGCATAACCGCCTTTGTCGCACACCGAGACGCGCAACTGCATTTTGTAATCGATGGAGTCTGTATCGATCAGTTGCGATCCCACAAATGGAATGGCAGATCCGGGTGGGGTGGGCTTGAGATCTTCTATCACTATAGCCCCTGTTGTAGAAAAGTCAGTTGGAATACATTTTTCAATCAACTGCGGGGGCTTATTGAAAAAGGCGTTGCTTTGGTTCTTGAGATCGGTGTTTTTCATGATGTAGTCAAGACACGCGCCCCAAGTGCCCAAAACAGGAGCATCAGACTTTGCAGCATCGTCGGAAGTCTTGACACCACCTTTGCAGGCTTCGATTTTGTAATCAGCCTCAAAACGTTTGGTGCCTTGTTCGGTTAACCACTCAACCCAAGCTTCTCCATTTGATTTGGCGACTTCGGTTTTTTTAGCTTCTGTGAAGTTAATGATGCCTAACCATGTGATCGCAACAAGAACAAAAGCCATGAACAATAAAAACCACCAGTTGGTATCTGTGTCAACTGGCGGGTGTGTAGGGTGTGGGTGTTCGGGTGATGTTTCCATAATTTTTTAGCAGTTGTATGTGGAAAAGTGACTTTATTGCCAAAAACAATAAAGTCAATCAAAGTTGCAAAAGATGATAACGGATTAGTTTTGCGAACTACGGTGCGCCCAGGCGGTGGTATTTTTCTCTATATAGCTAAATAGTTCGTACATCACCATCGCCATAGCGCCCACTACAACTAACCCAGCGAATGCCAAGCCCATTTGCATGGCAGAACCCGCAGATATCAGTAAATACCCGATGCCTTCGTTGGCTGCTGTCATTTCAGAAACCGTGGTGCCGACAAACGCCAAAGTAATAGCCACTTTGAGTGAGCCAAAGAAATAAGGCATGGAGCGGGGCAAGCCGACTTTCACCAAAACATCCCAACGCTTAGCGCCCAAAACGCGCAGCACATCTTCCAATTCGGGCTCTAGCGTGGCCAAGCCCGTCGCGATATTCACCATGATGGGGAAAAAGCTGATCAAAAACGCCGTCAAGATGGCTGGGCCAACACCAATGCCAAACCACACCACCAAAATCGGCACAAAGGCTGCTTTGGGTAAAGCATTAAAGCCCGTCATCAATGGGTAGACCGCTGCATAAGCTAAGCGCGAGCTGCCGATGACAAAACCAAGCAACACGCCCACCACGATGGCAATACCAAAGCCCGCCATCGTGACCCAAAAGGTGCGCCAAGCATGCGCAGCAATCACATCTCGAAACTCAACCGTTTGCTGCCAAATACGCAGTGGGCTCGGGAAAATAAATTCCGATACCGAGAAAGCACTGCAAATAATTTGCCACAAAGCGATGGTGAGGATTAACAAGCCCCAAGGTGCGTAACGTTCTAATTGTTTTTGATTCATGATTTTCTGATCGCCCCAATGTGGCTGCGCAGCTCGTGCACGATGTCGGTGAATGCCGGTGTGTAAGTGACTTCTAGGTCACGCGGGCGTGGTAAGTCGATGTGGCGTTTCACAACAAAACGCCCTGGGCTTTTGCTCATCACATACACGGTATCGGCCAGAAACACGGACTCGCGCAGGTCATGGGTCACGAGAATCACATTGAATTTTTGCTCTGTCCACAGATCGCGCAGGATGCACCAAAGTTCTTCACGGGTAAAAGCATCGAGCGCGCCAAAAGGCTCGTCGAGTAGCAGCATCTTGGGTTCATGGATAAGCGCACGGCAAATGCTGGCGCGTTGTTGCATACCGCCAGAGAGTTCCCAAGGAAATTTACGCTCGTACCCATCCAAACCTACAGTTTGCAAAAGTTTGATGGCGCGCGCTTCAAACTCTTGTTTACGCGCTTTGAACTGCGTACGAAAGGGCTCGACGATTTCAAGCGGCAACAAAACGTTGTCGAGTGTGGTGCGCCAAGGCAAAAGGGATGGCGCTTGAAACGCCATGCCACTGATCTTGAGTGGCCCTGTGACGGGCTGGTTGTCTACAAAGATCTCACCACGGCTGGGTTTTTTCAAACCCGTGGTGAGCTTCATAAAAGTGGACTTACCGCAACCTGAAGGCCCCACGATGGCAATGAACTCGCCTTGTTTGACCTGCAAGTTGATGTCTTCTACAGCAAAGTGTTCCTTGGCTAGGAGTTCATCGTTGTAAGCAAGCCATACATTTTGGAAGTCAACAAAGTTGTCAGCAGTTGCAGTCATCAAGTTGCCGATGGTTTATTTTTTGGCGCTGCTTTTAGGTGCAGGCAAAACGTCGAGCTCCTTGGCCGTTGGCAAGAAAGACCCGTTCCAAATTTCATCGGCTTTGACGCGGGTTTTGGTGTTGAAGGCGTCCGACACTTGCGAAGCCATCAAAGACAAACGAGGCCCTTTGATCTGTCCAAAACCCTCAGCGCGCGCGTCTGGGCTGTTAATCACGGTGTCAATGGCGAGCTTCAAGCGGCGGGTTTCGAGCTCAACGTTGATGATGCCGTCACGTGCTTTGACTGTTTCAATAGATTGGGCGGGGTCTTTGATCACATCATTCACGCCTTTGGCAAAAGCGCTCAAGAATGCTTTGACAGCCGCAGGGTTCTCTTTGATCATTTTGGGGCTGGCGATGATGGCGTTGCCATACAACTTCACACCGTAGTCTGGGTATTGCAACACCACCACGTCTTCGGCTTTGACGCCACGTGCTTCGATATTCAGTAATGACGTGAATGTGAAGCCAGTGATTGCGTCGACATCGCCACGCACCAACATGGTTTCACGCAAAGGTGGATCCATCGCTGTCCAATTGACGGCGCCAATCTCATTAGCCTTGGCAAAGATGGGGAATGCGCGGCGACCGGCGTCAAATACAGGGGCGCCTAACTTTTTACCGGCCAAGTCACCTGGGGTTTTGATGCCAGATTTTTTCAAAGCCATGACGGAAGCGGGCGTGTTGTTATAGACCATCATCACCGCGACAGGCTTATTAGGTGCGTCTGGGTTGTTGGCGTGGAATTCCATCAAGGCGGCCAAATCGGCAAAGCCCAGGTCGTAAGTACCTGAAGCCACGCGGGTAACCGCTGCGCCTGAACCGTTGCCAGCGTCCACCGTGACGTCTAGCTTGGCGTCTTTGAAATACCCTTTGGCGACTGGCACCAAGAATAAAGCGGAAGGGCCCTCAAAACGCCAGTCCAGCTGGAACTTGATAGGGGTTGTCTGGGCCGAGGCCAAGCCAAAAGCCGTGGCAAATGCCAAGCCGAGGGTAGTTTTTAGAAAAGAGCGCTTAATCATGGGATCTCCTAGTGCGGGTGCGTGGTTATTACAAAAGAATGTACTTGCAATAAAGGTGCCCAGACGGCAACCTATATTTGAGCTAAGTTAGGGTCAAATTGTGCTCGACTTTGGTTTGTATACAAAAAGGGTTTACACCAAAGTGGTGCCGCCGCCCTGATTGGGTGCGCCTTAGACGCATTCCAGATGCCTCGGTGTTGACCCCCATAAGGTTTCATCATACGAATGGCAGAATAGGTTGAGATTCCCACCCCAAAATAGATTTCACCTACCCATATGACTACCACCCCAGCCATTTTGTATCCCCGTTTGTTACTCACAGGGGCTGCTGGCGCCTTGGGCCGCATGTTGCGCCCGCGCCTCAAAGCCCACTGCCAAACCCTGCGGGTCAGCGATATTTCTGAGCTTGAGGCTGCCAAAACTGGCGAGGAGGTCATGCCCGCCTTAGCCCTGCAAGATGCCCAAGCGGTCGATAAGTTGCTTGACGGCGTAGACGGCGTGGTGCATTTGGGAGGCGTCTCTATTGAGCGGCCATTTGACGAAATCCTGCCTGCCAACATCGTTGGTATGTACAACTTATATGAAGCTGCCCGCAAAAACGGCACGCGCCGCATTGTGTTTGCCAGTTCTAACCACGTCACGGGGTTTTACAAACAAAGCGAAACCGTCTCCCCCACCATGCCTGTGCGCCCTGACGGTTACTACGGTTTAAGCAAAGCCTTTGGTGAAAACATTGCCCGGTTTTACTTTGACCGCTACGGCATTGAAACAGTCTGTTTGCGTATCGGCTCGTCAATCCCTGAACCCAAAGACCGACGCATGTTGGCTACTTGGCTGAGCTATGACGATCTAGAGCGTTTGGTGTTGGCTAGTTTGAGCGCGCCGGTAGTGGGTTTTAGTGTCATCTATGGCATGTCTGACAACCTAGCGGTGTGGTGGGACAACGCGTCAGCCAAACATCTTGGCTACCAACCGAAAGACACTTCGGCTGTATTTAAAAACGCCATCGAATCTCGCCAACTGTCACTCGATTTGAACGACCCCGCTGTGATTTACCAAGGTGGCGGATTTGTAAAAAACGCACCCATTTAAAGATTGCGCCATGACACACGGTCCGTCCATTCCCTTCGAAACCAATTCCCGCTACCCCGACCCGCGAATTGAAGTGCTTGATGAGCGCTTCTTGAAGTTGCGTTTGTTCAGCAGCAGCGTGGAGCAAATCGCCAGCGGTCTGCGCTGGGCGGAGGGCCCGCAATGGTTTGGCGATGGGCGCTATTTGCTGGTGTCAGACATTCCAAACAACCGCATCTTGCGCTGGGACGATGCTTCTGGGTTGGTCAGCGAGTTCAGAAAACCTTCTCACAACTCCAATGGCTTGGCGCGCGACATGCAAGGCCGTTTGTTGACCTGTGAGCACCAAGCGCGGCGCATTACGCGTACCGATTACAACGGCAGCATCACGGTATTGGCAGATCACTTTGAAGGCAAGCGCCTCAACTCGCCCAACGACATCATTTGCCAACGCAATGGCGCAGTGTGGTTCACCGATCCGCTTTTTGGAATTTCTGGGGATTGGGAGGGCGACCCAGCAAGCTCTGAAGTTGTGGCGTCGGTTTACCGGATTGCGCCCGAGACGGGTGAGTTACAACAAATATTGCCAGACTTGCAAGGTCCCAATGGATTGGCGTTTTCGCCAGATGAGTCAGTGCTCTACGTGGTGGAGAGCCGCGCGCAGCCTTACAGAAAACTGTGGGCTTACGACGTGCAAGCGCAAGACTTTGGTGGCGTGAAACTCACTAACAAACGATTGTTTGCCGAAGCCAAAGACCACGGTGCGATCGACGGTTTCGCGGTGGATGTACAGGGTAACTTGTGGTGCGGCTGGGGCAGCGATGGCTCGACCAGTGCTGACCCAGAAAAAATTGATGGTGTGCGTGTTTTCTCGCCTGACGGCACTGCCATCGCGCATATCCATTTGCCAGAGCGTTGCGCCAATGTGTGTTTTGGTGGCGCTAAAAACAACCGTTTGTTTATGGCGGCTAGCCATTCGGTGTATGCGCTGTATACGAACACGCGCGGTGCTGTGTAGCCACTTATCTATAACCCGCTAGCATCAGTCTTTTGAACAGGCTTGGCTTGGGCTTTTGCCAATTCAACCAATTAACCCCCTAGATGGAGATAGAAAAAATGCAATCGAATTTTTTAAAGCGTGGTGTTCTTCTTTTGGGTTTGCTAGCCGCTAGCCTGGCTGGCATTGCGCAACAAGCGTATCCCAACCGCCCCGTAAAAATCATTGTGCCTTTTGCGGCCAGCGGTCCTGCTGACAACTATGCGCGTTTTATGGCGCAGCGTTTGCAAGAAGCGCTTGGACAGAATTTTGTGGTGGACAACCGCCCTGGTGCGGGCTCGATCATCGGGACCGATGCCGTTGCCAAGTCTGCCCCTGATGGATACACATTGCTGATGATGTCCAACACGCAAACGGTCAACGAGTCGCTGATACCTGTGCGTCCTTTCAACTTGCTCAAAGACTTTGTTCCTATAGCGCCTGTTAATTACTCCGACTTGGTGCTAGTCGCTCACCCCAGCGTGCCTGCGCAAAATTTACCCGAGCTCATCAAGTACGCCAAAGCCAACCCCGGCAAGATCAATTACGCCTCTTCTGGTAACGGCACGCCGTATCACATGGCGGGTGAGTTGTTCAAATATATGGCCGGCGTGAATATGACCCATATCCCCTACAAGGGAAGCGCCGCTGCCCGCACAGATGTGTTGTCTGGCCAAGTAGATGTGATGTTTGACGCCGTCACCACCATGACCGAGAACATCAAAGCAGGCAAAGTGCGTGGCCTTGCGACGACGGGTCGAACCCGCTCAACGGTTGCGCCTGAATTACCGACTGTGAACGACGATGGCGTACCCAAATATGAAGCCTTGATCTGGCTCGGCATGATGGCGCCTGCAGGCACACCGGATGCCATCGTGCAACGCTTAAATACCGAGATCAACAAAATTGTGAATGCGCCGGATGTCAAAGCCACATGGGCCAAGCAAGGTGCCGTGGCGATGTCGATGACTGCGCCCGTATTTGCCAAATATGTTGCAGACGACGTAGCCAAGTGGGCGACGATTGTGAAAGTATCTGGCGCGAAGGCAGATTGAGATGGATCTGTTTCTTTTGAGCGGCGGTGCAGCCGCTGGCTTGGTCAATCCATTGAAGGCCGGGTTTGAGGCGAAGCACGGTTGCAAATTGCACGGCACTTTCAGCGCAGTCGGTGCGATGAAAGAAGCGCTGCTCCAAGGCACACCTTGCGACGTAGTGATTCTTTCAAAAGCCTTGGTGCAAGGTTTGATCGATAGCGGCCATGTCAAAGCCGGTAGCCTGCGTGCTTTGGGTGTGGTGAAAACTGGCATTGCCGTGAAACAGGGCACAACCCATCCCGCTATTGCTACCCGCGCCGATTTGCAAGCCGCGTTTCGTGCGGCTGAGGGCATTTACTTTCCAGATCCCAAGTTAGCCACTGCAGGCATTCACTTCTTTAAAGTGCTGCAAACCTTGGGGTTGGATGTTGCATTGGCAGACCGTTTTCGCACCTTTCCGAATGGCGCGACGGCGATGAAAGCAATGGCGCTTGCTACTGGCCCAGTGGTTGGATGTACTCAAGTCACAGAAATCAAATACACCCAGGGCGTCGATTTGGTCGGTGTATTGCCGCAAGAGTTTGAGTTGGCAACGGTCTATGCCTTGGGTATTTCTGCCCAAGCGCAGCAACCGCAACTGGCGCAGGCAATGTCCGATGCATTGACTGATACATCTACCGAAGCACTCAAACTTGCTGGTGGGTTTGAATTGATTTGAAAAAAACCTGCGCATGAGTAAAGCCTTCACCCGCGAGTCTGAAACTGAAGATGACGAAGTAGGCTTGCCACCGTTGCCCGCTGGTGGCAAAAACTACATCACTCCGAAAGGCTATGCAGCCTTGCGCGCTGAACTCTTTGACTTGATAGACAACGAACGCCCCAAGGTGGTTGATATCGTGCATTGGGCGGCCAGCAACGGTGATCGCTCAGAGAATGGCGACTACATCTACGGCAAAAAACGCTTGCGCGAGATTGATAGACGCATCCGTTTTTTGACTAAGCGTTTAGAGATTGCGGAGGTGACGGACCCGTCTGTGCACCTTGGCAAAGACCAAGTCTTTTTTGGCGCGACCGTGACCTATGTGGAAGAGGCGGGCGACGAGCGCACTGTCACGATTTTGGGAATCGACGAGGCCGATAGTTTGAAAGGCGAGGTAACTTGGATTTCGCCAATAGCCCGCGCTTTGATCAAGGCGCGGGAGGGAGATGTTGTCAAACTTGTTACGCCTTTAGGCGTGCAAGAAGTTGAAGTGCTTCGGGTTCTGTATCCACAAGCTTCGCTGTAGACCAGCGCGTCTGTGAAATTAACGGTTATTACTAGGGTGAGAGTCTCGCGCAGAACCCGAAGTCACACGGTCTGCCTTCATCACCGACTGCAACCGGCGTAAGTTGCGCAACACAGCTTCGATATGGGTCGTGTCGCGCACGCCAATGACAAAGCGCAAATCGGCGGTTTCTTGGCCGGAGACTTCGTCTGGCATATTGACAAAGTTGATGTCGGCTTCTGCTGAAGTAATCGCGGACGCAACGCGGGCCAACACGCCTTTGGCGTTGCTAACAGTCACCACCACGCCCGCCTCAAAGGCTCGAATAGGCTCCTCCGACCACTCCACTGCAATAAATCGCTCGCTGTCTTTGTATTTCAAATGTTGGGCGACGGAGCAAGTTTCGTGGTGGACTACCAAGCCCTCGCCGTGTCCCAAATACCCCAGAATCGGGTCACCCGGAATGGGTCGGCAACAAGGCGCATATTGCACCGATGCATTCTCACTGCCGTCGACCACCACACTGCCTTGTGAGATGGTTTCATGTGCGGTAAAACGCTCGCGGCTCATCAGAAGCGGGTCAGGTTTTTGGCCGACTTCTGATAGCAATTTAGCCAAGCGACGGGCCACGATGCTTGCCACGCGTTTGCCTAAACCGATATCTACTAGCAACTCATCTAGTGATTTACTGCCAGTGAAGCGTAAGAGTTTGTCCCACAAATTCTGAGTTTTTGCGTCGACTGCTGGCATGTTCTCAATACCTTCTGCGCGCAACGCTTGCGCCAAAAGTTTTTCGCCCAAGTCTTTCGACTCGGATTGCGCCATGGTTTTGAGATGGTGGCGGATTTTTGAGCGAGCCCGTCCTGTGCGAACAAAACCTAACCATGCAGGGTTGGGCGAAGCGTCGGGTGATGTAACCACCTCGACCACATCGCCGTTGGAGACTTCGGTGCGCAGCGGGACTGAGGTTCCATTGATCTTGGCGGCGGTGGCGTGGTCGCCCACATCGCTATGCACGGCGTAGGCAAAGTCAACCACCGTGGCGCCGCGTGGCATCGCCATGATGCGGCTCTTGGGCGTGAAAACATAGACCGCATCGGGGAATAAGTCGACTTTGACATGGTCCCAAAACTCAGTCGCATCACGCGTTTCGTCTTGAATATCTAACAAAGACTGCAACCATTTGTTGCCTAAGTTGTCGCTGGTTTCTTTAGAGGCGCCACTAGATTTGTAGAGCCAATGCGCAGCCACCCCAGACTCGGCGACCAAGTGCATCGGATCTGTACGCATTTGAAATTCAACGTTCAAACCAGACGGACCTACCAAAGTGGTGTGCAAAGACTGGTAGCCGTTTAACTTGGCAATCGCAATATGGTCTTTGAACTTGCCGGGTACGGGTTTGTAGAGTTGGTGCAAAACGCCCAAGGCGGTATAGCAATCGGTGACCTGCGGCAAGATGAGTCGAAAGCCATAGATATCGGTGACTTGCGCAAAGCTCAGATGCTTGGAGTCCATTTTTTTATAAATGGAATAGAGGGTTTTTTCCCTCCCAGAGATGCGAACCGACAAACCAGCTTTGGTGAACCCGGTTTCCACTTCTTGTTGCACGCGCTTCATCAGGTCGCGACGGCGCTGACGTGCTTTGTTGACAGCTTTACCCAGCACTTGGTAGCGCCAAGGCATCAAATGTTGGAAGGCGAGTTCTTGCAATTCGCGATAGGTTTGGTTAAGGCCAAGGCGGTGGGCGATCGGTACATAAATCTCCAGCGTTTCGCTGGAAATCCGGTTCCACTTGCTGCGCGGCATATCGCCCATGGTGCGCATGTTGTGGCTGCGGTCGGCAAGTTTGACCAAGATCACGCGCACATCGCGCGCCATAGCCAATAGCATTTTGCGGAAAGACTCGGCTTGATTTTCTTCGCGTGTGTTGAATTCGAGTTTGTCGAGTTTGGTCAAACCATCGACCAATTCAGCCACTTGTATGCCAAAGCGCTCGATCAAATCGACTTTGGTGATGCCGCAGTCTTCCATCGCGTCGTGCAATAGGGCGGCGCAAAGCGCTTGGGCGTCTAATTTCCACTCTGCGCACTGTGCGGCAACGGCGATCGGGTGGGTGATGTAAGGCTCGCCGTTGTTGCGCATCTGGCCCAAATGCGCTTCGTCTGCATACTTATAAGCACTGCGAACTTGGGCTAAACCTTCGGTGCTCAAGTAATCTAATTTGGCGGTGAGCGCCGCAAAACTCGCTGCCGCCGCGTTGGCCGCGGCGGATTTTGCCGCGGTTTTGTCTTTGGCGGTTGCACGGGCAATCGGGGATTGGAGGGCGCTCATAAGCCCGACTTTACCTGTAAAGAAAAAAAAGCACCGTAAAACGGTGCTTTTTGCTGGGGTAAGTGGTTATTAACCTGGAACCTTTTTGAGCATTTCGGTGCCGATCAAACCCGCTGCGATTTCGCGCAATGCAGTCACGCCTGGCTTGTTTTTGCTCTCGACCTTGGGTGTGTGACCTTGGCTCAACATGCGGGCGCGGTAAGTGGCGCACAGAACAAGTTGGAAGCGGTTGGGGATTCGCTCAAGACAGTCTTCAACAGTAATACGGGCCATATAGATGCTCCAGAAGTCGGTTCAATTGAGGTTTAAGGCGTCGAATACGTCCGCCCGAGCTCGGCGCTGTGCCGAGTATTTGAGTCGTTGCGCGTGAACAACAGCTTTTAGGTCGAATACTGCGCGCTCAAACAATTCGTTGATTATAACGAAATCAAATTCATTGGCCTTGGCCATTTCGTCGGCCGCATTTTGAAGGCGAAGGTCAATCACATCTGGGGCATCCTCGCCACGGTTATGTAGTCGCGATTTCAGCTCTTCCCAGCTTGGGGGCAGGATAAATATAGATACGGCATTGGCAAACAGCTTTTTGACTTGCACTGCACCTTGGAAGTCGATCTCAAGCACCACATCGGCGCCTTGGGCGATGCGGTCTTCAATCGATTTGCGCGAAGTGCCGTAGCGATAGCCGTGTACATGGGCCCACTCTAAAAACGTATTGGAGGCGACCATCTGGTCGAATTCGGGCTCAGAGACAAAATAATATTCACGCCCATGCTTTTCTTGGCCGCGAGGGGCGCGGGTGGTGTGCGAGACAGAAGGGCGCACTTTGGCGTCGAGTTCCATCAACGCTTTGACCAAGCTTGATTTACCAGCCCCACTAGGGGCGGCGACTACAAAAAGGTTGCCAGGGAAGTTTTCCATCATTCCAAATTTTGTACTTGTTCGCGCAGTTGTTCTATCAACACCTTCATGTCCACCGAGATGCGCGTCATCTCGAGGGTTGCCGACTTCGAGCCCAGTGTATTGGCCTCGCGGTGTAACTC
>Ga0209444_10001178_pt1 | contig 14480 bp, 9 predicted proteins | sample LauGreFaBDMM15DN_2_FD_188215 | JGI IMG/M metagenome (GOLD analysis project Ga0209444, IMG submission 188215) | Freshwater lake microbial communities from Lake Michigan, USA - Fa13.BD.MM15.DN (SPAdes) (version 2) | ecosystem: Environmental > Aquatic > Freshwater > Lake | place: Lake Michigan, USA...
TCTGCGCACGGATCACCTCAGCCACCAGCGTCAGCAGACCAAAATAGATCGCGAATCCGACCGCCGCCCCGAGCGCGCCGATGCACGCGGCTTCCGCCACCACCGCGCCGAAAATCGTCCTGCGCCGGGCGCCGAGCGCGCGCAAAATCGCGAGGTCGCGCTGCCGCGCGCTCATCGAATTATAGATGCTCGCGAGCACCGAGCCCGCCGCGACCAACGCCACCAGATACGCCACCAGCGCGAGCACGCGGTCGAACCACGAAATCTTCCCGAAAAAATCCGCCATAATCGCACCCACTGGATAGGCAAAGGTCATCCGGTTACCTTGTTTGTTGATCATCAGGTCAAGCATCACGCCCGCGGAGGCCGCCCGCAGTTGGATCAGCACCGCGCTCACATCGTTCGCCGCCTTCGGATCATGTCCGCTCATCGCCTGCACCCCCTTGATCGGCACCCAGATCACTTTGTCGGCCGGCGTATTCGTCGGGGTCAGAATTCCCGTCACCGTGAACACTTCCTCGTGCAGCGCTTTTTCGTCGAAGGTAAGTCCATGAAACGGTTGGAACGTAGAGCCCACCTTCAGCCCGAGCCGCTCCGCCGCGAAGCTGCCGACCACCGCCTCCCGGGCGGCCTCGCCGAAAACTTTCCCACCCGGCGCCACTGCATAATTCTTACCCGGCGCATACTCCACGTTCGTCAACAGCTGCGGCACCGTACCCACGATCCGGTAGCCGCGCAGATTGTCGCCCACCGCAATCGGGATCGCCGTCTTCACCGCCGGGTGTTTCCGGATCAGTTCGTAGTCGCTCGCTGCCAAGTTGCCCGGTGACGCCTCCAGATGAAAAATGCCGTTGAGCACCAGTTGCAGCTTCGAACCCCGCGCGCCCAACACCGCATCGAACGCCGTCGAGGTCGAAATGAACGCCGCCTGCGCCTGCGTCTTCACCACCCACACCGTCATCAACAACCCGCACGCGAGCGCGATGCTGCCGGCCGTGATCAGCGTCGAAAGCGCATGCTGCCGCAGGGAACGGTAAATGATGAGCGGCAGCGTCACGACCCGCCCTCCTTGCCGTCGGCCGGCACCGCGCCGGGACCACGCCGCGCCGCCGCGTTGATCACCGCGAAATCCTGCAGGCCCTCAAACTGCGCGAGCACGCCGTCGTCGTGGCTCACCAGGAGCAAGGCCGCGCCGTTCTCCCGGCACACTTCACGGATCAGCGCCAACGCCTCGCGCGCACTCGTCCGGTCTAGGTTCCCCGTCGGCTCGTCGGCCAGCACGAGCTTGGGCCGGTTCGCCAACGCCCGCGCCACCGCGACGCGCTGTTGTTGGCCCGTGGAAAGCTGTCGGGGGAAATGGCCGAGCCGGTGCTCCAGCCCCACGCGCCGCAGCAGCTCCACCGCGTGCGCCCGATCCACGCCGCGCGGACCAAAGCTCATGCCGAGCAGCACGTTTTCCAACACCGTGTAGCCTTGGAGCAGATTAAAGGTCTGGAAGATATAACCGATCTTGTCCGCCCGCAGCCGGTCGCGCTTCGCCTCGGGCAACGCGGCCAGATCGATCCCGTCGAGCTCCACGCGCCCGCCGTCGGCCGCCAGAATTCCCGCGATCAGATTCAAAAACGTCGTCTTGCCTGAGCCGCTCTCCCCGCGCAACGCCCGCTGCTCTGCCGCCGCGAGTTCGAACCGCCCCACGCGCACGATCTCCGCCCGCCCACCTTCCGGGCTGACAAAAGACTTCGTGAGATCGGCGACCGACAACATGGCGTCACCCTGCCAAGCCGAGGGCTCTTGCCAAACCTTTCATCGCAGAATTCCGCGCTCCGATTTCCAGCCGATCAAGCGCCGGCGCGCGCCCAGAGTGGCAGCCGTCTGGCCCTTGAACGAGCGGGCATTTTACCCACTCGTTTCCTCACCCATGGGCGGGACGCCCCTGCCACGACGAACCCTGACCTCACCCCGCCTCACGCCCCCGCCGCGCTCATTCCGCCTGCTTCTTTGGCCGGGGCCGGCGCGCGCTGCCCTTCTTTTCGCCCGCTCCCGCCTCGTCGCCTTCGGCCTCTGCTTTGGCGGTAAATTTCGAGGCCTTCGCGTTGACCCAAAGTTCATCCTTCGCGTTTTTATTCAGCCAGAAAATCTCCCCGGCATGTTCGACGAAGACCGGTTTTTCCCGCGCCTTCTCCGGCCCTTTCAGCCCGGCGCCCAGCAACGCCGCGAGCAAATCATCCGGCGATTTTTTGAGGTCCTCAGCCACCCGGTCGAGCTTCCCCGCAAAGCCTCCGGTCTTGGTCTCTTTCAACAGCAGCCGCACGCCGCTCAAAACGTTTTCCGGCGAGGGCGGCGGCGGAATCGCGGCGACCGGCGCCATGATCTCCGGGGTCGGTGCCGGCGGGGCGGACGCAGCGGCCTCGGTCGCCTGCCCTGCCGGAGCCGGCACGTCGCCCGGCCCCTGCTCCCGTCCGTTGATCCATACGCCACCGTTAGAATCCCGGTTCAACCACCACACGTAGTCACCGATTTCGACGTTCAACGGCTCACCGGTCGTGCCCGGCTCGAGCCCGAGCCCGAGGGCCAAAAATCCCGCCATCAAATCCGCCTCGGAGCATCGCAGCCCGCGCGCCAAAAACGGCACGCTGCCCGAACCGCCCGGCCCGCGCCGATTTCGCCGCATCAGGGGGCGCACCCGATCCAGCAACTCCGGCCCCGCCGCCGGCGGCACCCCGGCCACTGCCGGCGGGCTTGCCGGCGCAGGCACCACCGGCGCATCCGATGCAACCACCGGCGCCTTGGCCTGCTCGCGCGGACGCGGCACAAACACCGGAGCGTCCGCCCGGCGTGCCGGCGCATCGGCCATTTCACCACCGCTCGAGGCCGGCGGGGTCGGCGCCGCGCTGGGCGCACCCGCCGGCACTTCGCCTTCCAGCGTGGCAAATGGCGTGGCCTTTACCATCCGAAACACCGGACGCGGTTTCTCCTTGGTGTTGATCCAAAGCTCTCCGCGGCGGTTCAGATTCACCCAAAAGAGATCACCGTCGAATTCCACATAGACCACCGGTGCGTCTTCGTCGTCGGGCACCACGAGGCCGCATTCTTTGAGCGCACCGATCACGTCGGCGTCGCTGAAGTCCCACCTCTTAGCGAGGTAGTCCACGCCGACCGACATACCGGGTCCGCGCTGATTGCGGCGCATGTGGGGCTTCATCGCATCGAAGAACGACGGCAACTCGTCCTCTTCGCCCATCTTGTCCCATTCGTCCTTCGCCTGTTCCTCCTCCTGTGCCTCCGGATCGTTGTCCCGCTCAGTGTCCCGCGGTTTGCGGAACCCGTCCTCAGGCGCGGCTTTCTCCGCCAACGCCGCGTCGGCCTTTTCCTCGGCGCCGGCCGAATAGGCGCCGGTGCCGGCGGCGCTCTTGAACTTCGACTCGAACTCCGCGCGGATTTTGTCCGCCTCGACCTTGGCCGCGGCGGCGACCGCGTCCTGCAACGTCCAATCCCGCTGCGTCGTGCGCCGCGCGAGGCCATTAAAGGCCAGAATGTTGTCCGGCTGCATTTGGAAGGAGACGATCTCCCAGTCCTCTTTGCCCAGATCGTTCAGAAACTTTTCCATGAGCGCCGGCGAAGCGAATCCGCCCCGGCCGCTCGTGATCATCTTGTATTCCCAGAGTGACATAAAATTTTTTGCTTTAAACGCGAAGCGCCATGAATCCCAAAGCGCACGCCGGTTGCCGAGCCAAATCGCGCCGTGATCCCCGCCTCACTTCGTCACCGCCGCCAAAAAATGCTCCAGTGCATACCCCGCGAGCTGACCGCCCGGCCCCGCGTGGTTGAACTCGAATGCGTGCGTCGCCCACGGCAGCTCCAGATACAGCTGCGGCACCCGCGCCGCCGCGAGCCGCGCCGTCAACCGCTCGCTGTGCCGATACCACACCAGCGTGTCGATCGTCCCGTGCACCAGCAGCGTCGGCGGCGAACCCGCCTTCACTTTCTGGTGCCCGCTCGCGCTCTCGTAATTCGCCTTCGCTGCGGCCGGCGTCCCGCCCAGATATTGCCGCATCAAGTTCGGAGATTTCAAAAGGTCGTCCTCCACTGCGTAAGTGTAGGCAAAAAACATATCGTGCGGCGCGTAGAACGACACCACTCCCCGGATCGCCGGGTCGTTCGCCCCGTAACCCACCGCCGACGCGATCTGCCCGCCTGCGCTGCGGCCAAACAGCACCAGCCGCGTCGCATCCACGCCCAACTCCACCGCGTGCGCTTTCAAATACGCCAGCGCCGCCAACGCATCCTCCCGTTGCGCCGGCCAGATGAATTTCGGCGCCAACCGGTAATCAATCGCGGCCACCGCGTAGCCCAACCGCGCCAGCCCGTGGTTGAACTCCGCCAACTGCTCGCGGTCCCCACTGTCCCAGCCGCCGCCATGAATCACCACGATGCACGGCGCCGCCGTGCCCGGAGTTTCCCGGCCCGTCGCCCGGTAAAAATCTAACTTCAAACCCGGCGCAAACTCCCGCGTCTCCACCGCCACCGCCGCCGGCGCCGATTCAAACCATCCCCCGACAGAGAACGCCGCCCGTGGCGAGGCCGCACCGCCGAACGCCGCCTCAAGTCTCTGCGGCAACGTCCGCCCGATCCGCGCCGCCTCCCATGTCGGCTTCAGCAAGAGCACCGCCGCCCCCACACTCAGTACGACCGTGCTCCACGCGAGCCCCTCATGTCCGGCCCGCAGTGCCCACGCTGCGCCACCCACCGCCAACGCCACGAGCGCCAGCCCATGCCCAAACTCGCCCGCCACCAGCGCGAGCTTCCAATTCAACCAATCCGGCGAACGCAGCACGGTGAGCAGGCCGGCCGCCGCAAAAACTCCGGCCGACAAAAATAAAAAGCCACGGATCATCCCCATATCTACGTCGACTGGCCAAAAAAAGTCGCCCGTGGCGAAAAAATTCTCCGCCCCTTTGTTTTTCCAGCCTCTCCCTTTTCTCCCCCAGCTTTCCCGCCCTGCGCTTTTTCATTCCCCGCGCCGCACCCGCGCCCCAACCTCCGCGTTCACCACCCATGCGCCGCCTCGACCAACTCCTCGCCAACCTCGGTTACTGCTCCCGCAGTGAAGCCCGCGATTGGATCGACTCCGGTACCGTCACCGTGCGCGGCGAGCCCGCCGACGGCCCATCCCAAAAAGCCCACGCCGCCGATGTCCGCGTCGAGCGCGAACCACTCGACCACCCCGACGGCCTCATTCTCCTCCTCCATAAACCCCTCGGCCTCGTGTGCTCTCACGAACTCCGCGAGGGCCCCAACGTTTACAGTCTGCTGCCTCCGCGTTGGCAGCGCCGCAATCCCGTCATCACTAGCATCGGCCGCCTCGATAAAGACACCTCCGGCCTCCTTTTACTCACCGACCAAAGCGCTCTCGTCCATCGCCTCACGTCGCCCAAACACAAGGTCCCGAAAATCTACCGCGTCACTCTCGCCGCGGCCATTTCGCCCGCCCGCGTCGCGGAGATTACCACGCTCTTCGCCGCGGGCACGCTCGTTCTACCCGACGAAAAAACGCCCTGCGCCCCCGCCGGCCTTACCCTGATATCTCCGCGCGAAGCCGAGCTCACCCTCACCGAGGGGCGCTACCACCAGGTCCGCCGCATGTTCGCCAGCGTTGGCTACGAGGTCGTCGCCCTCCACCGCTCTCGCTTCGGGGATCTCGACCTCGGTGACCTCAAGCCTGGCACGTGGCGCGAGCTCCCGCTCGATTTTTTCAACCTTCCCGCCGTCCCATCCGCCGGCGCCACTCCGCCCGCCTAGGCCGTGGGCTTGCAGCGCGCCGGCCGCCTGTCATGCGTCTCTCCCACATGGAAAACCTTCCCCTTACCGGCGCGCAAAAATCTAAACTGCGCGGCCTCGGCCAAAAACTCGACGCCAACCTCAAGGTCGGCAAAGACGGCCTCACGCCCACGTTCATCACCGAGCTGAGTCGCACCCTCCGCGGCCACGATCTCATCAAGCTCCGCTTCGTCGGCGAGTCCGACCGCACCGCCCGCGCCGCGCTCACGACCGAGATCGAGGCCGCCGGCCATTGCACCTGCGTCGGCGCCGTCGGCGCCACCGCCCTTTTCTACAAGCCCGCCAGCGATCCCTCCAAGTCCTCGCTGCCGGTCGCCTGATTTTGATCCGGCGCCCGGCCGCACCTATTCGCGGGCTTCCGTTTGCCGCAAGATCTGACTCACCGCCTGTGGAGTGAGGCCGAGCAGCCGCGCCGCCTTACTCTGGTTTCCACCGGTCTTGCGCAAAGCCCCGCGCACGAGTTCCAGTTTCATGGCCCGCAGATAGTCCATCATCGAAAATCCCTCGCGCAGCCGCGGCACCGCGGCCGTGAAAACATTGGCCAGGTTCACCGCCAACTCAAAGTCCAGATCTTCGGGCTGGATCGCTGGTTCCTCCGCCGTGAGCACCGCGTGTTCCACCACCCGTCGCAGCTCGCTCACATTGCTCGGCCAACGATGGCTCTCGAGCTTCGCCAGCGCCGCCGGAGAGAATCGCTTGGGGCGGGGCAAGGTGCGGTTCAAACGCTCCAATTCATCTTTTGCTAGTCGCAAGACATCGCCAGGACGCTCCCGCAACGGCGGCAGCGTGATCAAGGCCGTCCGCAGCCGCCGCCAGATCTCGACCGGCAGATGACCGAGCCGCACTTCTTCCTCGAAATCGCGCTCGGTCGTCAAAATGAGCCGCACGTTTACCTTCACCGGCGTCCGCCCCCGCGCCCGAAAATAGTAGCCGTCGTCCACGGCCTTCAGGAGTCGCGCCAACAGCGGCGCGGGCAATTGCTGCGCTTTGATCAACACCAAGGTGCCCCCGTCCGCCTGCCGCAGTTTACCGTCCCCGCCGTCACCTTCCTCGCCCAACAACACCGTTTCAAACAGATCGGCCGGCACGGTCGCGCAATTGAAAATGAGCAGGGGCCCGCTCGCCCGGGTGCTGAACTGGTGCACCAGCGACGCGAACAAATGTTTCTGCGTGCCCGGTTCGCCTTTCACCAACAGCGGCGCGAGGTGCCGACTGAGGTTCACCGCCAGCTCCAGGATCGCCCGCGAGAAGTAATGCCGCGGCGTCGTGTGCGCCGCACCCTGCTGGTCCACGTCGTCCCAACGGTCTCGCCGCGTCGAAAGCAAGGACAGGGTCTCCGGTCGCAACGACGCCAACGGTTCACCCCAATCCAATTCGCGCACGAACCGGGGCCCGGCGATGCCGTTGTGCACCGTGCGCCGAAAATTCAGCAGCTTCGCCCCAAGCTCCCCGGCGACGGCCAAGAGCACCCAACACGCGTGAATCTCCGGCGTGCCTGAGATCAACGACACCGACCATTCGTCGTCCGGACCATCTCGTCGGATTCGCGCCAACACCACGCGCAGCTTCGCCAAAATCTCCGGATGATGCGTGGCGTCGGCGAGCTCCAGCCCGATGACTTGCACACCCAGTTTCGGATGCAGTTCTTTCAGCGTCTGCCGCGTCCGCTCGCTGTGGTCGGCCCGATGTGGCCGCCCCAGCAAAATCACCCGGTCAAAGCTGCGCTCATCGAGCAGGGTCAAAATCGGGCCTTTGTGCCGGCCGTCTTCATGCGGATCATGCGCGTAGGGGTCGCGCAGTCCGACGAAGGTGATGAGGGTTTGCCGCGCCACCACCATCTCATCGCACCGAGCCCAAGCGGCTGCAACGCTCATTGCAGGTATCAACGAAATTTTAAGCGATTGATTTTGCGCCTGCGGCCCTGCCCGGTGCGCTCGCCTGTACCCCATGCCGACTTCCCCCGCCTTGTCCGTAGTTTCGTGCCGAGTTTTGGCGACCGCCGTTTTGTTGTGGACGTTTGCTTTGCCGGCCCAACCCGTGCCTGCGCCCGCCGAATTCCGCCTGCTGCTCGCCGGTCAGGCCCTCGTCAAATACGACGTACGGGTCGAACTGCCGGAGCAGATCCCGGGCATCCGCGCACTGCTGCAAGTCGACGCCCCGCACATCGTCTTCACCAACCTCGAAACTGCGATCCAAGGCAGCTTCGGCGGCACGAATACCCGCAATACCGAGTTTTTCCACGCCACCGGTCCTGCCGTCGTCGACGGTCTGAAAGAATTCGGTTTCAACCTGTTCGCGACCGGCAACAACCACTCGTGGGATCTCGGGACCGCCGGCATCCTTTCCACCCTCGAAACCCTCGACCAGCGCGGCTTGGTCCACGCCGGCTCGGGTCGCAACTTGGGCGAAGCCTCCGCTCCCGCCTTTCTCAACACCCCGGCCGGTCGCGTCGCCCTCGTCGCGTTCGCCTCGGGCAAGGTCCGCACTGGCGGCGCCGCGCAAGCGATGCGTCCCGGCGTCAATGAGGTGCGTCTCGACGCCGAGAAACGTCTCTTCGAGGACGACGTCGCGCGGGTGATCGCCGCCATCAAGCTAGCCCGGGAGTTCGCCCCGCACGTCATCGTTTACCAACACGACCATTACTGGGAGGAAGACCGCCGACTCACCCCCGATTGGAAAAAGGCCTTCGCCCGCGCCTGTCTCGACGCCGGCGGCACCATCTTTGTTTCCCACGGCGTGCCCCAGCTCCACGGCTTGGAAATCTACCGCGGGCGCCCGATCTTCTACGGACTCGGCAGCTTCATTTTTCACACCATCACCGCCCCCGGACATTATAAGCCCGAGGTATGGCAGTCAGTCCTAGCCGATCTGGTGTTCCGCGACGGTCAACTCACCGCCCTGCGCATTCGCCCCGTGCTCCTTAACGAAATGGGCCAAACCGGATCTCGCTTCAACGCCACCCGCGGTGCTCCCCGCGCCGCCACCGGCGCCGACGCCCGCCGTGTCCTCTCTGAATTCGCCACGCTTTCGAAGGACTACGGCACCAACCTCCAGCTCGGCGACGGTTTCGCCACCGTGAACCTTTCTACGACTCCCTCCCCCACACTCAATTCACCATGAAATCGATCCGCCCACCCACGCTCCTCGCCCTCATCACCTGCGGGCTGCTTCCTGCCGCCCTTTCCGCCCAATCATCCACCGCGCCCGCCGCGGCTCCCGCCGCCACCACGGTCAAACTCGAAACCTTCAACGTCACCGGCACGTTCCTAAAACGCCTGGAACAGGAGAAAGCCCTGCCCGTCACCATCGTCAACGAAGCCGACCTTAAGGCCCGCGGCGTCGCCACCCCCGCCGAACTCTTCGCCTCCATCCCTCAAGCCGGCCGTGTTCCGATTTCCGAAAGCCAGGCCTCCGGTGCCGACGCCCGCGGCGACATCGCCACCGTCAGTCTCCGCGGTCTCGGTTCGGGCAACACGCTTGTGCTGCTCAACGGCCGCCGCCTCGCCCCGCACCCGATCTCCATGCCCGAGGGCTCCCTCGGCGTCCCCAGCATGGCGACCAACATCAATACCCTGCCGGCCGCCGCCATCGAACGCATCGAGGTCCTCCGCGACGGCGCCTCCGCCATCTACGGCACCGACGCCACCGCCGGCGTCGTCAATGTCATCCTCAAGCGCAACTACGACGGCCTCGGCCTCGCCACCCGTTTCCTCACCACTGAGCAGGGCGGCGGCTCCGAGTTGAACGCCTCGCTCTCCGGCGGCTTCGCCTTCAATGGCGGCCGCACCACGCTCGTGATGAATTACGACTTCTTCGACCGGCAGGAAATCCGCAGCTCGCAACGCGATTTCTCCCGCAGCGCCGATTTTCGCACCCGCGCCCCCGCCCCGTGGAACGGCTCCACCGCCGACAACACCGTCGATCTTCGCTCCGACCGCGGCTTCTTCGGCCGCTATCAACGTGGCACCGTCACCGCCGCCAACACCGTCACCGGCTCCCGCCCCTCCATCTTCGATGCCAACCAGATCGCGGCCAACGGCACCTTCTACTTTGTCCCCGCCAGTCCCACCGCTACGACCCGCGTGCTGCAAGCGGCCGAGCCCAACCGCGCCCTCACCTCGCCCGTCGGAAACTATTATCTCAACGTAAACGATTTCCGTTACCTGCTCCCCGCCAGCCGCCGCCACAACCTCTACACCTCGCTCGATCACCGCTTCAACGACCGCCTCCAGCTCTTTTCCGACTTCACCTTTTACCGCGCCGATTCCCATAACCAACGCGAGGCCTCCCGCATCGATTCGACGGCGGACAACAACATCTTCGTCTCCGCCGACAACCCCTACAATCCCTTTGGCTCCCGCTTCTGGAACGCCACCGGCGCACCCAACTTCGACGGCACCGCCCGCCTCACCGGCGCACCGTCTCCCGTCGTCCTCACCCGCGTGACGCTTCCCGAATTCCGCGCCCGCCAAATCGACGTGCGCTCGGAAAACTACCGCGCCCTCGCCGGCCTGCGCGGCACGTTCTTCGACACTTGGAACTGGGAAACCGCCGCGGTCTACTCTCGCGCCGAAACCGTCGACCTCGAATCCAACGCCATCAAAGAAAGCCAGCTCCGCGACGCCGCCCAGCGCACCGACGCCACCGCCCTCAATCCGTTCATGACCACCTTCGCCGTCACCAACGGCGTGCTCACCACCAACGGCCAACCTTTCGTCAACCCCGAGTCCGTCATCGCGCCCCTCCGCGGCACGTTTTATCGCCGCGGCGAGACCACCCTCGGCAGCTGGGATTTCCGCGTCAACGGCACCCTCTTTGACCGCCTTCCCGCCGGCCCGCTCGGCCTCGCCGCCGGTACCGAATACCGCCGTGAGACCTACATCGATTTCCGCGACGTCGAATCCGGCCGCGTCTCCGCCGCCGACACCCAACGCCTCGGTCTCCAAACTCGCCTGATCGGCGACAATAATTACATCCAGGTCAGCCCCTCCGACAACACCGACGCCAAGCGCAACCTCTCCGCGGTTTTTGCGGAGGTCGCCGTGCCGCTTTACCGCGACCGGGCGGGCGCCTTGCTCCAATCCGCCGAATTCTCCAGCGCCGTCCGCTTCGAACGTTATTCGGACTTCGGCAACACCACCAAGCCCAAGTTCGGCCTCTCGGCGCGGCTCATCGACTGGGTTATGCTCCGCGGTTCTTACAATGAAGCTTTCCGCGCCCCCAACCTCGCCGTCCTCTTCGGTGGCAACGTCCAACGCAGCATCACCGGCATCAACGATGCTTATCGATTCTCCGTCACCAACGCCTCAGACGACGGCACCACCGGTCGCCGCATCTCGCTCCGCGCCGGTAACAAAGCGCTCAAGCCCGAGGAGGCCAAAACCACGACGTTCGGCTTCATCATCGAACCGCCCGCCCTAAAAGGCTTTTCGATCGGCTTCGACGTGTGGCAGATCCGCCAGACCGACGCCATCACTCGCCTCGACGCCGCCGACATCATCGCGCAGGACACCGCCCTGCTCCTCGCCGCCAACCGGGCACAGGTCGGCGGTCCGATCGGCAACGTCAACCTGACCACCGCCGGCAGTCCCAACCTAATCCGCAACGCCGTAACCGCCGCCGACACCGCCGCGTTCGCCGCCTACAACGCCACCCGTCCCCGCGATCAACAACGCGCCGCCATCGGCTCCGTCCAGTCGATCTCCGAATCATACCTGAACGCCGCCCGCCGCAACCTCGCCGGCTTCGACTTCCTTGTCGGCTACCGCACACCCAAGACCTCCCTCGGCACCCTGCGCGCCACCGTCGAAGCCGCTTATCTCCGCCAGTTCGAGGAACAGCTCGCCGCCAATGGCCCGTTCACAGACTACGGTTGGCGCGACGGCAACACCCGCTGGAAAGGCACCGCCGGCCTGCAATGGAAACGCGACGATTGGACCGCCACTTGGGTCTCCGATTATACCGGCCGCACCCAAGACAGTTTCCTCCGCACCACCGTCGCCGCCAGCCCCGACATCTCGGCCAACGGCTTCCTCATCGTGAAAGATTCTTGGCTCAGCAAGTTCAGCATCGCCCGCGAGTTCACCGGGAAAAACTGGCTCGGTGGCACCACCGTGCGCGTCGGCGTGAACAACGTCTTCAACGCCGAACCGCCCTTCGGCCTCGGCGCCGCGTCCGATACCGACGGCTACCTCCGCGGCTTCGGCGACCCACGCGGCCGCGCCTATTACCTCGAAGTGAGCCGAAAGTTTTAAACCGCCGCGCGCCCTTCGCATGGCCTTGCCCGATCCCGTGCCGCCCTTCGTCCTGCACCCACCGGTCGGCGACGAGGCTCCGGTCCTGTTCGATTCCCCTCACAGCGGTTTTGACTGGCCGGCGGATTTCCAACCGGCCGCGCCGCGGGACGCGATCCTCACGACGTGCGACCGCTTCGTCGACGAACTCTGGGCCGATGTCCCGGCCGCCGGCGGCACGTTACTCGCCGCCACGTTTCCCCGTGCCTACGTCGATACCAACCGCGCCGAGACCGACCTCGACCCGGCGGTGCTCGCCACGCCTTGGCCCCAGCCGTTGTCCCCGAGTGACTACAGCCGCCGCGGCATGGGCCTCATCCGCCGTCTCGCGCTGCCCGGCGTGCCCATGGAAACCGCCCCGCTTTCCGTCGCTGCCGTCGAACATCGCCTCACCGCCTATTATCGGCCCTACCGCGGCGCGCTCGTTGCCGCGCTCGACGGGTTGCATCGGCGCCACGGCATCGTCTACCACCTCAACTGCCACTCGATGAAATCGCGCGGCACCGCGATGAATATCGACGCCGACCAACTCCGCCCCGACATCGTCGTGAGCGACCGCCTCGGCACCACCGCCGCCCCGCTGGCGACGCAGTGGCTCGCCGCCCGTTTCCGCGCGGCCGGTTTCAGCGTCAAGATCAACGAACCCTACCGCGGCGGCGACCTCATCGCCGCCACCGGCGCTCCGACCCGGGGCCGGCATAGCATCCAGATCGAAATCAACCGGTCGCTATACCTCGACGAATCCACTTACGCCCGGCGGCCGGACTTCGCGGCCGTGCGCGCGCGACTCGGAACCGTCGCCATTGATTTCTGCGCATTTGCGCGGTCCCACACCACTCAGCCCCTCGCTGCCGCCCCCATCGCATGACCGCTCCTGCGCCGGCGCCTTGGTTTCAGCGCATCCTCAATCGCGTCGAACGCGTCGGCAACGCCCTCCCGCATCCGGCTTCGCTCTTCGTCATTTTGAGCGTGCTCGTAGTCCTTGCCTCGTGGGTCTGCCACCAATTCGGCCTCTCCGTCGCCAATCCCCTCACGCAGAAAGTCGTCACCGTCACCAACCTCCTCTCCGTCGAGGGACTGCAACGCCTGATTCTCGGCCTGCTGCCCAACTTCATCAACTTCGCCGCCCTCGGCTCCGTCTTGGTCTGTCTCCTCGGTCTCTCCATCGCCGAACACAGCGGCCTGCTCGGTGCCTTGCTCCGACTGATCGTGCACGCCACGCCGCCCCGGCTGTTGACGTTGATCATCGTCTTCGCCGGCACGATGTCGCACACCGCCGGCGACATCGGCTACGTGCTCCTCCTGCCGATGAGCGCCGCGCTCTTTCTCACCGTCGGCCGCCACCCGCTCGCCGGCATTGCCGCCGCGTTTGCCGGCGTCTCCGGCGGTTTCGCCGCCAACCTGCTCCTCTCGCCGACGGATGTGATCATCGCCGGCCTCACCCAAGAGGCCGCCCGCCTGATCAATCCCGCCTACGTGGTCACGCCGATGGCCAACTACTTTTTCCTCGGTGCTTCGGTTTTCCTCATCACCGCCGTCGCGACCTTGGTCACCGAGCGCATCGTTGAGCCACGCCTCGGCCGCTACACCGGCACCGTCTTGCCCGAACCCCTGATCCCGCTCTCACCCGCCGAACACCGGGGACTGCTTTGGGCCGCCGCCGCTCTGCTCGCGCTCGTGGCGGTGGTGGTGGCCGGTTTGCTGCCGACCGGCGGCTTCCTCCAAGACCCCGCCAAGCCCGGCTTTGTCGGTTCCTACTTCGTTCGGGGGCTCGTGTTTTTTATCTTCCTCGTCGGCCTCGTCCCCGGCCTCGCCTACGGTTTCGCCGCAGGCACGATCCGCTCCGATCGCGACATTTATCAGGGCATGCAGAAAAACATGGAGGTCATCGCCGGCTACCTCGTCGTCATTTTCTTCATCGCCCAATTCGTAAATCTCTTCAACTGGACCAACCTCGGCGTGATCCTCGCAGTCAACGGCGCCGACTTGCTCCGCGGTTTCCACTTGGGCCCGATCCCACTGCTGCTCGGCCTCGTGCTGCTCACCTCCAGCATCGATCTCATGATCGGCTCCGCCGCCGGCAAATGGGCCCTGCTCGCCCCGATCTTCGTTCCGATGTTCATGCTGCTCGGCTACTCGCCCGAGCTCACCCAAGCCGCCTACCGCATCGGCGATAGCTGCACCAACATCATCACGCCGCTCATGTCGAATTTCGCGTTGGTCCTGATGTTCGTGCAACGCTACGAACCGCGCGCCGGCATCGGCACGATGACCGCAACGATGCTGCCTTACTCGGTCTGCTTTCTCATCGCCTGGTCGCTCCTCTTGGTGATGTGGGTCCTGCTCGGC
>Ga0209444_10001181_pt1 | contig 14458 bp, 10 predicted proteins | sample LauGreFaBDMM15DN_2_FD_188215 | JGI IMG/M metagenome (GOLD analysis project Ga0209444, IMG submission 188215) | Freshwater lake microbial communities from Lake Michigan, USA - Fa13.BD.MM15.DN (SPAdes) (version 2) | ecosystem: Environmental > Aquatic > Freshwater > Lake | place: Lake Michigan...
GTTAAGTCTGAGAACATCGATATACAATAATCAGCGCAAGCTAGTGCTGAAGCATTTCCAAGTGGAGACATTTGCTCAGAGAAATTAATGAATTCCTTGAATCCTTTGATTCCTTGTCCAGCAGTTGTCACTGTCGGTGATTGAGAAATCGTATTTACACGCACTTTTTTCGCGATTCCGTAGTGGTATCCGAATGAACGAGCGATAGACTCCAACAAAGATTTTGCATCAGCCATATCATTATAGTCAGGGAAAATACGTTGAGCTGCGATATAAGAAAGTGCGATCACGGATCCCCATTCATTCATAGCGTCTTGCTTGTACAAGGTAGCTAATGTTTTGTGCAACGATATTGCAGAAACATCCATGGATTGATTATAGTAATTGTAATCATTTTCCGTGTAGTGTTTTCCTTTACGTACGTTTGGTGACATTCCGATTGAGTGAAGAACGAAGTCAATTTTACCACCAAGAATTTCTTGAGCTTGAGTGACAAGATTGGTTAAATCTTCAACACTTGTTGCATCTGCTGGAATCACTTGACTTCCTGTTTCAGCTGCTAAAACATTGATTTCACCCATTCGCATGGCGATAGGTGCGTTTGTTAAAACGAACGTCCCGCCTTCTTCATGCACTCGTTGAGCCACTTTCCAAGCAATCGATTGGTCGTTCAATGCACCAAAAATAATTCCTCGTTTTCCTTTTAGTAAGTTATTAGCCATGTATCTTTAATTTTAAACAAAAGTAATCAATCTTATTTTTCTAGCACGGATTTTAATTTTTTGAGTCCGCCATCTAGGTCGTCCCCAATCATTTTATCAAAGTTTAGAAGGTAGGACAATGCATTCCATGGATATGGGGAATTTCCTTCAAAGCCCCAAATGACACGTGTATTTTTTTCGTTGATGCTACTTGTTTCGAAGTACGCATCATCTTCATTTTCAAGGGGGACTTTGAAGCGAATATGCATATCAATTCTTTCACCAGGAGTCAATTTCACAAGTTCCATAGATCCAGTACCCACCTTTTCATCTTTGCTTTCCCAAGCGGAAACGAAACCAATAATGCCGTCCGTTCCTGTATACGTCTTTTTCATTTTGGGGTCCTTGCGTGCCCAAACACTAAATTGATCCTGATTTTTTAAGTATTTGAGGTAGTTATAAACAGTATCCTTCGGTAATGAAACCTCAATGCTACGTTCTACCTTGAAATTTTTCGGTGCAAATACACCAACGATTAAAACCAATGATACTAGAGCCAAAATCAACACGAATAATCTTTTAATCCATTTCATAATCCATTCATTTTGATGTACTTTACGAAGATGTTAAAAAAAAGTTTACCCTTAGCTTCTTAAATATTTTTTCTCTGCCCAAAATGTTCCGAACGGAACGAATGCGGCAATAAGTAACACGAGTGATTTCCCAAATGAAAATTGTTTTGAGAAGAAAAACAGGGCTAGGTACATGCAATATGCGATAAAAAGTATCCCATGTATCCAACCGACAATTTTATTAGGCCATATCATCTCGAATTGATATTTCAATACCATGGTGATGATGAGTCCTATCCAAGAGAATCCTTCGGCAATGGCAGTTTTTTGAAATTGTGCTAATCGTGTCATACTTGTTTTTTTAGTTGTTTTTCTAGTTCTTTTAATTGATCTCGGTAACGTGCGGCTTCTAAAAAGTCCAGTTCCTTCGCTGCTTTTTCCATGGCTTTTTTAGTTGCTTTCAACCGTGCATCTAATTCCTTTGGATTCAGATAAGTTTGGACAGGTTCAGCTGCCAATTGGGCTTGCGCGGCCTGCGTATACTTTAATTGTCGACTTGCGCTATCTCCATCAGCAACTTTTGTCGATTCCATGATTTTTTCCTTTGATTTATTCAATGCTGTTGGAACCAATCCATGTTCTAAGTTGTAAGCGATTTGCATCGCTCTTCGTCGCTCCGTTTCAGAAATGGTTCGCCGCATGGATTCCGTCATTTTATCCGCGTACATGAGTACTTTTCCATTGACATTTCTCGCGGCACGTCCGACGGTTTGTACCAATGAACGTTCGTTGCGCAGGAATCCTTCTTTGTCAGCGTCCAAAATGGCGACCAACGAGACTTCAGGAAGATCTAATCCCTCACGGAGTAAATTCACACCTATGAGGACATCAAAGTCACCAAGTCTCAATTGCCGAAGAATTTCCACACGTTCAATCGTATCAATTTCACTGTGTATGTAGCGACAAAGAATACCAAGTTTGTCAAAGTATTTTTGCAATTCCTCCGCCATTCGTTTGGTTAATGTTGTCACGAGGATGCGTTCCTTTACCGCAATTCGTTCTTGAATAGCGGCCATTAAATGGTCGATTTGATGCTTGGACGGATGAACTTCGATTACTGGATCTAAAAGTCCAGTTGGACGAATTAATTGCTGCACCATGATTCCTTCGGACCGCTGCATTTCGTAATCTGCTGGCGTGGCAGAAACATAAATGGTGTTGTTTAAGAATCCTTCGAATTCTTCAAACTTCAATGGACGATTGTCAATGGCAGCCTGTAGTCGAAATCCGTAATCAATTAAATTTGTTTTCCTTGCGCGATCTCCTGCATACATTCCCCGCACTTGAGGCAAAGTAACATGACTTTCATCGATGACTAATAGAAAATCATCTGGAAAATAATCGAGCAAGCAGAATGGACGTTCACCGGGTTGACGTCGGTCGAAATACCTAGAATAATTTTCAATTCCCGAGCAATAGCCTAATTCCCGGATCATTTCTAGGTCGTAATTCACGCGTTCGTCAAGTCGTTTGGATTCCTCTAGTTTTCCATCCTCCTTAAAGTTTTGAACTTGGACGACTAAGTCATCTTGTATTTGTTCAATGGCCTGGCGGGTATTATCTGGACTTGAAACGAAAAGATTTGCAGGAAAAATATCAATTTCCTTAAACGTTTCAATACGTTCGCTCGTTTCGGGATCAATGGAGGAAATGGTTTCAATTTCATCACCCCAGAATCCAATTCGGATGGCATAATCAGCATAAGCTAAAAAAATATCCACGGTTTCTCCAACGGCACGAAACATCCCTCGCTCAAATTTATCTCCCGCACGTTGATATAGGTTCTCTACAAGTTTGAAGAGGAATTTATTGCGGGCAACCGTTTGTCCAACGGTTAAATGCAAAATACTCTCGCGGAATTCCTGTGGATTACCAATTCCATAAATGCAAGAGACTGATGCAACGACGAGTACGTCTTTTCTTCCTGATAGAAGTGCAGAGGTAGCTGACAAACGAAGTTTTTCGATTTCATCGTTGATTTGCAAGTCCTTTTCTATGTATACTCCAGTTGTTGGTAGGTAAGCTTCCGGCTGATAATAATCGTAGTAGGAAACGAAATATTCGATGGAATTTTCCGGAAAGAATTGCTTGAATTCTCCGTATAACTGGGCTGCTAAGGTTTTGTTGTGAGAAAGAACAAGGGTTGGACGCTGCAATTGCTGAATGACATTCGCAATCGTAAATGTTTTCCCACTTCCCGTCACACCAAGTAAGGTTTGATCAGTAACGCCCGCGTTTAATCCGGCGACTAATTGTCTAATGGCCTCCGGTTGATCACCAGTTGGCTGAAAGTCGGAAACAAGTTGAAAGTCCATTGTTACAAATGTAAGGAATATCAGGTGAAGGGTAGAATGAATTCACACTTTTCCTATCTTTGTTTTATGGAACAAGAATGGATTGAAACACAGTTCGAATGAATCCAGAAAATCATTGATTTGAAATGAACGGGCATTAAAAAAGCCCTGACAGAATCGTCAGGGCTTTTTTTTAGTTCTTGCAAATGAAGACGGTTTGCTTTTTCAATTTTTTTACCTCATGTGCTTTGCTATAGTTTAAAATAAAATTTAGCGTGGCTTTGGAAGGTGTTAACTTCGCTTCATTTCCCAATAACGTTTCGGAGTAATTTTTTTGAATCATAGGCTAATTAAATGTTTCCACAATAACGTGTGGATTTGTTGTTTATTGTTTTGCACTTTATTTTTTTTTATCTAAGCCACAAGATCGCCATACTGTTTGGATCATTTGTTGTTGGACTAACCTGAACATTTCCGGTGAATTTGACCTAATTTTAGTACTTTTGCCTCATCAATCGACAACGCCATGAGTAAATTAATTAAATCAGGAGTAGCGACAGGGGATCAGGTTCAAGCGATCTTTCAACTAGCTAAAGAAAAAGGATTTGCTCTTCCAGCAGTGAATGTGACTAGTTCAAGCACAGTGAACGGCGTTATGGAAGCAGCAGCAAAGTTAAATGCACCCGCGATCATTCAGTTTTCGAATGGTGGATGTATGTATTTTGCGGGAAAAGCACTCTCCAATGAAAACGAAAAAGCAGCGATAATAGGTGGGATAGCTGGAGCAAAACATGTGCATGCCTTGGCGGAAGCATATGGAGCAACTGTGATTCTGCACACGGACCATTGTGCTAAGAATTTACTTCCTTGGATTGACGGATTAATAGACGCAGGTGAGCAGTTTTTCAAAGAAACGGGAAAACCACTGTACAGTTCACATATGATTGATTTAAGTGAGGAATCATTGGCGGAAAACTTGGAAATTTGTAAAAATTACTTAGAACGCATGTCCAAAATGGGCATGACACTCGAAATAGAATTAGGAATTACCGGTGGAGAAGAAGATGGTGTCGACAATTCAGATGTGGATAATGCCAAATTGTATACTCAGCCGGAAGAGGTGGCTTATGCTTATGAAGAACTCATGAAGATTAGTCCACGTTTTACCATTGCTGCAGCCTTCGGAAATGTCCACGGGGTGTATAAACCAGGAAATGTTCAATTGACGCCGGTTATTTTGAAAAATTCACAGGAATTTATTCAAGAAAAATTTCGAACTGGTCCAAATCCAATTGATTTTGTTTTTCACGGTGGATCAGGTTCAAGCGTGGAGGAAATTCGCGAGGCAATTGGCTACGGCGTGGTGAAAATGAACATTGATACAGATTTACAATTTGCGTTTACTGAAGGTGTACGCGACTACGTTGATGGAAATTTGGAGTATCTTCGCACTCAAATTGGGAATCCCGATGGGGATGACATCCCGAACAAAAAATACTACGATCCAAGAAAATGGATGCGCGCAGGTGAATTAACTTTTATCAAACGCCTAACTCAATCTTTTGAGGATTTAAACAATATTAACACACTTTAAATTGAAGGAAATGTCTTGGTTTAAACGAAGTAAGGAAGGAATTACCACAGCAACGATTGATAAGAAAGAAGTTCCGGAAGGACTTTGGGTGCGCTGTTCGAACTGCAAAACATTGTTTACCAGTGACGATCTCGCGAAAAATAATTTCGTTTGTGACCGCTGTTCTCATCATGAACGTATTGGTTCTGAAGAATACTTCCAATTGATTTTCGACGATGGAAAATTTACAGAAATAGCTGCAGATTTAACTTCTGGTGATCCACTTGAATTTACCGATACCAAGAAATATACGGATCGTGTTGCCGCATCTCAGAAATCTACCGGATTGAAAGATGCATTGCGCACAGCAAAAGGCAGCATAGATGGACAACCATTGATTATCTCTGCGATGGATTTTAACTTTATTGGCGGATCAATGGGTTCCGTCATGGGTGAGAAAATTGTTCAAGGAATCGATGAGGCAATTCGCTCGAAATCGGCTTTCATGATCATTTCAAAATCAGGAGGTGCTCGAATGATGGAGGCTGGTTACTCGTTAATGCAAATGGCGAAGGTTTCGGGAAAACTTGGACAATTATCTGAGGCGAAGTTACCCTACATTTCCTACCTAACTGATCCAACAACGGGTGGTGTAACGGCTTCTTTTGCCATGCTTGGTGACATCAACATCGCTGAGCCAGGAGCTCTGATTGCATTTGCAGGACCTCGTGTAGTGAAAGAAACGATTGGACGTGATTTGCCAGATGGTTTCCAAACTTCGGAGTTTTTATTGGAGCATGGATTCCTTGATTTTATCGTGGACCGAACAGAAATTAAAGAAAAACTGAGCCTCGCAGTAAAGATGTTCATGAGCTAGTTCTCGATGAAAATCACCAAGTTAAATGCTGATAGTTCCTGGCTTTGGGAAATAAATGGACTTAAAATTCTTGTTGATCCATGGTTCTCTGAAAGTCAAGTGGATTTTCATCCAAGGTTTTCTACACAATATCATTTGGAAAAGCAACCAGAGATTACAGAGCTGCCAAAACCAGATTATCTTTTTATTTCACATCCATTTTCCGATCATTGCGACAAGGAAACCTTATTACTTCTTTCTCCTGAAATCCCAGTTATCTGTTTACCATCTATTCAACGCAAGATTCAAAAATGGGGTCATTTCCAGCAATTTATCCCATTAAATCAAGCGCCTTTTCAATTGGAGAAAATATCCAAAACACATTTTTTAGATTTGGTTCATCACGCTTATTTAATCTCGGACGGTCTGACAAGTATGTGCTATGCACCACATGGCACAAGACAAATTGCTCCATCCAAACAAGCAAACGTTTTGCTAACAACAGTCACAACCTATCATTTGCCTTTTTTCTTGGGAGGAACAGTTAATTTAGGATTGGAAAAAGCACTTTTGTTAGGAGGGAAATTACAGGTTCAATCCATTATATCTACACACGACGAAGCGAAACGTCAAGCCGGAATTGTTGCGCGTCTCTCCAAACGATCATACAAGTCGTCCAATCAATTCCGAAACCTATTACCTGGCGAAGTTTTTGAGTTTTAATATTTTTTTCTTCCGTACTTATCCGTATTTTAGGCCTTCAAAACGACTATTATGCGTAAAATATTACTTTATCTTTCCTTTTTCATTTTTGGAATCCAGCTTAGTGCACAAGATACAACATGGGTACAGACCTTTACCTTTGATTCCATTACAGCTCGTAGATCTTGGTTTCAATTTCCACAGGAGTTAGATACCATGCGTTTCGAAAAAGTGATGATGTATTACAAATTGAAATGTAGTCCTCTCACTTCTTGGGATCAATATGATTGTGGAGAGTGGGATTATTTAACGTATACAAGGGTATTTGATCATACAGGTATTTTTGATTCTGTTGTGAAAAATTCCAGTCGTTATTTGTCCAATTGGGCTTCACCAAATACGATAGATTATACGCCAACGCCATACACGCAATCAAACAATTATTTACGTGATGAATATACGCGCACCGCTTCAGGACTAATTTACTCTAGTCCTTCAAACTCAACAAATTCAAGTCCGTGGCCATTTAAAACAGATGAAAAAGGCGGGCGTTTTCAAATCCTTTTAACGCAAAGTCAGTTGATACAAGCAGGTGTTCAAGCCGGTGATTTGCAGTCCTTGAGTTTGTACTTAAATGCGCTTGCTAATGGCAACTTGTATTACCCAAGTATTCGTATCAAAGCAACGAATGATACAGAACTGTTGTCCTTTCATGATTCCGGATTTCTGGAAGTGTATAACGCATCTACGGGTATCCCTAACGGACAAAATGCACTCGTTCTAGGTCAAAATGAGCTAGTTTTCTATCAAGCATTTAGCTGGGATGGTGTGTCTAATATCGTTCTTGAATTTGCGTTTGAAAACGATATGCCTTCACCTACCTCCTTAAGTTTTGAAACGAGTTCGATCAGTACGAATCAAGCATTATCTTATCAGGGAAAAAATGGTCACTTGACATTTAACGGAAACAATTACACCATGCTCGAATATTCCGATGTTGTCATGGGTGATGAAGTTACCATCGAATTTTGGGCGAAAGGAAATGGCGTAGCTGGAACAAATACAACTTTTCTGGAAGCTTTCGATACCTTAGGTAATCGGGTATTAAACATTCACATGCCTTGGAGTAATAATAACCTGTATTGGGACGCAGGAAATCAGACGGGATATGACCGAATCAACAAAGCGATGACACCGAACGAGATTGATTCAGTTTGGAATCATTGGGCTTTTGTGAAGAAACAAAGTACAGGTGAAATGTTTATCTATAAGAATGGTGCATTGTGGCATTCGGGTACTGGATTAACTCGTTCAATGAGCTATATTCATCGTTTTGTATTAGGCGCGAGCAGGGACCAATCGATTAAATGGAAAGGCAGTATCGATGAGTTTCGCGTGTTCAATTCTGCACTTTCTCAAGCAACGATTCAAGCCAATTACAAAAATAAAATCGACGCTTCACACCCCAATTGGTCAAATGTCAAAGTCTATTATGATTTTGATAATACAAATTATGCCGTGGATAAATCACCGAATCAATTTAAATTGATGCCTTCTGAATTCGGAATGATACAATTTGATGAATTACCTCTAGCCGGAGTGAAACAAGAACTGTTTCTTCCTTTGTTTTCATTTGGACAGGGAGCTGTTTCCAGTCCCATACAAACAACTATTTTGAATCAAATGAAATTAATCGAACCAATCATTGTGTTCGAACAAATGCCATTGTTTCGCCACTTTGATATTGTGAATAGCTACATTGGTGTACCACAAGGGATTTCATACCAATACAATCAAAATGGCCAAGTAATAAGTCAAATCCCTTATTCAACAACAAGTCAATTACTCAACGCTTCAATCATATGTTATAATCCACCTTATGAATTGATTAAAGATGTGGAGATTGCGCGATATATTACTCCTTACGGCATTCAATTCGACTTAGGTCCAAACGGATTCACATGGAAATACGATGTGACGGATTACCAAATGTACCTGAAGGGACTCGTTGATTTAGCAGCGCATAATACACAAGAGTTGATTGATTTGAAATTTGCATTCATTAAAGGAATTCCACCACGTGATGTGCATGCGCGTCAACCTATCTGGAGTGACTTTAAATCCTACAATTTTGCCCAAATGGCGAATGATGTGGTCTTGCAAGAAAAACCCATTATTCTTTCTGATACTTCTCAAACCTTTAAAATCAAAACAAGAATGTCTGGCCACGGTCAAGTGGGAGATTATGCTTGTTGCGAATGGGTTGCGAATGACCACCAAATTAAAGTAGATGGCCTGCCTCGTTTTAATTGGAACATATGGCAGAACACAGAATGTGGTGATAATCCTAATATTGGTCAAGGAGGAACTTGGCCTTATGCTCGTGAAGGATGGTGTCCCGGAGATCGCGTGAAAGAACATGAATTTGAATTGACACCATATGTAACACCTGGTGACACGGTGAAATTGGATTACGCCATTAACGCGGTCCCTGGAAATGACCCAGGTCAAGCAGGTGGAAATTACATTGCCGCTTACGATTTAATCTCTTATTCTGCGCCGAACTTTCAAAACGATGCTTCCATATCCGACGTCTTAAATCCAAATAATTGGGAATATTACGGTAAATGGAATCCGACGTGTCAGAATCCACGTATTGTATTGAAAAATACGGGTGCGCAACCATTGACATCTTGCCGCATTTTTGCTTGGATCACTTACGGTGACAACATCGTTTATGACTGGACAGGAAACTTAGGGTTTTTAGAAGAGGTAGTGATTGAATTGCCTGTAGATAACATCGATTGGTGGACAGATTTATACAGCAATCAAACATTTACTGCTTGGGTTGCGGATGTAAATGGGGTAATTGGCGAAGATGAGTATAATCAAAACAGCTTAAAATCCGTGAAATTCGACGCTCCGGAACGCATAGATGGTGCATTCTTCGTTTGGTTAACAACCAACAACAAAGCGAGTGAAAATAAGTACCGATTGATCGATCATGCAGGTAATATATTGTTTCAACGTGATGTTTTAACCAATCAAACACAATACAAAGACACCTTTAACCTAGCGCCGGGTTGTTACTCAATTATCGTGGAAGATTCTGATGACGATGGACTTGGATTCTGGTATTCGAGCCAAGTGGAAGGGGAGACAACTGGACAAATGCGCTTGCGACAAGTGGGAGGTTCATACATCGAATTTTTCCCACCTGACTTCGGTAGTTACCATCGCTATGATTTCTCTGTCGGATTTACACTTGGGGTGAAGGAAGAAGAATTAGCCCATGAAATTGCTATTTTCCCTAATCCAACGTCGGGAATAACTACGATTGAGGTGAGCGGTTCCGTGTACAATGATGCCAGCATCGAATTGTACGATTTGTCCGGACGAAAATTATTAACGGAGAAAATGAATGCAACCGAGTTTTTTGCGGAGTCCTTTATCGACTTAAGTAACATGCAAGCCGGGACGTATTTAGTGAGGATTACAACCAATCAACGAGTGTATACCAAGGAATTAATCAAGCAATAATCATGTTTATTGCTTGAATTAATGCTGATCATAATAATGTCTTTCATCAGTTCAATTTGAACGTGTTGAATTTCAAACGTCATGTTGTTGTTGAATGATTAAGTAATCGATTTTTTCATGCAAGGATCGGATTTCTAATTCAGATTTCAAGTTGATTTACCTTTCGACATTTATCCTTATTTTTACTTCATGAATTGGAAAGAAGTTATTGTGAAGTATTTCCCAGATGTGTGGCAGTACTTAGTGATCATTGTTATCTTTATTTTTGCCGCAATTTTTATCCTTTAAGCCCTTGCTTATGTTCAAGTTTAATTGTTTTTTGAAATCTTCTTTGTGGTGTTTTTTTCTCGTTTTTATAGGAATTCAATCCTCTTCAGCTCAGTTAAATATAGATTCCCTGTCTCACATCGATTACCAGCAATTGCATGGAGCAAATTTGAATGATGTTTGGGGATATGTGGACGAATTGGGGAATGAGTACGCCATCGTCGGGACATCCAAAGGGACATCCATTGTGAATATTACAGATGGCGCCAATCCGCAAGAAGTTTTTTGGTTACCGGGAACGGAATCCATTTGGAGAGATCCGTGTGTCTATGGAGATCATGCATATGTAACTACGGAAGCAGAAGATGGATTGTTGATCATCGATTTAAGTCCGCTACCGCAATCGACGAATTTAACAACAACTTTTTATACTGGACCATCATCGAATCCCTGGCAGTCCGCGCATACATGTTTTACGTCATCAAACGGTTACGCTTATATCTTTGGTTCAAACAGAGGAAATGGAGGAGTCATTATGTTGGACATTTCCACCAATCCGATGAGTCCAATCGAAGTTGGAACGTATGATCCCTATTACGTACATGATGGCTATGAGCGAAATGACACCCTTTATATTGGACATATCTATGATGGATTCTTTAGTATTGTAGATGTAAGCGATAAAGCAAATCCACTTCTTATTGGTACTAAAACCACACCGAATTCTTTTACACATAACGTTTGGCCATCCGCAAATGGACAAGTTGTTTACACAACGGATGAAATTTCAGGGGCGTATATTGCCGCATATAATATTACGGACGGACAGAACATTACAGAACTTGACCGCGTGCAAAGCACTCAAAATTCGTTCGTCATTCCACACAATGTACATGTGCGCGGAGAATATTTGATCACAAGTTATTATAGTGATGGAATTATCGTCCATGACGCTACTTATCCTTACAACTTAGTTCAAGTTGGTAATTTTGATACGTACGTAGGACAAACGCCAGGTTTCGATGGCTGTTGGGGCGTATATCCCTTCTTTCCTTCTGGAAAAGCAGTTGCTGCTGATATCACAAAAGGATTATTTATTGTGGACATTCACTACGAAAAAGCCTGTTATTTGGAAGGTGTCGTGACGGATGCGGTAAGTGGACAAACACTCTCAAACGTAAATATTCAACTCTCAAGTGCGGTCATGCAGGAGAAAACGAATCAACTTGGATTCTATGCAACGGGGACAGCAACTTCCGGAATTTACACCGTGAGTTTTTCGAAGGCAGGATATTATCCAATGACACTGTCAACTTCCTTGATCAATGGTTTGCTGACAACGATAAACGTCCCTTTAATTCCGATTACACCATACTCTGTACAAGTGAACGTGCTGGAGTATGGGACGAATAATCCGATTTCAGATGCTCAAATCCGATTATCACATCCATTAATCGATCATACCGGGATTAGCAACGGATTAGGAGTAGAAGATTTCACATTGTATTATCAAGATAATTATCGTTTGACTGTCGGAAAATGGTCCTATCAAACGTATTGCGTGGATACTTTCATAACAGAGTTCACCAACAACATTACGGTTTATTTGGTTCCAGGATATTACGATGATTTCGAGTTCGACTTCGGTTGGAGCGTGAGTGGAACAGCTCAAACAGGAATGTGGGAGCGGGGAGTGCCTAATCCAACAAACAATACTGTTTCAGCCAACGATGCGGAATGGGATTGTGGAAAAGTAGCCTTCGTAACTGGGAACGATGTGGGATTAAATCCTGATTATGATGACGTGGATGAAGGATTCACTCAGTTGCTTTCGCCTCAAATGGACTTTAGTTCGTACGCGACACCTTACATCAATTTTGCGCATTCGTTCTTTTGTTTCCATGGTCCAGGTACCTTTGATGACACAATGAGTATTTATTTATTGAATGGCACAACGAGTGTACTCCTGCAACAAATAATTGGACCGCAAGGAGATTTAATGGAATTCAACTATTTCAGTTTCCCCGTTACTGGTCTCATTCCTTTGACAAATACGATGCAACTGCAAATCGTCATTTCTGATTTTAGTCCAAATGTAAACATCACCGAGGCAGGATTCGATCATTTTACCGTGACGAATGAACCAACGGCACATGTGAATCTTATTCCAGATGATGAATGGACAGTTTATCCAAATCCAACATCCGAAAGTTTGTTCATGAACGGGTCTAATTCCATCGGTGAGTGGACCATATTCGGGACGAATGGACAAGTGCTTCTTCAAGGTTCAACAAAAGAGTCCAGTTTGGAACTTCCCGTTGAATCCTTAAAATCTGGAATGTACTTCCTTCGTTTTCAAAACGAAGTGCGTCAATGGGTGAAACAATAAATGAATTTTTACATGTATCTTTGATTTACCTATGACAACAGATATTCAAGTTTCAATCGTTATACCACTCTTTAATGAGTCCGAGTCCTTACCTGAATTACACCGTTGGATTCGCGATGTAATGCAAGCAAATTCCCTCAGTTACGAGGTAATTTTTGTGGATGACGGAAGCAAAGATGGTTCGTGGGAAATCATTGAAGGCTTGAGACAAATTGACGCGCATGTAAAAGGCATTAAGTTTCAACGGAATTACGGGAAATCCGCAGCTTTACATGTTGGATTTGAAAAAGCAATGGGTAAGGTTGTCATCACGATGGATGCCGATTTACAAGATTCTCCAGATGAAATCCCAGCATTGTACGAGATGATTATCGTTCAAGATTACGATGTCGTTTCCGGATGGAAAAAGAAACGCCATGACCCAATCACAAAGACACTTCCCACAAAATTGTATAATTGGGCAGCGAGAAGAATCACCGGGATTTACTTGCATGACTTTAACTGTGGATTAAAAGCGTATAAAAATTCAGTGGTAAAAAGCATCGAATTGTACGGAGATATGCACCGGTATATTCCTGCTTTAGCCAAATACGCTGGATTCTCTCGAATAGGCGAAAAAGTAGTGCAGCATCAAGCGAGAAAGTACGGTGTGACGAAATTCGGATTAAATCGATTTCTAAATGGACCTTTAGACTTAATGACTGTGGCATTTATGGGGAAATTCGGCAAGAAACCGATGCATTTTTTCGGTGCTTGGGGAATGCTCATGTTTGTCCTCGGATTTGGTTTGTTCCTGTACATGGGTATAGACAAATTGTTTTTCAATACAACATCCCTGAGATTATCCGAACGATCTGAATTTTTTGTGGCTTTAGTTGCTATGGTTATTGGTGTTCAATTTTTCCTAACCGGTTTTATCTCGGAGCTTATGGGAAGGAATTCCTCTACTAGAAATAACTACCTCGTTGAAAATGAATTGTTCTAATGGAAAAATTGGCGCAAGTAGATGTCAGTTGGACCCTCTTTCTTGATCGTGATGGAGTGATAAATGAACGTGTTTTTGGAGGATACATTCTAAATTATTCAGATTTTCAATTTAAAGAAGGGGTTCTCGAATGCTCCAAAGAATTGTTTAGTAAATTCGCTCGAGTAGTTATTGTGACGAATCAACAATGCGTGGCAAAGGGACTAATTTCGGAAGTAGATTTAGCATCTTTACATGAAAAAATGGTCAATGACTTCCAAAAAGTGGAATCCAAAATTGACCACGTATATGCAGCTTTAGAGTTGAAAGGCGATGAACCATTTATGCGAAAGCCACATCTCAAGATGGCTGAATTAGCACAAGGTGATTTCCCTGAAATTGATTTTAACAAGTCGATCATGGTCGGTGATACGGACGGTGATCTTCAGTTTGGTAAGAATCTTGGAATGAAGACAGTTTTGATTCGAAGCGTAGAAAACACGACGATTGAACCTGATTTAATACTACATCGTTTAGGTG
>Ga0209444_10001182_pt1 | contig 14450 bp, 21 predicted proteins | sample LauGreFaBDMM15DN_2_FD_188215 | JGI IMG/M metagenome (GOLD analysis project Ga0209444, IMG submission 188215) | Freshwater lake microbial communities from Lake Michigan, USA - Fa13.BD.MM15.DN (SPAdes) (version 2) | ecosystem: Environmental > Aquatic > Freshwater > Lake | place: Lake Michigan...
AAATTGTGTTTAGTTGTCATCCTAGAACTCGAGATAAAATACAAAAATTTAATGTAAACACCGATAACATTATTATTTTAGAACCTTTTGGATTTTTTGATTTTGTAAATCTTGAACAAAACAGTTTTATGGCAATTAGTGATTCGGGTACTGTACAAGAAGAAATGTGCTTATTTAAAATTCCAACTGTTACAATTAGAGATACCACCGAACGTCCCGAAACTGTTTGGTGTGGTTCTAATCTAATCAGCGGATTAGATAAAGACAATATTGTTGCCTGCTTTAACAGAATGAAGTCAGCTGACCGGAACTGGAAAGTACCTGCAGAGTACGATCAAAATAATGTATCAGACGTAGTTGTTAACATACTACTGTCGAACTAAGGACGATTGATGAAAAAGAAATATGTAGAATTTGATAAATTTAATCTAGAAGATCTGTCTAGTAAATTTCAATCTAAGCAACCGTTTAACTATATTGCTATAGATAATTTTTTTACACAAGAAGTTATTAATGAAACACTAACTGACTTTAACAATGAAAATTTTGAAAGTTGGGACAAACGCAACCACGATAAAATTCAGATTAAATGGCGCAGTGATTGGAAGGATGACAGTGATGTTCCCGCTAACACATTAAATTTAATTAATTTTTTAAATGGTGGAACATTTTTAAGATTCCTATCTAAGCTAACTGGTGTTGATGGACTTATTCCCGATCCGTATCTAACAGGCGGTGGATTTAATCAGATTAATACAGGCGGCACACTAGCAGTACACGCAGACGGCAACTGGCACGATCTAATGGGAGTACACCGAAGATTAAATGTTATCCTATATCTAAACGATGATTGGCAAGAAGAATGGGGAGGCCATTTAGAAATGTGGTCAAGGACCCCAAACAACAAACCGGACGTGTGTGTTGACAAAATTAGTCCATTACTTAACAGACTGGTTGTATTTAGAACTGACGATTTTAGTTTTCACGGACATCCTACTCCGTTAAAGTGCCCAGAGGATAGAAGTCGTAGATCATTAATTTTATATTACTATACAAATACAAGACCTGCAGAAGAAGTGGAATCTCTAGATAACAAACATAGAGCACTGTTCCACAACCCAGATGATATTGGAGTAAAATATGAATAACAGTATTTTTGACAACGCACGAATTTTAATTACCGGCGGCACTGGTTCGTGGGGACAAACACTGACTCGATTAATGCTTGAAAAACACAATCCTAAAGAGATTATTATTTTCTCAAGAGGTGAACTTCAGCAGGTATTAATGCAACGCAAGTTTAAAAATCCCAAGATCAAATACATCATAGGTGATGTTAGAGACTACGAAGCAGTTAAGTTTGCTACTAAAAATGTTGATTATATTTTTCACATGGCAGCTCTTAAACATGTACCTATCTGCGAAGATCAGCCTCAGGAAGCTATTAAAACAAATGTAATAGGCACAACAAATGTTGTTAATGCTGCGATTGAAAATCGTGTTAAAAAAGTTATTGATGTATCTACTGACAAGGCCGTTGAACCATTGAATTTATATGGAATGACTAAAGCAGTAGGTGAAAAATTAATTATTCAGGCAAACGATCTAACGGACCATACTAGATTTGTCTGCGTTCGTGGCGGAAATGTCATGGGGTCTAATGGCAGTGTTATTCCGTACTTTATTGAACAGATTCGCAGTGGTGGCCCAGTTACTATTACTGATCTAAGAATGACTCGATTCTTTTTAACACTTGAAGAAGCAATTGGTTTACTATTTAAAGCTGCCGAAGAAAGTATAGGCGGTGAAACATTTGTAATGAATATGCCAGCGGCATACATCAAAGACATTGCAGACATATTGATAAGTGTCTACGGTAATGCAGAAATTACAGAGATGGGCAGTAAGCCGGGCGAAAAATTAGATGAGATGTTGATATCAAAACACGAAGCAGTGATGTCTTACAAATACGACGATGCATACTTTGTGATACTGCCATTTAATCCTAAACAACCATTAGTAGACAAATATAGTAATTTAGAAAAGTTTTCACAAGAAGAATTTAGTTCTAAAACATTTATTATGCAACACGATGCCATTAAAGAAATGCTCAAGAAGGGTGATTTTATATGAAAGTTTTAGTAGTTGGCAGCAACGGTATGGCCGGCCATGTTATCACGCGATATCTCAAACAACAAGGTCATGATGTAAGTACACTAGCAAGATCTAATGCAAATCTTATCATAGATGTTGAGAATTTTGCAGAAATACAACGCCTCAACAAAGTTACACATATGTTTGACTTTGTGATCAATTGTGTGGGATTGTTGGTTAAAGATAGTAACGATCGTCCAGATCGTGCTGCATTGATCAATGGATGGTTCCCACACTTCTTAGAGCATACCTTTTTAAAAAGCAAGACACGAGTAGTTCATCTGTCAACTGATTGTGTGTTTGATGGCCAGAAAGGAAACTATGTTGAATCAGATACACATACTGAAACTAACTTGTATGGCAAGTCAAAATCGCTAGGCGAAATTAACAATGATAAAGATGTTACATTTAGAATGAGCATTATTGGGCCAGAGATTAAATCAACTGGCACTGGATTATTTCAGTGGATCGTGACTAATCCACAACAAGAATTACAAGGATGGGATAACGCTTGGTGGAATGGCATCACTACATTGGAATTGGCAAAGTGTATTGAAAAATATATGCTTAATCCTACAATAACAGGTGTATATCACGTAGTTAATAATGAAAACAAAATCACTAAGTATGATCTAGTGTCAAAAATAAACGAAGTGTATCAGTTAGGAAAGACAATTTTGAGAACACAAGGACCTAAGCCAGTTAATAAAATATTAATTGATACTAGAAAACTCATTGATTTTAAAATACCTTCATATGATGTCATGTTATTGGAAATGAAAAACTTTTGATATGTATAATATTCTACTAGCCTGTGATTCTGCATACTATGAGACCTGGGCCATAAATTGTGCAAGAAGTATACAAAAATTTACTCCTTGGATAAATGTACACATTGTTATTGTAAACCCTAGAAATGCTTATCATAAAATTTCTGGAGTAAACTACCACGAAGACATTATTAATCTCCCAAACGAATCTTGTAAAGTTCCATATTATCAGGCAGTTAGATTTTTAAAATGTGCAGAACTATTTCCCAACAACGAATTGGTCATGACTATAGATTGCGATACGCTATGCACTAGAGAATTTACAAAAAACGAGTTGCATACAATTATATCTACGATACACGTACAACGACATCAAAAAAATATAAGATGGATGGCTGGATTAGTTACATACGGTAGTGATTCTAAATTTAGGAACGAATTTAAAGAACAATTATTGTCAATGCCTTTAGAAAATTGGCAATATGGTTGGGATCAAGATATATTAAATGCGTTAGATAACAAATATCATTATAAAAAATTAAATGTAGGCGATTGGATGAGTTTTGGCCGAGGCAACGGCACATTTTTGACTCTTAAAGGAGATCAAAAAATTGCAGAAGGTTATTTAGAAATATATAAGGGAATTTTAAAAAATGTATAGCGATGCATATTATCAATCAGTTGAACATTCAAAACAATATCATCTTAAGAAAGATGTCTATTCGGGAGTGGCAACTATAAAATATCATTTTGATATTAAAGAGCTTGTTGACAAACACAGTGCTAAGACATTATTAGATTATGGATGTGGCAAGGCGTTTCACTATTTTAATCAAGAAAAATGTCAGCTTTGGTTTGGTGGTCCAACCTTTGATAAGTGGCTAGGCCTAGATTCGTTTTATCTTTTCGATCCCTGTGTTGATGAGTATTCTAAGCATCCTGAAGAAGATGCTAAATTTGACGGAATAATTGCAATACAATCTTTGGCAGGAGTTCCTGATGCAGATTTCCCAACGGTGGTTAATCAACTAATGAAAATGACTACAAAATTCTGTTTCATAGGCAATAAATTAAAAAGAGGAAAAGCATCAAAGGGCAATCATAGTTTAGATCAATATTTTAAATCAGATAGATTAGACCCAGATTGGTGGAAAGAACAATTTAAAGATTGGCAGGGTTCAGAACTTGTGTTAAAATTTATAGAATGAAAGTTTTAATAACAGGAAAATTTATGATAATTGAAGAAATTTTTAACAGTTTTAAAAACAAAACTAGAGAGGGTGTTCGCTGGAAAATGGTCGGTGATATGTATCGTCGAATGGATTACATACAGCAGACATTTCAGGGTGTAGAAACTATTACAGAATTTGGTCCATTCCAAGGATGTTCAACATCTGCCTGGTTAATGTTGAGACCAAAAAAATTCGTTACTGTTGATCAAGGTACAACATTAGACAAAGAGTTATTTCAACAAGCAGCAGAAGAAGCCGGAGTTGAATTTCAATTTGTGTTAGGTAATGATTTAGAAATAGAAATCGAACCCTGTGAATTATTATTCATAGATACTATGCATACCGAAGAGCATACTTATAATGAACTAAGATTACACGCAGACAAAGTTTCGAGATACTTGGTATTTCATGATGTAGCAGAACCTAGATTTGAAACCTATGCAGGTATAAGAAAATGGTGGGCCAATAATCCGCAGTGGCGTATAAAATATCACGACAATGATGACTGTGGATTTCTTGTATTAGAAAAATGAAAATATTAATAACAGGTAATGCCGGATATATTGGTTCGCACCTAACCAAGTTCTTAGGTAAGCGAACCGATCTAGAACTCTACGGTCTAGATAGAAAAGTACCACAACTGCCAGTTAAAGAACAGGCTCGAAACGATATCACAATGCCCGGATACTTCTTATGGGATACTGATTTTGAATTTGATTGTGTAATTCATTTGGCAGCAGAAGTTGCTGTAGGACGAAGTGTAAAAAATCCCATAGTGTATTATAAAACAAATACTCTAGGCACACTACGAATACTCCAAGAGTTAAAATACAAGAGATTTGTTCATGCTAGTACAGGGTCAGCAGGTCCAATGAATAATCCCTACGGTATTAGCAAACGAGCGTCTGAACAAATTGTAGATCAATATTGTAAAGAACGTGCTATTCCGTTTACCACTTTTAGATTTTATAATGTAACGGGATCTGATGGCATAATGCCTACCAATCCCGACGGTTTAATGTGGAATCTAATGAACGCTCAGAAAACTGGAGTATTTAATTTGTTCGGTGATGACTATAATACTCTAGACGGATCCGCTGTACGTGACTATACTCATGTTAATGAAATTTGTCGTGCTCTAGAACAGGCCATTGATCGTTCAACAAATCAAATAGAAAATCTTGGCCATGGTGTAGGTACAACAGTAAAACAAATGATTAACTTGTATAAGAAAGTTAATAATTGTGAATTCGATATTTGTGTACATCCAAGGAGAGAGGGCGACCTTGAATCTAGTGTACTTGACAACCCTTCTCCTTTTATGCAACAATTGTATACCAAAGAAGATTTATTAAAGGTGTAATATGGGAACGTTAACTCCGGGGGCTACGTATATCTATGAAAGAGTAGGTAGCACAGTTTATTCTAGAGAATCTGGAAAACTTGAAAGAAAAGTGATTGGTCAATATATCGATCCCTTTGCTGAAAATCTAACATTGGACTACGAGTTAGAAACTGTTTGGAAAGATATTATCAAGGAATCTCGGACAAATCCCGCTTTACAACAAGCCATAGATCGTGTTAAAATATTATATCACTTGAGCAAAGACAATGGCAAAGAATAAACACGTAGACTTATTTAAAGACATGATTCCCGCAGTCGACATGGGAATCAAAGAACTTTGGGATGCTACTACTGACGAAGGTCGAAAAGAAATCAAAGGAGACTTTTGGAATCTAAATCGATACATCAGTAGTGTTAAAAGTTCAAACAGAGAACTTCAAGAACATTTTGTTTTGACTGTAAATGAATTCTACAACAAGAATTGGAACAACATTCAAAAACATCCAAAATTAGTATGGCAGTCATTGTGCGTATGTAGTCATGAAAGTAAAAAAACTCATTTTCATGAGTACATCCCGTTGCGCCGGGTTCCAAACAAAAAAATAGAATTTTTAGGCACATTATTTCCTAACACAAAATGGAGCGATCTTGTCACACTTGCTGAAATTAGTACAGACAAAGAAATCAAACAATACTGCGAAGAGCTTGGTTGGGATAAAAAGCAAGTCAATGCAATTAAATTTTAAATGTGAATACTGCGGTAAAGCATTTGCTAAAGAGAAAACTTTAGTAGTGCATGTTTGCGAACAAAAACGCCGGCACCTCAGCAAGAATGAAAGGCACGTTCAGGCCGGCCTGTTAACCTTTCAAAAGTTTTATTCTTTGGCACAAAAATCTCAAACTGTTAAAACATTTGAAGAGTTTGCCGGTAGCTCATATTATAATGCTATGGTAAAATTTGGAAGTTTTATAATAAACACGTCTCCTGTATATCCTGAAAGATTTATTGACTATGTTATAAAAAGTGGAGTTAAATTAGATCATTGGTGCAGAGACGAATTGTATACTGCCTACATTATTGAGTTAATTAAAACTGAACCAGCTGACGGTGCAATACAACGCACAATAAAAACAATGATGGAATGGGGTGACACCAACAGTGCTCCTTGGGAACATTATTTTCAATATGTCAATCTAAATAGAGCAACACATAACATTAAAGAAGGCTTAGTAAGTCCTTGGCTTGTGTTAAATACTAAGGCAGGAAAAGAAATGTTAAACCGAATGAATGATGAGCAATTGGATATTATTGCATTGGTAATCGATCCTCAATTTTGGATAAAAAGATTTAAAGCATTACCCGCAGATGTAGAACTTGTAAAAGATGTCATTAAGGAGGCTGTGATTTTATAATGCCAAAAAGACCTAAAATTGAAGAAGCAGTAGAAGAAGAATTAAAAGACAACGAAGAATTTATTTCTCGAGATGACATAGAGATAGAAGTTGTTATTGGTGACGACTCGCCGGATGTTTATGTAAAATTTTCCGGATTTGAAGATGATGAAGATGCTGAAGAGTATGCACAGTTTCTTGCAGACACATTGCCTTTATTATTATTTGAAAGTACAAGGTTACAATAATGCCAGATATTGATATAGATTTCACTGATCGAGAACAGGCTTTAAAATTGTTTAAACACACAAAAGCCAGTCGAGAAGACAATGGCAAATTAGTAAAGCATAATACCGGAGTATACTTTCAAAGTGTTCCAATAAATGCTGAAACTGGTTTATGTGCAGTTCCATATACAGAAGCTGAACAAAGACAGTATTTTAAAATAGATTTTTTAAATGTTGGAATTTACAAAGGAGTTCGTGATGACGAACATCTAGCGCAGTTAATGAACCAGGAGCCGCTATGGGATCTACTACAACAAGAAGAATTTGTAAATCTGTTATTTCATTTGAACGGACATGGGGATGTTCTGAGGAAGACTTGCCCTACTTCCGTGGAACAATTATCTGCCGTCCTAGCAATGATCCGCCCAGCCAAACGTTATCTGATTGGGAAAGACTGGACGACGATTATGAAGGAAGTGTGGACAATTCCAGAGACTGGTGAATATTATTTTAAAAAGAGTCATGCCACTGCCTATGCTTTGGCAATTGTGGTACAGATAAATTTAATCTGCGAACAGATCAGTGTTGGATATCTTTAAATTGCTTTTCTTACCAACGTGATCGATTTGCGTTTTATTCTCTTAACAATAATATCATTAAGGCTAGTTACTGGACCAAATATTATCTTAACGTCTTTGGTAGAAAAGTTTTTAATCACATACCTAAATTCAATAATTTCTCTTGCTAGAAAAATGTTAATGGGTATTTGTCTATTTGATTCCCACCACCAGGCTTCACCTAACGCTAAAAATTTAGTTTTTTCTTCATCTGTTTTTATTATACTATAATCATAAAAACTCGTTATTTGTTGATCCTGATTGATTATAATACCCACATACTCTTGCGTTACGTGCCTTAAAACGCTGATAAATGGAAAATTTTCTTGTAAGTTGTTAGTAATTCTCATAGATAAATATGCTAAAGGTCCAATAAATGTATGCAACTAAATTCAGTTTATTTATATTCAAATCGAGTAGATGCTTTTACAAATCTCAGCATCTGGGAAACAGGGAGGTATCGAAAAGTGTACAATAAAAATATCAAAATTTATCGAAGCATTGACAATCGTATTGATTTTCAAATCCGTAACTCGGATGAAAAATCTATAGCGTTAACAAGCACCAATATAGTATTTACACTGATCGAACCAGACACTCAAAAGTTGTTATTACAAAAAGATTGCACAGTAGTTAGTTCCTCTACAGGCAAGGTTTTTATAACATTGTCAGAAACAGAACTTAGAGACCTTGATCAAGGCTTTTACAAATATTCACTGGTGTCAGAATCTCGAACTGAAAGTAATGGCAGCTATACTGTGACCAATCGTGCGCCGTTATATGTTGATGCTCAGTATGGAATTTTGGGAACCATTGAAGTTGCAGGCGATGCGTTTGGATTGCTTAAAGAAAGCACAGTAGTGGATGCCTTTAGTTACACCAATCCAGCAACTACTGGAACAACTGGACCGGCGTACTATATCAGTAGTTTAATTGATGCTGCTCCAGAAAATAGCACCGGCAATAGTCTTCATACTTTTCAATTTTATCTAACAGATTACACGGGTGATATTGTTGTGCAAGGTAGCCTATCAGAAGGTGCCAGTCCTCACGTTTGGGTAGATGTAAAATCTCAAAATTACGAAAACTCAACAGCGGAATATATCAATGTTGTTGGAAAATATAATTTTTTTAGAGTAAAATATATCTCAACTAACTCCGGAACTGTTGACAAGATACTATATAGATAGTATACTAAGTCTATGACCCTCGTCTTAGACAAATTTCGTGATATGCTTCCAAAAAACAAATCTAGCCCAAGCGGCTGGATAAGTTTTAATGCACCTTGCTGTCATCATAGAGGTCACGCTAGAGATACTCGAAAGCGAGCAGGTGTTATGTTCAGCGAAGGCTTTATCTATAACTGCTTCAACTGTAAGTATACTGCTAATTGGCAACCTGGCCGTAATATATCCGAAAAACTCAAGAGTCTGTGTCGCTGGCTAGGCGCTAATGATGACCAGATTAAAGAATTGGTGTTTGAAGCATTAAAAACTGAATCGTTAGAGTACGAACCCGAATACTTTGTTGAGAAAGTAAAGTTTACTAAAAAAGAATTGCCTGAAGGCGCATTGCCTTTAGTTGAATGGCTTGATGCCAACCTAGATCTCGAGCAAGAAAAACAGCTAATAGCAGTAGTTGAATATGTTGTTAGCAGAGGATATGATCCTCTCAGCAAACATTTCTACTGGAGTCCTATGCCGGGCTTTGCAGATAGAGTAATTATACCGTTTTTGTATGAAGGTGCCACAGTTGGCAGTACTGCTCGTAAAGTTAGAGAGGGCCAACCTAAATATCTATCAGATCAACATCCATTTTTTGTGTTTAATATTGACGCACAAGACCCAACCAGTAAGTATGTATTTGTCGTAGAAGGACCGTTTGATGCCTTGGCTATCGGCGGTGTTGCACTACTCACTAATGAAATATCTGATGTTCAAGCACAACTAATTAATAGTATAGGTAAAGAAGTATTGGTGATACCTGATCAGGACAAGGCAGGTGCAGTGCTGATAAATCAAGCTAAAGATCTAGGTTGGTCTGTGGTCTTTCCAAATTGGGATTCTGATGTAAAAGATTGTGCAGATGCGGTGAAAAAATACGGTAAATTATTTGTAATTGTGGATGCTATAAAAAATGCAACAACGAATCCTGTCAAAATAGAAATAGAAAAAAAGAAATTATTAACCAAAGGTGCCTAAAATGTTTAAAAAAATCATGGATGTATTATTGTATCCTTATAATCTCTATAAAGAAAAACAACGTGTAAAAAAGAGACTAGAAGAACTACGTAAACGAGATCCATTTATCTACAAATGATACACTGGGGCGTTAATGCTTTGAATCACGGGTCTAGTCTAGCCGTATTCAAAGATGGCAGTCTCTGGTCTAATCAAGCGAGTTCTTCGGATGAGTTAGACAGTAAGATACTCACTGATGCTTTGCACGTCGGAGCACCGGATCGAGTCTTTTGGTATGAGAGACCGTGGGTAAAGAAAACTAGACAGCTTTATGCAGGGCAATGGCATCGAGCCTTAGACATGAGCGTACTTCCACGCAGATATATGAAAGCGCAACGTTATGCGCCAATTACTTATACCCCGCATCATGGTAGTCATGCAGCCGCAGGCTACTATACCAGTCCTTTTGATCACTGTGCCATTGTTGTTCTCGACGCAATAGGCGAGTTTGAATGCGCCACTATCTGGGAAGGCAAACACGGGGAAATGCGTAAGGTATGGAGTCGCAGCTATCCAAATAGTCTAGGACTGTTCTATAGTGCGTTCACTGACTTGTTAGGTATGACTCCAATTCAAGACGAATGGAAGTTGCAGGCTATGGCAGAAAAAGGTAATCCTAAGGTTTTTTATCATAGAGTAAAGAAATATTTTACAGGACTTTTGGAATTGAATTATAATTTTCACAAAGGTGTCAAAGATCAAAAATTCTATATAGAGACCCTACAAGACGAACAAGATCTCGCTGCTGCCGTACAAATGGTATTTGAAGATCAAATCCGTATGGTTATGCTAGAAGCTAAAAAATTAATCAACACCGATTGTCTAGTTTATATGGGTGGATGTGCTATGAATTCAGCTGCCAACAAACGATTTGTGGAACCTACATTTAAGTACCGATGGAGTTTACCTAATCCCGGCGATCCGTCCAGTAGTATAGGTGCAGTGTTATATCATACTAAACAACGTATTCAAAAATATGACTTTGGTGTTGCAAAACACCTAACAATTAGTGTATAATATATTATGATAAAGACATACGATTACGAAGTACAAAAATTATATCTTGAACTCATGCTTGCAGATGCAGAAGTATTTGTTCGCTGTCAAGGTATTTTTGATCACAGCCTGTTTGATCGAAAACTGCAAGATGCGGCAGAATTCCTGCATGAATATGCCAAAGGGTATAATGTATTGCCAGACTACGAAATGGTTAATGCCACCTGCAGAGTCGATCTTAAACGTCCAGCAGATCTTAAAGAAGGTCACATGGATTGGTTTATGGATGAGTTTGAAAAGTTTACTCAACATAAGGCTCTTGAACGTGCAATTATACAATCAGCTGATCTATTAGAAAAGCATGACTATGGTGCAGTAGAAGTCCTAATTAAAGAAGCAGTACAAATTGGTCTTGCTCGAGACATGGGTACAGATTACTTTGCTGATCCTCGTGGCCGATTGATGGGTATCAAAGACAAGAACGGACAGGTAAGTACAGGCTGGCCTTGTATGGATCGTAAATTGTTTGGTGGATTTAATCGAGGAGAACTGAACATCTTTGCCGGCGGCTCAGGTGCAGGTAAAAGTTTATTCTTGGCTAACCTAGGTGTTAACTGGGCATTGATGGGTCTTAATGTAGTCTATCTAACTCTTGAACTTTCAGAAGCACTGGTTAGTATGCGTATTGATGCAATGTTAACAGGAACATCAACTAAAGACATTTTCAAAGACATTGACGATGTTGAAATGAAGGTTAAAATTATTGGCAAGAAAGCAGGTTTACTACAGGTCAAATATATGCCTAGCGGCAAGACTGCCAATGACATTCGTGCATACTTGAAAGAATATGAAATCAAAGTAGGCAAGAAAGTTGACGTATTATTGGTTGACTATTTGGACTTGTTGATGCCATTGAGCAAGAAGATTTCGCCAGCAGACTTGTTTATCAAAGACAAGTATGTATCAGAAGAACTTCGTAATCTAGCAGTGGAAAAGAATTGTGTGTTTGTTACTGCGGCACAGTTGAACCGTGGTGCGGTTGAAGAAGTAGAATTCGATCACAGTCATATCTCAGGCGGATTGAGTAAGATTCAGACTGCAGATAATGTGTTTGGTATCTTTACAAGCCGTGCTATGCGTGAACGTGGACGCTATCAAATACAACTAATGAAGACACGTTCAAGCAGTGGGGTTGGTATGAAGATTGATCTAGAGTTCAATCTTGAAAGTCTGCGAATCAGTGATCTACCTGAAGATGAACAAGAGCATAGTGGTGCTACTAGTAGGGGGAATTCTAGTATTATAGATAGTATAAAACGCAAAACAGCAGTGGCTAGTATTGATTCAAACACAGGCGAAATTTTAACAGATCCTACACAGGGTGTTTCTTTAGGCAAAGTTCGTGCAACTGTTGAATCAACTAAACTTCGCGAAATCTTGAACTCTATGAACGATGAAGAATAAGAAAGTTTCACTGTTAAAATGGCGACCTGAAGAAAGCGAATACATTGAAATTAGTTGGCCCGAGGTACATAAAACCCTGGGAATAGATCAGACTAAGTGGCTGTTAAGTCAACCGCAAAATGTATGCCAGCTAGTCTTAGAAAGAAATGGAATGTTCTGCAGTTTAGTAGCAGAATTCTACGATGAGCAGGCATTAACTGTTTATCATTTAATGTGGGCTAAATAATGAATGCGCCTAAGAGAATTACACAAACCATCAGACATAATCACAGTTAATCGCCGTCTTAATCCTAAGATATGGGATGGCGACGCACTTGACCCAGCGGTCGCACAAAAACTCAAAGAAATTGCCCTAGCCTTTGAAGAATTCATTGGTATTGACCTTGATGTAGTAGATTACACAATTACAGGATCTAATGCCAACTATACTTGGACCGATCACTCAGACCTAGATCTGCATCTTATTGTTGCAGGCGAAGTGGGAGAAGCTGCTCGTGAACTATTCAATGCCAAAAAGGCACTCTGGGGCGAACAGCACAACATCACGATCAAAGGTCTTCCTGTTGAATGTTATGTTCAGGGCAAAGAAGAAGAACACCACAGTACTGGAGTGTATAGCATAGCTGACAATCAATGGCTGGTTGAACCAAAGAAAATAAAACCGGAAGTAGATGATAGTGCTGTGGAAGCTAAAAAAGACTCTGTAATACACGACATAGAAAATGCTCTGTTAAGCAAAGATCTTAATCGATTAAGAACGGTAAAAGAAAAGATTACTAAAATGCGTCAAGCAGGATTAGAACGTGCGGGTGAGTGGTCAGTAGAAAACCTAGTTTTCAAAATACTTCGAAACCTAGGTCTTATTGATGAAATTACAAATAAAATTCGTGAACTAGAAGATCAAGAACTAAGCCTAGAGCAGGCTCAACAGTTAAACTAATTAACTTTTTCTATCGCCAAACAACTGCAACAAGTTTAAGAACAAGTTGATAAAGTCCATGTACAATGTTAGTGCGCCACGTATTTCTGCAACTGCTGTATCACTGGCTTCTACACTGAGTTCTTCACGGATCTTTTGTGTGTCATAGGCAGTTAAACCAAGAAAGATAATAATTGCCAACGCAGAGATTACCATTTGCATCACAGTTGATCCAATAAAGATATTCACAATACTGGCAATAATAATAGCAATCAGTCCCACAAACATAAACTTGCCAAGGCTATCCAGGCTCTGTTTAGTAAAGTAACCGTAACCACTCATTACAGCAAACAGTATGGCCGCACCCATAAATGCTGACACAATACTGCCCATAGTGAATATGGCAAAGATCATTGCAAAGCTCAGGCCCATTAAGGCTGCAAAGCCATGTAGGCATAACTGTGCTACACCTTTACTGGGGTTATTGCCCAGTACATAGCTAACACCAAAAATTGCCGCAAGTGGTGCAAAAATCACAATCCACTTTAGCACACCTGTAAAAAAGAATTCTAGCAACTCTGGTGTAGTACCAACCCAGTAACTAACTATCATTGATACAATGACGGCTAGACTCATGTGTCCATAGACACGGCCCATTGCTGAATTAATTTCGCTAGCGGAACGAAAGTCCGAAATACCGCCTGTGTAATTTGTTCCAAACATACTAGTCTCCTTAGATATATTATATATTATATAGCAATTTGTTTAAATTGTCAAATAAAAACTTCGGTAAGTCTATTGCTTTTACCGTTTACAAGTCCTCTAGGAAACACATTAAAACTAATAGTATGTCTAACGTTTTCATCTTCAGGTAGCACTGTGGTAAAGTGAGATAACCAGCTAGGAAACAGAATCAATGAACCTTTTTGAGACTCACTGGACCAAGGCCGTATTGACCAGTTCGAAGGAGTAGCTACCGATAATATATTGATATTGTGTCTAGGATCTTCAAAACAGGTATGTGCTCTAGAATCGGTAATATAATAAATGCCACTGATAAAACTATTAGGATGTGTGTGAGCTTGATGCATATT
>Ga0209444_10001189_pt1 | contig 14376 bp, 14 predicted proteins | sample LauGreFaBDMM15DN_2_FD_188215 | JGI IMG/M metagenome (GOLD analysis project Ga0209444, IMG submission 188215) | Freshwater lake microbial communities from Lake Michigan, USA - Fa13.BD.MM15.DN (SPAdes) (version 2) | ecosystem: Environmental > Aquatic > Freshwater > Lake | place: Lake Michigan...
AGGATCTGCTATTATTCATTCGATGCGTTATTTGATCGATAACGACACCTTATTTTTTGATGCTTTACGTGCGTTTCAAGTGGCATTCAAGGATAGTACGGCAACGGGAATTACATTTAAAAACTTCATGGAGAATTTTACGGGTGTAAACTTGACTCCTTTCTTCAATCAATGGTATTTTGGCGAAGGATATCCCACCTATTCCGTCAAATGGAATCAAACTGGAAATGATGTGGCGATTGAAATTTCCCACACCTGTTCTATGCCATCAGTGACAGCAAGCTTCACAAACGACATCGATTTACGTTTTATTCGTCAAGGTCAAACGGATACCATCATTCGTTTCAATATCAATTCAAATAACGAACAATTCAGCTTTTATAACATCGGGACATTGACCGGTTCTATTGGCATTGATCCAAAAAACTGGATCATCAATAAAGTGGGAAGCATTACCGAAGACCCAAGTTTACAAGTCGGATTAGTAAGTGCGGAATTAACTACGGAAATGCGTGTTTTCCCAAATCCAAGCAATGGAGAATTTACCGTTCAGAATTTACCGTTGGGCGCAAGTAATTTTGAGCTTTTTGATAGTTCAGGTAGATTTATTTTGGCTCAAAAAGTAACGAAGGAAGAAACCATTCGTCTACCCTATTTATCAGAAGGAACGTATATTTTTAGTGTTGTTCTTTCCGATGGACAGCGAATTACGTCCATGATTCAAATAAAAAAGTAACTATTACGTTAACGAACTAAACGAAAAAAATGACAAGAAAAATTTCACTGATTGCTGCTTTAGTCATCTCAGGTATGGCTATTTCACAAAAAATTAAAATCACCGAATTACATATTTCAAATGGAACAGGATTTGGTGGTCAAATGAACGGATCTATTGATGATTTTAAAATCCTTGCCCCAAACTCAAGTATTTTGGCCATGGATTTTAGTCAATACAACCCAAATGGTTTCCCAACCTACCAAACACCAGGAATGAACATATCCTCAAACTATAGTTTACAGTTAGGACTCCAGTGTGCTAAAATGCCCAAAGTAACTTACCGCGTTGGAATTACCCATGTTTCCAATGCAGGTGTGTTATCAGCGCACGGAACCTATTTTCAATCCTTTCCATACGATACGCTTACTTCATCTCAAACAGGTGAACAGACATTCATTGACTCAAGTAATACAAAGCACTATAACATGAACCATTCAAATCAACAAATCCGTTTAGACGGAGCGATGATTTTTCGCATGTTTCCTGAAAAAAGATGGTCATTACATACAGGACTGGGAGCTTCCATTGGAATGAGTTATCAATCTAACACAGACATTAGCTTTTGGGAAACATCAAGCATGTCCTCGGGAAATTATTACGGAGATTACTATGGTCATCAAAACGTAGAGCGCGAATCATACAAAAACAAAAATTCCATCGGCGCTTCTCTTTACATTCCATTCGGTATTGATTTTGGCATTGGTAAAAAACGTGAGTTCTGGATGCCGTTTCATTTATATGTTGAAACAAGACCAAGTTTGAACATAAATTCCATCAATGGAATTGGTACTACTTTTAGTCCTGGAATGAGTTCAGCTGCTGGACTACGCATAAAAATATAGACTGATTTAACAATAATTATTCTAAATAAGAGCCTTCTCAAATTGAGAGGGCTTTTTTTTTACCTTTTTATGCACATTTTCATTGAGGAATTGAAATGAAAAGGTAAATTTGTGACGCCTTAACAAACCCATGTTTGATACGTTTGTTGGTAAACGAAGAACCGGACAAAAACAGTTCCTATGCAAGAAATTTCTACAAGCGCAGATTACATTCCGCTTTTGTTACAAATAGTGGTTGCGGCTGCATTTGTTATTTTCACTTTAGTTGTTACACACAAATTGACCCCTCGAATCAATTCAGGCCGCAAGGATGAGAATTTCGAGTGTGGAATTGAGTCAGAAGGAAACGCTCGTTTTCCTGTATCTATTCGTTATTTCATGACAGCCATTTTGTTCGTCTTGTTTGACGTTGAGGTTATTTTCTTTTATCCATACGCAGTGAATTTTTACGAATTAAAAATGGAAGGGCTACTTGCATTGATCATGTTCGTTGGATTTTTCTTGGTTGGATTCTTATACATTAGACTAAAAGGGGCATTAGAATGGGAAAAATAGAAGACTTAAAAGTCATCAATGGTGAAGGTTACCAATTGACGACATTAGACAAAGCAATCGGACTAGCTCGTGCCAATTCAGTTTGGCCACTTCCATTTGCAACTTCTTGCTGTGGAATTGAGTTCATGGCAACGATGGGAAGCGCCTACGACTTATCACGCTTTGGTATGGAGCGCATGTCCTTCTCTCCTCGTCAAGCTGATTTATTGATTGTCGCTGGAACGATTTCTAAAAAATTAGGTCCAGTTTTAAAAAAAGTATATGAGCAAATGTCCGAGCCAAAATGGGTTTTATCCGTCGGAGCTTGTGCATGTTCAGGTGGAATTTTCGATACGTACAGCGTCCTTCAAGGAATCGACCGCATTATTCCTGTAGATGTTTACGTTCCGGGATGTCCACCAAGACCAGAGCAAATCATTGACGGTGTGATGAACATTCACGAATTAGTGAAAAACGAATCCAATCGTCGTCGCTACAGTGATGAGTACAAACATTTGATGAATAACTATAACATAGAAATCGAAGATGGAAATGCTGAATAATGAAGCCATCTTGAACTTGATTCAAGAAGCTTTCCCGAACGATGTATTGTTTCACGAAGAACCTTATGGACTTTTGACCATGGAGGTAACAGCGTCGAAAGGACATGAAATCATCCATTGGTTAAAAAATCATGAGCAATTGAGTGTAAACTATTTGACAAACATCGCTGGGATTCATTATCCAGAAGATTTGGGAAGAGAGTTTGCCGTCGTGTACCAATTACATAGTTGGAAAAATCTATTCAGACTTCGCTTGAAATGTTATTTATCTAAAGATGCCATTCAAATTGCGACGTTAGTGGATGTTTTTGATGGAGCCAATTGGATGGAAAGAGAGACTTATGATTTCTATGGAATCGAATTCGTTGGACATCCGGATTTGCGAAGAATTTTGAACGAAGACAGTATGGACTATTTCCCTATGCGTAAAGAGTATGCTCTTGAGGACGCAACACGCGAGGACAAAGATGACCGTTATTTTGGACGAAACAACTTATAAAGATGAGTGAATTAAAAACAAAAGAAGCATTCGCTCAATCGTCGGAGACGATTGACGGAAACATTGCGACGATCAACTTCGGACCGACTCACCCATCGACACACGGTATTTTTCAAAACGTATTGAAGGTGGATGGTGAAAAAATCATTTCATCGGAACAAACACTTGGATACATTCACCGCGCATTTGAAAAATTATCGGAACGTCGTCCCTACAATCAAATTACTCCGATTACTGATCGACTGAACTATTGCTCCTCTCCTATCAATAATATGGGATGGGAAATGACGGTGGAGAAACTAATCGGTGCTGAGATACCAAAACGTGTTCAGTACATGCGTGTTATCATTATGGAATTGGCGCGTATTGCAGATCACTTGATATGTAACTCTGTAACTGGTGTAGATGCTGGAGCCTTAACAAGTTTCTTCTATCCGTTTACAGAACGCGAGAAAATCTATGAGTTGTACGAAGAGATTTGTGGAGCTCGTTTGACAACAAACATTGGACGTATTGGTGGATTCGAACGTGACTTCACTCCTGCTTTCCACACGAAATTGCAGTCCTTCTTGAAAACGTTTCCAAAAGCATTCGAGGAATTCGACTCGATGTTGGCGCGTAACCGAATCTTTATGGATCGCACAAAAGGTGCTGGACCTATTTCTGCTGAACGCGCATTGGCGTATTCCTTCTCTGGTCCAAACTTGAGAGCAACGGGGGTTGATTACGATGTTCGTGCAATGCATCCATATTCTTCGTATGAGGATTTCGATTTCATTATTCCCGTTGGAGTAAATGGAGATACATACGACCGTTTCATGGTGCGTCAGGAAGAAATTCGTCAAAGTGTTCGCATCATTGAGCAAGCATACAAAAACCTTCCTGAAGGATCTTACAAAGCTGACTTACCTGACTTTTACCTGCCAGAAAAAACAGATGTGTACAACAACATGGAGGCATTAATCTACCATTTCAAAATTGTCATGGGAGAAACAGAAATTCCACCAGGTGAAGTTTATCACTCCGTAGAAGGTGGAAATGGCGAATTAGGATTTTACCTGATTTCCGATGGTGGACGAACGCCATACCGTTTGCAATTTAGAAGACCTTGTTTTATTTATTACCAAGCATATCCAGAAATGATTTCGGGTATGTCCATAAGTGATGCCGTTTTAACTTTAAGTAGTATGAACGTCATTGCTGGTGAATTAGATGCATAATATGAAAGCTACAAGTCCAAATCAACAAGACTTAAGTCCAGTGGAATTCAGCGCGGACATGCTGACGGAAATCAATCGGGTAATAGCGATGTTTCCTGAGGGAAGAGAAAAAAGTGCGATCATCCGCATTTTACACATTGTGCAAACTCATTATGGTTGGACAAGTGTTCCAGCGATGAATAAAGTGGCGGAAATATTAAACATTCAGCCCATTGAAGTCTATGAAGTTGCATCCTTCTACACGATGTTCCACCTAAATCCAGTTGGAAATTATGTGTTTGAAGTTTGCCGCACCGGACCATGTATGTTGGTGGGAAGTGATGAAATAATCGCATATATTGAAAATAAACTCAACATCAAAGTAGGAGAAACAACTGCTGATGGCATGTTTACCTTGAAAACCGCAGAGTGTTTAGGCGCTTGTGGTTACGGACCTGTATTGCAATGTCAATACAAGTTCCACGAACATTTGACCAAAGAAAAAGTAGACGAAATAATGGAAGCTTATAGAGCGGCCTCCATTTCAAAATAAGGCATTATGACAGGAAGAAAATTACTTCTAGAAAACGTTCATATCCCGGGCATCGAAACATTTGATGTTTACCGTAAAAACGGTGGATATGCATCCGTAGAGAAGGCTTTGAAAAAAATGACTCCAGAAGAGGTAGTCGAAGAAGTGAAGAAATCTGGACTTCGTGGACGCGGAGGAGCTGGATTCCCAACAGGGATGAAATGGTCATTTTTAGCGAAACCTGAAGGAGTTCCAAGATACTTGGTATGTAATGCCGATGAGTCAGAACCTGGGACTTTTAAGGACCGCTACCTAATGGAGAAACTCCCGCATTTATTGATTGAAGGAATGATTACTTCAAGCTATGCGCTTGGAGCGAATGAAGCCTACATCTACATCCGTGGAGAGTTCATGTATATTTTGCACATTTTAGAAAAAGCAATCGCTGAGGCATATGCGAACGGCATGCTTGGAAAAAACATCATGGGTTCTGGTTACGATTTAGATTTAATTGTAGCTCCTGGTGGAGGTGCGTATATCTGTGGAGAAGAAACAGCATTATTGGAATCCTTGGAAGGTAAACGTGGTAATCCACGAATGAAGCCACCATTCCCAGCCGTGAAAGGACTTTGGGGTTGTCCAACAGTTGTGAATAATGTGGAAACCATTGCAGCAGTTGTTCCAATTGTAAACGACGGTGGAGAAGCATACGCGAAAATTGGTATCGAACGTAGTACAGGAACAAAATTGATTTCCGCAGGTGGAAACTTGGTTCGTCCAGGTGTATACGAACTGGAAATGGGAGTATCTGTTGAAGAATTCATTTACGGAGATGATTATTGCCGCGGAATTGCCAATGGAAAACGTTTGAAAGCATGTATTCCTGGTGGATCTTCCGTTCCAATTTTACCAGCACATTTGGTCACTAAAACTGCCGCAGGCGAAAATCGTTTGATGACATATGAGAGTTTAGCAGATGGTGGATTTACTTCTGGATCGATGTTAGGCTCAGGTGGATTCATTGTATTCGATGAAGATCAATGCATTGTACGCAATACGTATACATTCGCGCGTTTTTACTCACATGAATCGTGTGGACAATGTTCACCATGTCGCGAAGGAACAGGATGGATGGAGAAAGTGTTGCATCGATTGGAGCATGGACATGGAAACATGGAAGACATTACCTTATTGGAAGAAATCAATAAAAAGATTGAAGGAAATACGATTTGTCCATTAGGAGATGCTGCCGCATGGCCAGTTGCTGCTGCGATTCGTCACTTCCGTGAAGAATTTGAATGGCACGTAACACATGCTTCCGAAGCACAAACAAGAAATTATGGTTTAATCCAACCTCGTGTTGAAGAGATAAAAGCGCTATGATTAAAGTAACGATTGACGATATTGAAGTAGAAGTAGAACCGGGTACATCGATTCTAAATGCCGCTCGTCAAATTGGTGGCGAAGTTGTGCCACCTGCAATGTGTTATTACAGTAAACTTCCAGGAACTGGAGGAAAATGTAGAACATGTTTGGTTGAAGTGGCTGCAGGATCTACTGCTGATCCTCGTCCAATGCCCAAGTTAATGGCATCTTGTTCAACATCTGTTATGGACGGAATGGTTATTAAGAACAAAACAAGTCAGCGCGTTCACGATAATCGTGGCGGAGTTGTTGAGTTTTTATTAATCAATCACCCACTCGATTGTCCAGTTTGTGACCAAGCTGGTGAATGTCATTTGCAAGACTTAGGTTACGAGCACGGTTCTGCTAAAACACGCTACCGCGAGGAAAGAAGAACCTTTGACCCTATCGATATTGGTAACAAAATCAAATTGCACATGAATCGTTGCATTTTGTGTTACCGTTGTGTGCATGTGGCAAATCAATTGACAGATTCACGTGTTCATGGTGTGATGCACCGTGGAGAACATGCGGAAATCAGTACGTATATCGAAAATGCAGTTGACAATGACTTCTCAGGAAACATGATTGATGTGTGTCCAGTTGGAGCATTAACAGACAAAACCTTCCGTTTCAAAAGCCGTGTATGGTTCTTGAAACCAATGGAAGCGGAATGCGCTTGTACAAAATGTTCAGGTAAAGCTGTCGTTTGGATGTTTGGAAATGAAATTTACCGTGTTACTGCCCGCAAGGACAAATACGGTGAGGTTGAAGATATCGAAGACAAAACAGCTTGGATTTGTAACGATTGTCGTTTTGAGAAAAAAGACCCGAGTGTTTGGAATATTTCTGGACCAAGAAAAATAGATCGCCATTCAGTGATTTCTCAAGGACAATACACGACAAAAATAGACAAAGGACTTAATAAAATAGGATAATGGATACAGCAATGCTCATAGAAAAATCCGTATTGGTAATCTTGTTATTCCTTATATCATTAGGCGTAGCCGCTTATCAAACGTATTTTGAACGAAAACTAGCAGCTTGGATTCAAGACCGTGTTGGTCCGGACCGTGCGGGACCTTTTGGAATCTTGCAGCCAATTGCAGATGGAGTAAAAATGTTCTTGAAAGAAGATTTTATTCCTGCGAAGGCAGATAAATGGTTATTTATTATTGGGCCAGGAATCTCCATGTTTACCGCGCTCATTACGAGTTCTGTTATTCCTTGGGGAACAAACTTGAATCTGTTTGGACGTGACATCAGTTTACAGGTAGCAGATTTCAACATTGGAATCTTGTTTGTATTTGGTGTTGTTTCGATTGGTGTTTACGGAATCATGATTGGTGGATGGGCGTCGAATAACAAATACTCCTTGTATGGAGCCATTCGTGCGTCGTCTCAAATGATTTCCTACGAATTAGCCATGGGGATATCTGCGATAACAATCGTCATGATGTCTGGAAGTTTAAGTTTGAATGATATCGTTAAAAGTCAACACGGTATGAATTGGAACATCTTCTATCAGCCAGTTGCGTTCTTTATTTTCTTTATTACTTCAATGGCGGAATTGAATCGCGCGCCTTTCGATTTACCGGAATGTGAATCTGAATTGATTGGTGGATACCATACGGAATACAGCTCGATGAAATTGGGATTGTATCTATTCTCAGAGTACACCTCGATGTTTGTTTCTTCTGCGATTATGGCTATTTTGTTCTTTGGAGGATATAACTTCCCAGGAATGGATGCCTTTTCAGGAAATCTCTTGGCGATTTTAAGTATCGCTGCATTTGCTTTGAAAATCTTCTTATTCATCTTTGTGATCATGTGGATTCGCTGGACTATTCCTCGTTTCCGTTTCGATCAATTGATGCACTTAGGATGGAAAGTATTAATCCCAGCGGCCATTGTCAACATGTTAATTACAGGACTTGTAATTGCATGGAACGAAGGATGGATGTAAAAGAACGTAGAAATGGAAAGTTTAACGAATAGAAAAAAAGTAGTTTCGGATAAGCCCATGACTTTATGGGAGAAGATCTACATTCCAGCGATTGTTGGTGGAATGATGACCACGATGAAGCACATGCTTCGTCCACGCAAAACGATTAAATATCCGGAAGAAACACGTGTCTTTGCTCCTGTTTACCGTGGACAACACGTATTGAAACGAGACGAAGAAGGACGTGAAAATTGCACGGCCTGTGGACTTTGTGCCGTTGCTTGTCCCGCAGAGGCAATTACCATGATATCCGCTGAACGAGAAAAGGGTGAGGAACACCTTTACCGTGAAGAAAAATACGCTTCTAGTTATGAAATCAACATGTTGCGTTGCATTTTCTGCGGACTTTGCGAAGAAGCTTGTCCCAAAGAAGCTGTTTTCTTGACCGACCGTATTGTCAAAACAGAATTTGAACGCGATGAGTTCATCTACGGAAAAGACAAGTTGGTAGAAACGATGGACGACCGCATCGATATTACGAAAAGACAATTTACCGGTAAAAGAACTGAACAATGAGTTTACAAATGATATCCGTTATATTGGGAAGCTTAACGATTGCCTCAGCTTTGATGGTGATTTTAAGCAAACACCCGATTCGAAGCGTAATTTACTTAGTAATTACCTTCTTTTTTATCTCTGCCATGTACATTCTGATGAATGCGCAATTCCTAGCGATCGTTAATATGATTGTATACGCAGGAGCGATCATGGTTCTTTTCTTATTCGTTTTAATGTTGTTAAACTTGAACAATGAAATGGAACCTGAGACTTCTCGGATTGGGGTTATTTCAGCGCTTGTTGCCGGTGGAACTTTATTTTTGGTGTTAATTACAGCTTTACGAGATTCGTTCCAATATGGAAAAGGATACACCATGGTAAAAGTACCTGAAGCTGGACTTGTAGAAAACCTAGGTAAGCTACTCTTCTCTAAATACTTAGTTCCATTTGAGATTTCTTCCATTCTTTTTATTGCAGCAATGGTTGGAGCAGTATTATTAGCAAAACGTGAAAAACAAGTCATTGACTAATCAACTATTATGGAACAATTAAATAACATTGGCGCTTCCTTGGACTTCTATATTTTCGTGTCCATAGCACTATTTAGTATCGGAGCAATCGGCGTGTTAACGCGTAAAAATATGATTGTCCTGTTAATGTGTATCGAATTAATGCTCAATGCAGTGAACTTGCTTTTAGTGACATTTTCTACTTTTTTCGGAAACGGAGAAGCACAAATCTTTGTCTTCTTTATCATCGTTGTAGCCGCTGCAGAAGCTACGATTGGATTATCCATTTTGATCATGGCATACCGCAATAGCAAATCCATCGATATCGAAATGTTCAACAAATTAAACGGTTAAGAAAATGGGAAAAGATCTATTATTATTGACCTTGATTTCTCTGCCCTTAATTGGTGCAGCAATCAATGGTATACTTGGAAAGAAGTTGCCGAAACTTGTTGTTGGGTCGCTAGCGACGGTTCTCGTTTTTGTTTCGTTCTTGCTAGGATTGACCTTATTTGTTGGACTTGACAAAACGATGATTGTTCATCTATTTCAAGTAGCAAAATTTGACGACTTTACCTTAGATGCTAACTTTCAACTAGATTCCTTATCCATTTGGATGACCTTAATCATCACTGGAATCGGATCCTTGATTCACTTGTTCTCCATGGGTTATATGAGTCACGATGAAGGCTACCACAAATTCTTTACGTATTTGAACCTGTTTATTTTCTCCATGCTCTTATTGGTATTGGGAAGTAACTACTTCGTATTGTTCTTCGGATGGGAAGGCGTTGGAATTTGTTCATATTTGTTGATTGGGTTCCATTATAACGATGCAGAGAAAGGACTAGCAAACAGTTTAGCGGCGCGTAAAGCCTTCATCATGAACCGCATTGGGGATGCTGGATTGTTATTCGCCTTATTCATGATGCTGAACAAGTTCCACACCTTAGAGTTTGTTGAAATCGGAAAAATGATCACAGCGAGTCCGGAATTGTACACGGGAATTGCGGGAGCGATAACACTTTGTTTGTTTCTAGCAGCAACAGGAAAAAGTGCACAAATTCCATTATTTACGTGGTTGCCTGATGCGATGGCTGGACCAACACCGGTTTCAGCATTGATCCACGCGGCAACGATGGTAACGGCAGGTATTTACTTGACGGTACGTTCAAACTTCTTGTTTGAATTAGCGCCAACCACTAAAGACATCATTTTAGTGATTGGAATCGCAACAACGGTTGTCGCAGCCTTTATCGCCATGCGTCAAAACGACATCAAAAAAGTATTGGCGTATTCGACGGTTTCACAACTTGGTCTCATGTTCGTAGCACTTGGAATGGGCGCATACACCGTTGCTTTGTTCCACGTAACGACTCATGCATTCTTCAAAGCATTATTGTTCTTAGGATCAGGAAGTGTGATTCACGCGATGTCAGACGAACAAGATATTCGTAAAATGGGAGGCTTGTCCAAATTGACGCCAATCACACACATTACCTTCTTAATTGGAACATTAGCGATTGCTGGGTTCCCTTTCCTATCGGGATTCTTCTCCAAAGATGAAATCCTAGCACATGCATGGATGTCCAGTCCACTTGTTTATGGCATCTTAATGGTTGCGGTAACGATGACGGCGATTTACATGTTCCGCTTGTACTTCTTGGTATTCCACGGATCGTTTAGAGGTGGCGAGAAATTAAAATCACATGTACACGAAAGTGGATTATCGATGACGATTCCATTGATGGTATTAGCCGTTCTTTCTGTATTTGGTGGAATTTTGAACTTACCGGGAATTGTTTTTCACGATGCTGGACATTGGATGTCTCACTTCTTGGAAAGTACGACTTATGGTTTAAACCAAATTGAAACAGAACACATGGATGGAAATCAGTCCATCATACTAATGTGCATCGCCAGTGCAGTTGCCTTGACTGTTTTGGCATGGGCGTACATCACTTACGTGAAGAAACAAGCCGTTGCGAAAGAGGACGCAGATATGAGCGCTTGGGAGAAATTGTCAAGTAACAAATTGTACATCGACGAAATTTATCAAACGGTGTTTGTTCAGCCAATTTTGTGGTTGTCCACTACCCTAGCCAAACAGTTTGAAGAGCGCGTATTGAACAACGGAATTTTCCGTTTGACAAGTGCCATTGAAGCGAGTGGAAATTACACGAGAAAATGGCAATCAGGTTTTTTAGCAAGTTATTTATTCTGGATGGTAATGAGTATCATCGGATTCATTAGTTATTACATCATAAAATCAACATTTTGGAACTAATCTTTTTACCACTTATTCTTGGGATTATTGCATTCTTTGTCCCAACTAGTTGGGTTCGACTTTTTGGATTATTGTCAAGTATTAGCATTTTAGCGGTTTCGATCGTTCATTTGATGAATTTCAATGCTTCCGATTATGTGATGTTATTTAATCCAACCGAAATTTTCCCTCTTGGATTAACCTTTAAAATGGGTTATGACGGATTGGCTTTTGTGATGGTACTGTTGACCAACGCCGTAATCTTGTTGATCCTGTTAGCTAACTACAACCGAGACATCGCATCGAATGCAAAATTCACGGGATTGACTTTATTGATGCAGTTTGCGTTAATCGGATTGTTTACATCTCTCGATGGTATCTTATTTTATACCTTCTGGGAATTAGCCTTGATTCCAATTTTCCTTATTCTTTATTGGTTTGGAAAACAAGATAACAACCGTGCCTTATTCAAGTTTTTCTTGTATACCTTATTGGGATCCCTGATGATGTTATTATCCTTCATCGCTTTGGGGTATTTTGCACCAAACTATTCGTACTTTCAATTGGTTCAAGCAAACTTCGCTGGAAAAGAAATCGCAGCAGCTTTAATCATGGGAGGAATTTTATTCGCGTTTGCTGTGAAAATCCCATTATTCCCTTTCCATACTTGGCAAGCGCCAACGTATACAAACGCTCCAATGGCCGGAACGATGTTGCTTTCCGCATTGATGTTGAAAATGGCCTTGTACGGAATGATTAAATGGATGATTCCAATTGGATTTGAAGGATTAGTTTATTTAAAGTGGCCAGTGATTACACTTGGTGGAATCGGAATTGTATATGGAGCGATTATCGCCATGAAACAAAAAGATTTGAAAACATTGTTCGCATACGCTTCAATTAGTCACTTGGGATTGATCGCTGCAGGAATCATGGTTTTCACCATGTCAGCGATTGAAGCATCGATGATTCAAATCATCAACCACAGTATCGTTGCTATTGGACTTTTCCTTGCAGCTGGAATCATTGAGGACAGACTTAAAACCCGAAACATCGAAGACCTTGGTGGAATAGCGAAAGTAGCTCCACATTTCGGATTCTGGTTTGCGGTGATGACGTTCATCTCTGTTTCTGTTCCGTTTACAGCAGGATTCATGGGAGAGTTCATCTTAATCAAAGAATTGTTCACTGCTCATTGGGTGATTGGAATAACAGCTGCGTCAACATTGGTATTTGGAGCGGTGTACATGTTACGCGCTTACCAAGGATCGATGTTTGGTCCTTCGAAAGTAACGGTGTTCAAAGACTTGACGTGGAACGAATACCTCGTATTTGCTTTGTTAACGGTGGCCGCAGTTGGATTCGGACTGTACCCACAAATCATCATTGACTTCATTAAACCAAGCATCCAATTCACACAAGAATTGATGTCAGGAGACTTAACACTTACGAAATAAGATGGACGCATTAATTATCATATTTGTCACCGGTTTAATCGGTTTGTTTGTTGGAATGTTGAAAAATAGCCGATTGACCTTGGCTGTCATTTCAGTTGGATTAATAGCTGGATTCCTTTCGATGTATTACATCAATGACTATCAGTCGATTTTTCAGTCCTACAAAGGTTTACAATTCTCTCGTACACAAAACATGTTTGCATTACTAGCGATTGGATTAACCTTCGTTTCTGTGTTGATGGGATATACCTATTTCAAAGAGGACGAAGAACATACATCTGATTACTACGGATTAATGCTTTTCTCCTTAACTGGTGCACTGTGCTTGATTGGATTTTCTAATTTATTCATGTTCTTCCTAGGCTTAGAAATTCTATCCATTCCGATTTATGTTCTTGTTGGAATTCAAAAAGGAAATTCCTTAGCTTCCGAAGCATCCGTGAAATATTTCTTTACAGGATCCTTCGCTACAGCCGTTATGTTGTTCGGTATTGCCTTGGTTTACGGTTCGACAGGTTCTTTCGAGATGAATGAAATACAAATGGCCCTTGATATGGGCATGTCTCATTCTTCGATGTTGAACATTGGTGTATTGATGATGATGGCAGCATTCCTTTTCAAAGTTGGAGCTGTTCCCTTCCATTTCTGGAGTCCAGATGTATACCAAGGATCTTCGAACGCAGTAATGGCTTACATGGCATCTGTGGTGAAATTAGCGGCAATGTTTGCCTTCGTTCACTTCTTTAACTTCACGTTCCACAGCGTAACGCCCTTCGTAGCGGGAATCGTTCTTTTTGCGATTGTTGTTTCTTTGTTCCTAGGATATTTATCCGCCTTAAAACAAACATCTTTCCGCCGTATGATGGCGTATTCAAGTATTGCCAACACAGGATTCGCCTTATTTGCTGTACTGAATCAACAATACGGTGAAGCTTCTTTGTGGATTTTCATGATTGGATATGCGAGTTCGACCATTGCATTGATTACGATTAACATGATTGTCGAAAAAGAAACGGATAGCATCACTAATTGGAAAGGAATTGGTTACTCGAATCCACTGATTGGAATCACCTTGGTTATTTCCTTGTTGTCCATGTCTGGAATTCCACCATTCACCGGATTCTTCGGGAAATACTTGTTGTTATCAAGTGCCTTTACAAACTATCTTCCAGTAGTAATTTTAGCGATCATCGCATCATTGATCGGAGCATACTTATACATCCGTTTAATGCTACTTTCGTTATCCAAAGATGGTGAAGGACAGAAAATCAAGATGACAGTCCTTCAAGC
>Ga0209444_10001190_pt1 | contig 14374 bp, 12 predicted proteins | sample LauGreFaBDMM15DN_2_FD_188215 | JGI IMG/M metagenome (GOLD analysis project Ga0209444, IMG submission 188215) | Freshwater lake microbial communities from Lake Michigan, USA - Fa13.BD.MM15.DN (SPAdes) (version 2) | ecosystem: Environmental > Aquatic > Freshwater > Lake | place: Lake Michigan...
TCCCCGAGCAACATGAACGAATTGCCTTGGCCTGCTTGCGGATGCAGCTAGGCCAAAATCAGATCAAAGAAGCGCGCCAATGGCGGCCTCTTATTGTTTCCTCGGAATTAGCCGAGGTGGTGGATCGTGAGTTAGGTGTGGAAGTCGAGGAATGATCCAACTCATCCAGCCACCGTAATCTGACGATCTACGTCTTCGCGGAGGTTGTCGATGATGTATTCTTGGCGATCAGGGGTGTTTTTACCCATGTAGAAGGTGAGCAATTCTTTGACTCCCTTGCCCTCGATGTAGCTCACGGGATCAAGGCGCATGTTGGCATCGATCATGTGCTTGAACTCATCAGGCGAAATTTCTCCGAGTCCTTTGAAGCGGGTGATCTCAGGGTTTTTGCCGAGTTTGTTCATCGCTTTCACGCGCTCTTCTTCGCTGTAGCAATAGATCGTTTCCTTTTTGTTGCGAACGCGGAAAAGGGGAGTTTGCAGGATGTAAAGGTGGCCGTCGCGAATAAGCTCGGGGAAAAATTGCAGGAAAAAGGTCAGCAGCAACAAGCGAATGTGCATTCCATCGACGTCGGCATCGGTGGCGATGACGACGCGGTTGTAGCGCAGTTCTTCGATGCCTTCTTCGATGTTGAGCGCGGCTTGCAGCAGGGCAAATTCTTCGTTTTCATAAACGATCTTGCGTGCTAGTCCGAAGGTGTTCAGCGGTTTTCCTCGCAGCGAAAAGACGGCTTGCGTTTCGACGTCGCGCGATTTGGTGATCGATCCGGATGCGGAGTCGCCCTCGGTAAGGAAAATCGTGCTTTCCTCGCGACGTTTGTTTTTGGTGTCGAAGTGGATGCGGCAATCGCGCAGTTTTTTGTTATGGACTTTGGCTTGTCGTGAGCGCTCGCGTGCAAGCTTTTGAATGCCCTTCATATCCTTGCGTTCGCGCTCAGCGAGGAAGATGCGTTTTTGGATGGCCTCAGCAGTCTGCGGATTTTTGTGCAGGTAGTTATCGAGGTGCTCCTTGAGGAAATTGCCAATGAAGGTGCGCAGCGATTCGCCGCCGTCAGGTTTGGTGGTGGCGGAGCCGAGTTTGGTCTTGGTTTGCGACTCGAATACGGGCTCCTCGATACGTACGCAGATCGCGGCCTCGATGCCGGCACGGATGTCGGAGGGTTCCCATTGTTTTTTGTAAAATCCGCGGATCGCATTGACGAAAGCCTCGCGAAATGCGACGAGGTGAGTGCCGCCTTGTGAGGTGTTTTGGCCGTTGACGAAGGTATAGTATTCTTCGCTGCTTTCTTCGCTGTGCGTGAAGGCAATTTCAATATCCTTGCCGACGAGATGGATCGGTTTGTAGAGTGGCTCTTTTTCCATTTCCTCACGCAGGAGATCGAGCAATCCGTCTTTGGAACGGAATTTTTTGCCGTTGAAAATGATCGTGAGATTCGGGTTCAGGTAGGAATAGTAGCGGCACATTTTTTCCACGAATTGCTCACGGAATTTCGTCTTGGCCGGGAAAATCGTGCGGTCGACATCGAAGCACAGTCGAGTGCCGTTCGGCGCTTCCTCCGTGCGCGGATTTTTCATGTCTTGGGTGACTTGACCTTTAGAAAACTCAATCGCCTTGGTCAGGCCTTCGCGCCACGCTTGGATTTCGAAAAATATTGATAGCGCATTGACGGCTTTGATGCCGACACCGTTGAGGCCGACGGATTTTTTGAATGCCTCGCTATCGTATTTGGCACCGGTGTTGATTTGCGCGGCGCAATCGTAGAGCTTGCCGAGAGGAATGCCACGGCCAAAGTCGCGCACTTCCACGCGGCCTTCTTCATCGATGTCGATGCGGATTTCCTTGCCGAAGCCCATGATGTGCTCGTCGATCGAGTTATCGACCGCTTCTTTGAGCAAAATGTAGATGCCGTCATCGGGCGAGGAGCCATCGGCGAGTTTGCCAATGTACATGCCGGGGCGCATGCGAATGTGCTCGCGCCAGTCGAGGCTCTTGATGTCGTCTTCGGTGTAGGAGGCCATGGTTCGGAAAAAGTTCATAAACTGGTAAAGTAGTTCCGCCCGATGCGCAAGAGTGGAATGGAGAATTGAACAGTTGGTGCGCATTCGCGCATTTGGTTTGAGGGGTTTGTTGGGATACTATGTAATTTTTCGTTAAATTCGGCGACGTTCGGTCTTCTTACAGCGAGTGTATTTTTGCATTCCTCTCAAACCCACGATTTATGATACGATTGATACTGCCTGTTATTGCGCTTTTTTTCTTGTTGATCTCATCTCTCGCGGAGGAGGTAAGTTTGTCTCCGTTGTTAAGCGATCACATGGTAATTCAGCGTGACAAGCCTGTGGCGGTGTGGTGGTAAGCCAAGGCGGGCATGACGGTGGGGGTGAAATTTTCAGGGTAGTCGAAGTCTCAGGCAGCGGATGCGCATGGTGAGTGGAAGGTGATGCTCGATTTGCTTCAGGCTTCACGTTAGGGGTAGTAGTTTATCATGCGTGATGAAAAGTGTGACGCTCTCACAAAAATCGCAGACGTGCTAGTGGGTGATGTCTGGCTCTCTCTGCACGTGCCGTTGGCTATGGTGAAACGAGTGATTACTTAGATTCCGTTTTCGAAAGCATGAAGATCGATGAACCACGAGCATGAATCATGTTCCGAAACATTAGTGGTGGACTTATCGCGAGAGGTGCAGAACGCACAGGATTTACGATGGCGGGATCGAACGGGAAAATTCTGCCAGCAAAAGCCGTGATCGATGGCGGTACTGTGGTAGTCACTTCAGAAAAAATCATCAAGCCCGAGACCGTACGCTGGGGGTGGGCTCATGTGGCTGTGGTGAATTTATTAAATCAGGTAGGCTTGCCAGCTGTGTCATTTCGCTCGGATGCTCGGTGACTGGTGATTTGTTAGGTTTTTTCTTTGTCAGAATTAGGCGCTAATGACCGTAGCTGAGTTGATGAAAGTTTTATTTGCGCCACTCGTTGTTATTTTTCTTTGCTGTGGTGTTGTTGCTGCTGAGCCAGAAAGTGTAGTGGTTTCGGATAAGGTTCCGGGATTGGCCGCGGCGGAGCATTATGACGTAAGAGTGCGTCCGGCGCAGCCTGACGCGTTATGGCAGCAGGCTTTTGTATGGGAGACTGCTTGCAAAAAAGTGGAGAAGGGGAAGGATGCATATTTCGACACCCTAGCGGGATGGACGCATGCTTACGTAAATTTTGAGATATCGGGAGCAGTGGAAGTGGAAGTTTCGCGCAAGAATGGTCAAGCGATTCGTTCAGCGGCAGTGCATCCAAGACGCAAGGTTTCGGCCTGTGTAGTGAAAGATGGCAAGGTTTATGTAACATTGAACAAGCCTTGCCAAGTGGCGGTGGATATCGATGGCCAAATGGATGAGCAAGACACGGGCAAGGGCTACAAGGGGCCACCGATTCATACAATTTCGCTGTTTGCCAATCCACCGTTGCTCGACAAACCGAGCTTGGGGGAGCCGGGGGTGTTGGCAGTAAGACCAGGGGAAATGCCTCCAGCAGGCGGTGCGTGGACCACCTTGTATTTTTTGCCGGGTGTGCATGACGTTGGCGTGGCATTTCCGTTGCGCGCGAATTGTCAGTATTATCTTCCAGCTGATGCGATGGTGTATGGAACTTTTTCGCAAACTTCTTGGACCGAGGGGCGTAATATTCGGGTCTTTGGTCACGGCACTATATCGGGCGCTCGATTGAAGCATCCTGAATATGTTAGGCCAGCGATTGCAGCAAGTGAGCATGAGCGCTATCGTCCAATTGAGATCTTGGGAGCCAATGATGTGACTGTGGAAGGGATTACGATTGCGGATTCGGCAACGCATTCACTGATGCTGGTGGGTGGCTTTAAAAAGGGACATCCGAATAAGGTATCGTGGACAAAAATTTTCACGTGGCGGGCGAATGGTGATGGCATCAATCCTTTTGGGAATACTCTCATTGAAGATTGTTTCTTGCGCACGCAAGATGACTCGCTGTATGTGCAGGGATTAGGGATTCGTCGTACGGTAGTGTGGAATGATGCGAATGGATCGGCATTCGTTTTGAGTTCTTTACAAAACGTAAATGATCGGCCGATGGTGGTAGAAGATTGTGATGTGATTTACTCACGAGCGAAATGGCATCACTGGAGTGGTGGACGGGTTTTCAACATGCGTGGCGAGGGCAAGGGGGCAGCGGGGCGCGGCGTGATTTTTCGCAACATCAACGTGGAAGACCCGCGGCCTACGTTGCAGCAGTTTTTTCTCTGCATGAAAGTGCCTGCACCATACGCAAAGAATGGTGGTCGGCGAGAAGCTGGAGATCTATCGGATATTTTGTTTCAGAATGTTTCTATCGCTGCGCCCAGTGTCTTGGGCGAGCCACAAATTCTATGGGGGCTGGCAGATGCTCGGATTCGCGATTTGCGATTCGATCATCTTACGGTGGGCGGCAAGGTCGTGCGCGATGCGCAATTTTTTCAAACCAACGAGTTTGTAGGCGGAATTCAATTTCAGCCCTAACACACGCGCCATCATCTAACAAAATAAACACACAGCCACAACAGCTCTCTAGCGAAACACCAGCTGCCAGCGAAACACCAGCGATCATCCTGCTACCCCAAGAGCTGGAAAATCAACGCATCGATCTCGCCCGTACACCACCTCACCGACATACTCTTCATCTCCCTATGTGCCGTCATCTGCGGATGCGAAAGCTTTGAAGACATGGGAGAATTCTGTATTGCCAAAGAAGAATGGTCCAGTGCGATTGGAATATGGTCACAATTTGATGCGTGATGATGGTCCTACGGGTGCATTCCATTTCGCGATTGGTGTTGCGTTTTGACGAGTTCGATTCTGCTTTTTATTTCGTGGGTGTTTGCTTTTGCGGCAGCAATACCTCGACCTGCATGCCATCGATAGCGACTTGAAGACGAGTCACGCATATGCGATCTCCCGTCTTGAGCCCTTTGACATAGAGATCATTTTGATCAGCACGGATGATTTGAATCGGCTGAATATGGATGGTATTTGTGTCGCGAACTAAGAGCACGCTTGATTCCTCGTGCAAGCCTGAGCGCGGAATTTTGCTAAGATCATTGATCGGCGCTGTCGGTAAAATGGTGCGCACAAATAACCCTACAGGGGGGTAGGTTTTTCCGTTGGGGAGAATTTTGGCAATGATCCGTGCAGAATTGGTTTTGCGGTCAATTTCTCCATCGATGCGGACGATTTCCGCCTGCCAAGATTGCGTCTCTTTGCCCATCATGGCTTCGATGGGGAAACGTCCAGCTCTCGCTAGAAATGGGAAGTCTTCGAGTGAGGCGGGGATGTGCAGCTCTAGGTCGTCATCGGCATATAGTTCTCCAATCGTGAATCCAGGGGAGAGATAGGACCCTAGTTCGACATTGCTCTGGCGGACGCGACCAGCGAAGGGGGCGCGCAGAATGGTTCGCTCCTCATCGCGTTTGGCTTTTTCGAGATCTGCTTGAGCGGATGCAACTAAGGCCCGCGCACGTGTGACCTGTGGATCACGGCGAGTGAGTGGCGATGCCTGATCATTGCTGACGCGCTCCCATTCACGAATGGCCATTTCCGATTGCGCGGTCTCGAGTGCGAGATTTTCTTGCGCTTGTGCCAACATTGATTCCATGCGCGCGCGCGCAGCGGTGTAGTCGGCCGAATCCAAGCGAATAAGAATCTCTTCACGCGTAACGATGCCACCACGTTTCCATTGTGGTGATACTTCGATGACTTTTCCTGCTACTTCTGATGCGAGTTGCACCTCGCGACGACTGCTTACTACTGCCTGTGAGGCGATGTTGAGCTGTTGCTCAGTTCTTACAATGGTAAAGACCTCTACGCTCGGATGAGCAAAGAGGCGTTCTTCCATTTTTGCCTCTGGTTTGCACTGTTTCATCAGAACGAAACTGAGCAAAGACAGAATGCCGATGATCAAAATCGCGGCGATGGTTTTGGCTTTGCTGACGTGTTCGCTGGCGGAGGTTGATAAGATAGGGTCCATACGGAATGCCAATATGATCGACTATGGCGCTGAAAATGCAAGCCTGTGATGTTCATAGCACGGAGTGAATGGAAGCTATTGGTCTTTTTTCCTTCGATTACAGATCGGTTGGGCTGAGCGTGCCGCTGTATCAACAGAAGCACATGAGCCGCCGCGAAGATCCAACTGAGCCCAATCGATCCCTGCAATGGCAGAGGTGGATTGATGAGCATGCGGAAGTCTTTTTTCTCTATGCTCGTCAACAAACGCGTTGTGAGGCTGATGCGCAAGATATCTTGCAGGAGTCTTTGGTTGAGACGTGGTCGAAGGCCTCCGATGAAGTGCCACCGCGGGCGGTCGTTTTTGCGACGATCCGGCGCAGAGCCATTGATCTGGGACGTAGCATCGATCGTCGTACTCGACGCGAAAGTGAAGTTGCGAACACGGACGATTGGTTTATCAATGATGTGGGAGCTACAGATACTGATGCCTTCATTCAGACTCAGATTGCGAGATTACCCGATGATTTGCGCGAGGTCTTGATCTTACGCGTCTGGGGTGAAATGACTTTTCCTGCTATCGCACAGTTGTTGGCGATTCCCGTGGCGACAGCCACTTCTCGTTATCGTTATGCAGTCGAGCGCCTCAAACCCAATCTCACCGAACTACAACCATGAATGAGGAACTTCCAGATTCGTTTCTGAAACAGATCAAACCCGCTCCCTTGCCGCGTGCATTGCGAGCTAGGCTTACACAGCCGCCGGTCCGAGTGGCGGGCAATGCCATGCCCCTATCATGGAAAGGGCGTCTCGCCTCGATGCTGCCTATTGCTGCAGCTCTTGCTATCGGCATGCTATTGCATCGCAAATCTGTTCGCGTCGAGCCTCACGCAACCGAGCCAGACGTTACAGTGCGGCATCATCAAAAAACCCTGATTCAAAGTAAGCGCTTGAAACTTTTTGAAGTTGATGGGGGCTACTGGGAACTTCTTCAACAGCAGTGGAAAGAGGAATCTTCCGTCGCAAATATTCACTCACCCATTTTAATTCGCTCATCAGAGATCAAGCATACACTTGTCTGTGCGCCAGTAACTTTTGATTAACACTACGAACAACAACAGTAAACAATATGAAAGCAAACTACAGAACCATGGCAGCTGCACTTACGGCTGCAATCCTAGGATCCACCGCCTTACATGCTCAAGGGTATGATGAGGTCGAAGACAAAACGAAGAACCCCGGCGATGTGAAGATTGACATCGAGATCGATGGTGGCGAGGGCAAGGCTGAAGCTGAGGTCAAAGCTGGCTCCAAGCTTGATGGTAACGGATCAATATCACACTCCGAGAGTAAATCGGTATCCATCACCTCGGACGGGAAAAAAACGATACGCAAGACCGTTACTACGCGCAATGGCGTGACGGAAGAAAAAACGGAAGTGCTCGATGGCGATGGCAATGTGCTTGACGAGCCGGGAGATGAAGTGAGCCAACAGCAAGGCCAAACGAAACTAGCAGCTGTCTGGATTGGTGCTGAGGTCAAGGCGGCAGATCCCGCATTGCGCGAGCAACTCGGACTTGGTTGCGACGAGGGCGTGGTCATTCGCGCCATCGCCAATGACGGGCCAGTGGCCAAAGCAGGGTTGAAGGTGAATGACATACTTCTCAAAGCTGGCGATCAAGTCCTCGCGGAAGAAGAAGACCTGCGCAGTGAACTGAGAAATCACAAGGCAGGTGATATCCTCGAAGTGGAATACATGCGGAAGGGTGAGCGCGCAAATCTCACGGTCATTATCGAGGAGCGCGGTCAAGAGCAGCAGAATGATGCGGGAGGCGCCGATGCAAATGTCAATCAAGGAGGAAATTCTATTAGGCTGGAAATTGATGGCGCAGCGGATCTTGATGAAGCGCTCAACGACCCTAATGTGCCTGAAGCGATCAAGAAGCAGATGAAGGAGATAATGGAAAAAATGAAAAATATGCAAAAGTAGGCTGCCTGAGTGTGCCTTGCTCGCGGCATTTTTGATCATTCGTTTTCTTCTTGTGCGCGCTCTTGGTTCGTGATAGGATAGGTCATGAAACAGTTATTATTGATTCCCATCCTCTGCTGCATGAACCTTGATGCGGCAGAGGATTTTCCTTTATTGAAAAAGCAACTGGATGAGGAAATTACGAAACATGAAATCGTCGGCGGCCTTGTACAAACTGGAAATCGCGATGGGGTGATGCGTCAAGAAATGTCGGGGCTAGCCGATATGGAAACTAATCGTGCCATTCAGGCGGATGATCTTTTTTGGATTGCCTCGATGACTAAACCGATCACAGGAACGGCGGTGATGATGTTGCATGAGCGTGGCAAGCTCAACATTCACAATCCTGTGGCAAAGTATCTGCCCGAATTTGCCGACCTCAAGGATGCTCAGGGCAAGCATATGATCATCACGATTGCGCAATGCATGCAACACAGCTCGGGCTTGAGTGACGTGCCACGCGGTGCGGATGCGGAGTTTGAAAACCTAGCAGATCTCACCAAACATGTGGTCACCTTGCCGGTAAATTTCCCGCCCGATCAAAAATGGAGTTATTGCCAATCTGGCATCAACACCGCGGCCCGCGTGGTGGAAGTCGTGAGTGGTAAGTCCTTTGAAGCTTTTGTCGCCGAGGAGTTATTTCAGCCGCTGGGCATGAAAGATACGACATTTTCTCCGAGTGCAGAACAGATGAAACGCTTGTGCAAGGCGTATCAAAAAAGCTCGGTCACCGAGTGGAAAAAGGCGTCATTGAATTTTCTTTTAGGTGATCCTGGTGCGAACAAGAAACGCTATCCGCGTGCGAATGGTGGCTTGTTTTCCACAGCGGCAGACTATGGTCGTTTCGCGCGTATGATTTTGCGCGGCGGCGAGCTGGATGGTCGGCGCTACTTGAATGAAGAAACAGTGCGGGAAATGACGCGCGTTCATACGGGAGATCTCGCCACAGGATTTACCCCAGGAAATGGATGGGGAATCGGCTGGTGTGTCATTCGCAAACCGCAAGGAGTTACTGCCATTCTGTCACCCGGGAGTCACGGTCATGGCGGCGCGTTTGGGACGCAATGCTGGATTGATCCTGTGAAGCAGCGCTATTTTCTTTTTCTGGTGCAACGCTCCGATTTCGCGAATGCCGATGGCTCTGCGACGCGTCAGTCTCTTCAGGAAAAAGCTTTCGCCCCATAATGCCATGATTGATCAAACTGAAAAACCGAAGGTACAGATTGAGGCTCCTAGCGCAGATCAAATTCGCGCTGCAAAAAAAATGCGCCGCAACATGGCGATGCCGCACATCGATGTGCAACCGATCCAAGAAAAAAAATCCCGTCGATCTTTGATCGAAGGGATTGTGTTGATGTCGATGGGGCTGGCCCTGTTTGCTTTTCTCCAATCGATGGCTGAACTCGCTTGGATCCTCGCGCTCATTCCTTTTTTGGCCGGAGTGATTGTTCTGGTGAAAGGAATGGAGAAGTAGGACCAGTCGCTATGCTGCCGTGGCATCAGAAGCATCGTAAAGAAAGCGCTCCTAGGAATCTCACACTCGGCAATTGTCAGGATGAAAGCCGAGGTTTTTGTGCGACGGCATTCGAATCGACATTCTGCGCGCGCGATCTTTCATCGTCCAGAAACTAAATTCGATTCTGTGATCGGGCGTTGTGCCGCCGGTCCAATGTGCTGGGTGGCATTCACCTTGCTCGGCGCGATTGATAGCAAAAGCTGCGCTATGCTGTTATGCCAGTAGAGGCGGCTGCGAGAGCAAATTCTTGTTTGAGTTTTTGGCAGTCCACGCGGAATTGCAAGCTCGGAGCCGATTCGGCGAGAATCTCGCTGGCGGACAGTGATTCAGCAGCAAGGAATTGCGTGCTGATTAAGCTGCCAGGTATTGGGGGCATGATCGGTGCATCATGGTTTTTGTGGTTTTTTCATCCAAGGGGGAAGCTCTTGTTTTTCATTGCGGACGAGGAGAGAGGCGTAGGATCTGCGGTGGTCGGTGCCGATCAGCAGGTAGTATGAGCCTTTTTCTTGTGAGCCGGAGCAGGTGCCGATGATCTCAGCGCCATGCTTGATGGCAAAAGCTCCGCCATTCCAGTTGGTGATTTCTTGGCGACCAAACATCTTGAGTCGAAGAATGTTTGGCCCGAGATCGAAGCGTTCTTCATCAGGGCAAAACGACATTGCGTTGAGGTAGTGTCCTTTTGTTTCGGCAAAGGATTCGCACTTCTTGATGCGGAGTTGTGGCGGATTGGGCTTGCCATTTTTGTCTACTTTGTCGCCTATTTGTTGGAGGAAGACAACGTAGAGCGTGCTGACTCCCGGAGTAATCGTGATCGAGCCAGCAGCAGTTTTGTAGCCCTCGACGGCGAGGCTCATTTGATGTTCGCCTGCGGGGACGATGAACCAGCCAGTGGATTCGATGTTTTTCAATCCACCGGGGACGAGCTCTTTCCCAGCAACCTGGATGTTGCATGGCTTATCGCCCAGCACGAGGTTAGCGATATTGAGGAAACCTTGTTCTTCTTGAGCCTGAATGAACGGTAAAGTGCAAAGCGTGAGGCAGATAATCAAGAAGCGATGAAGATATGAAGTAGTGTGCATACAATGGGTATGTGGAGTTGCCGGATGACACGTGGGCCAGCTTGAAACATGCCAATGCGCTTTTCCGCTAGGGCTATGTCAGGCTATCAACTTCTAGCAGTCTGACAGAAGTCCCGCAAGGGGAAAGTCGTGAAGAATTGGTCACCGCAGTTCCTATGAAAAGCACGAGATGACTGCAATGCGCTGTTTTTCGGGTGATTTCGGTATTTTATGTCCATTTTAGACTAAAATTTCATGGTCCTATGCTCTCGTTGTTGGTTTTTTGGATTTTTCTTGTATGCAGAAAATGCATCAACTGGCTACGAAACTCCGAAAAAGAAACTGCCGGAGCTCCCCAGCTCCGGCAGTCAATTACCTATGAAAACCCAATTGTACCCTGTCTTGCGACATGCTATTTTTTGGGAAATGCCGTGTGATGCTTGAAGCGTCACACGGGCATAATATTAGCATTTTGTTGATATAGTGCAACATTTTATATCAAAAATCGACATTTTTTTGTCATGATGCAGGGAAGGGGATTTTTTGGGTTCAGAAATTTCGCACGCAGGGATCTCAGAAATCGTGCGTCACTGTGGCGGATGAGACTGCGGATTTTACAGCCCGATTAGCTTACCAGGTTGCATCCAATCAATCAAATCGTTGCGTTTCGGGTCGTGCATGAATCGGACAAGAATTAAGCATATGTGGACATGATCAGCGCGCTGAGGCTGCGGCACGGAATTTCGCGGATTCTGCTTGATTGGAGTGAGAGCTTGGGTGAAGAATTCTGCATGACACCAGAGCTACAAGATCTTTTTACCTTTCTCCGTTTTCCAAGCATTTCCACTGACTCGCGTCACACCGCGGATGTGCGTGCCTGTGCGCAATGGTTGATCACAAAGCTTAGTGGCATGGGATTGTCGGTTGAGCTACACGAGACGGCGCGGCATCCGATTGTGGTCGCGCGCAATGAGCATCGGGCCGATCGCAAAACGGTGCTGATTTACGGGCACTACGATGTGCAACCCGTCGACCCATTGGCCTTGTGGCAAAACCCACCCTTTGAACCAGAAATTCGCGAGGGAAAAATCTGGGCGCGCGGTGCGACCGACAACAAGGGCCAAATGCTGGCGCACATTCTTGGTGTGGAAAAAACACTGCGTGAGCAAGGGGAGCTGCCAGTCAACTTGATCTTTCTTTTCGAAGGTGAAGAAGAGATCGGTAGTCCGAATCTTGCGCCCTTCTTGCGTGAACATCGCGAAGCCCTGCGTTGCGATGTGATCGCGGTATCGGATACCGGCATGGTCGCTCCGGGAGTGCCAACCATGGGCTACGGCTTGCGCGGTATCGCCTGCGCTGAGGTGACTTTACGTGGGCCCAAGGGCGATCTGCATTCGGGCATCTACGGCGGGGCCGTGGCGAATCCTGCGACTGCGATTGCTCGCCTCGTAGCAAGTCTGCATGACTCTAACGGGAAAATTTTGGTCGATGGATTTTACGATGATGTGCGCCCGCTCGAAGCCTGGGAGCGCGAAATGTGGCAGCAAATCCCTGGTGTGGCCGATGCGGATTTTCTCGCCGTTACCGGATCTCCTTCGGTCTTCGGTGAAGAAGGCTACAGCTCGGCAGAACGCGTATGGGCTCGCCCCACGGCGGAAGTCAACGGCATCGGTGGAGGGTACCAAGGCGAGGGCTCGAAGACTGTGCTACCAGCCGAAGCTTTTGCGAAATTCTCGTTCCGCTTAGTGCCCGACCAAGACCCGAAAGACATTCTCGAAAAAGTCCGTGCACATTTTGAAAAACATTGCCCCGCAGGTGTGTCGATCGACATTTACATCGGCCACGATGGCAAACCCTATCTCGCTGATCCGCATTCGGCCGACGGCAAGGCGGCACAACGCGCTTTGACTTCGGCATTCGGTCGCGAACCGGTGCTGATCCGCGAAGGTGGCAGTATTCCGATCATCCAATCATTCCGCGAAATCCTCGGGGCCGATACTCTGTTGTTAGGCTTAGCATTGCCCGATTGCCAAATTCACGCCCCTAACGAAAATTTTCCCGTCGCGAACTTCGAGGCCGGCATCCTACTCAATCAGCACTTGCTCCGAGAACTGGGCGCGTGATGGAATGAGGATCAAATCACTTCTTCGAACGTTTGATCAATTCTTCACACGCTCTCCAGGCCAGGGCCATGATGGTGATGGTCGGGTTTTTGTAGGGGTTGGAGCAGAAGACGGCGCCATCGACGACTAATACATTGGGGCAATCCCAGAGTTGGCCGAAGGAGTTGGTGACACCGTCTTTGGCATCGGCACTCATGCGCGCCACGCCCATCTCATGATTCACGGAGCCGCCTGCGGTAATGACTTTGGAGGGATCGGTAGGAACAGGATTGGTGAGCGCACCGCCCGATGCCTCGATCAGCTCAGCAAAGCTTTTTTGCATGTGGCCGACTTGTTTGATCTCGTGATCACTCCACTGGAAATGAAAGCGCAACACGGGAATGCCGTATTGGTCTTTCTTGACGGGATCGAGCTCGATGAAACATTTTTCGTTAGGAATCATTTCGCCGCGTGCATGGATGTCGACAAAGGTGCCGTAGTAACGCCGCGCTTCTTCTTTGTATTTCTTGCCCCAGGCATTGCCGACGAGAGAAGAGACCTCGCCCGCTGTGCCCATGTCGGGCATACCGCGTCCGCCACTCCAGGCCATGTAGTAGCCACGTGGCGCGCCCATTTTGAGCGCGTCTTTTTGGCGACCGATGGTCCATGGCGCGTAGGTATGCATCGATGAAGTGCCGTCTTCGTTGGTGATCGGACTGTTTTCTAATACCGGCAATCGACCCGTCATGCTAGAGCCTGTGGAATCGGTTAGCCAGCGACCGAGGTGTCCCGTCGAGTTGCCGAGCCCGTTGGGAAACAGCGCTGATTTCGAGTTCATCAAAATGCGCGCACTATCTAACGAACTAGCACCGAGAATCACAGTCGTGGCGCGCACGTGTTCTTCTTTGCCGGTTTGTTTGTCAATGAAATGCACGCCCGTCGCTTTGCCACTGGCGTCGACCGTGACTTCGCGCACCATGGCATTGGTGATGATGTCGAGATTTCCTGTGAGCAGAGCTGGCGGGATCAATACGGTGGTGGATTGAAAATTCGCACCAATCGAGCAACCGCGACCACAGGCTGTAGCGTAAAAACATGCGGGACGACCGTTGAGCGGCTTGGTGAGGATCGCCATGCGTGATGGAATTACGGGTATACCTAACTTTTTTCCGCCGCGCATCAGCAATTGCTCATACACGCGCGGTGGCGGTGGTGGCTGAAAAAAGTCGCTGTCAGGATTGTTCGCGATGCCTTCTTTGCTGCCGTAGATGCCGATGAGTTGATCGACCTGATCATACCAAGGAGAAACATCGTCGTAGCCGATGGGCCAATCGAAACCGAGTCCATCAGTAGATTTCGGCTTGAAATCAATCTCCGCCATGCGCAGCGAAACGCGGCCCCAGTGGTTGGTACGGCCACCGAGCATGCGCGCGCGCCACCACATGAAGTTTTGGTCCGTGGTTACGCGGTTGTCGACGATGGCATCCTGCCAGCCTTTGTCGGACTTGCGCTGCACGGTGTATGGTTCGCCGGGCACATTCCAGCCGCCGATGGTGGCATCGTAAAATCCGTTAGGCTTTTCAGGAAAGCCTGCGCCGCGCAAAGGAGCATCAGAGAATGCCTGAAACATCGGCGTTTCCTTGACGGCATCGTAGTTGCGACCAGCCT
>Ga0209444_10001193_pt1 | contig 14359 bp, 13 predicted proteins | sample LauGreFaBDMM15DN_2_FD_188215 | JGI IMG/M metagenome (GOLD analysis project Ga0209444, IMG submission 188215) | Freshwater lake microbial communities from Lake Michigan, USA - Fa13.BD.MM15.DN (SPAdes) (version 2) | ecosystem: Environmental > Aquatic > Freshwater > Lake | place: Lake Michigan...
CCTGGACGCATTCGGCCTCATCTGGAGGAAGAAAAAAGCTGGCGTTCGTCCGGAACGAAAACGGATCCGAGGATCTGGCAAAACCGAGGATTTCAAACCGGCAACTTTCCATAGATTCCGGAACGTCGCTGAGACCCCACCTCACCCAAGCACCTCCGAGGTAGGGCGATTTCTCCGAAAGCGCCAGGTCCGCAGACACGGACCGCTCAGAGATCAGTCCCTACCTAGGAAGTCCTCGGACTACATCTGGGTGGCCGAAAATTCCGCCTCACCCAAGCACCTCCGAGGTAGGGCGATTTCTCCGAAAGCGCCACGTCCGCAGACACGGACTACCGCAGAGATCGGTCCGCCGCAGACACGGACCGCTCAGAGATCAGTCCCTCTGTGTGAGCTTGAAACTGAAACGACTAACCCGTGAACGACTGAGCACAGCGCTTCTCCCCTCAGCCCCGTCGCCTCCGCCGCAGGCGCAGGGCATTGCCGATGACGATGAGGTCCGAGAGGCCCATGGTCAGGGCACACACCACGGGGCTCAGGTATCCTAAGGCCGCCAGCGGCACGGCGGCGGCGTTGTAGAAGAACGCCCAGAACAAGTTCTGGTGGATGGTTCGCAGGGTTCGATCGGCGAGATCCAATGCCTCGACTACCGCGGCTAAATCGGGTCGCAGCAGAACAAGGTCTGCCGCCTCACGGGCCACGTCGGAGGCCTTGGCGACGGCGATGCCCAAGTTGGCTGCGGCCAGTGCTGGCGAATCGTTGATGCCGTCTCCCACGAAGGCCACATGAAGCCCGCGCGCTTGGATTTCGCCGAGAATCCGCACCTTGTCCTCAGGCCGGCATTCGGCACGGACCCGTTCCGGGGGGATGCCCACCGCCTTCGCCACGGCATGACACGTGGGGCCGGTGTCACCCGAGATGAGCCACGTCTCCGTACCCTGCGCCTGCAGGCGTCGGACCACCTCGAGCGAGTCTGGGCGGACGGCATCACCGATGTGCAGAATTCCCAGCAGGACGCCGCCTTCGGCCAGCAACAGCGCGCTGTGTCCGGCCTCGGATGCTTGTTGCAGACAGGCTTCAGCTACGCCGCTCAACGGGATCCCCAACGACCGCATCCAACCCACCGACCCCAACCGCAGGGGAGAGCCTGGATCACCCCCGGCCGCAATGGCCTCGATGCCTTGACCGCGCAACTCCCGCCACGAGATCAGCGCCAGTAGGCTGGCCCCAGAGGTTGGGGATGGATCCCGCAAAGCCTTGTCCGCCGCGCTCACGGCCCGCGAGACCGGATGTTGAGATCGATCGGCCAGAAGCCCGGCCAGTGCGGGCAGTGGAATGGATCGGAAATTTTCTGGCCGCAGGTCTTCCCATCGAGTGATGGCCGGATGCCCGACCGTGAGGGTGCCGGTCTTGTCGAACGCCAAGGCTGAGATGCGGCCGGTTTTTTCGAGCGCCACCGCGTCCCGGATGAGAATGCCGCGTCGGGCAGCGGCATTGATACCAGCCATCAGAGCCACCGGTGTGGCCAACCCCATGGCGCAGGGACAGGCCACGATGAGCACCGAACAGAAGGCCGAGACAGCATCGCTCATGGGGGACAGGCTCGCCTGAGGGTGCCAGAGCAGGGGACTCAAGAAAGATTGCCAGTGGCGGAGTGTTTCCGGGGCCCAGGCCCAGGCTGCTGCCGCCACGCAGGCGATCATCACCACCACGGGCACAAAAACCGAGCTGACCCGGTCGGCCAGGCGTTGGATAGAAGCCCGGCTGGACTGTGCCCGTTCCACCACCGCGGCGATGCGGGCTAGGCTGGTGTGTTCGCCGGTCGCGGTGACCCGCACAATGAGGCTTCCCTCGACGTTGGCTGAGCCGGCCAGCAACGCCGAGCCGGAGGTTTTACTCACGGGCATGGGCTCGCCGGTTAGCAGGGATTCATCGGCCGACGAGTCCCCTTCCAGCACGACCGCATCGACCGGGATTTGGTCTCCGGGTTTGATGCGAAGGCGCTCCCCGGTGCGCAGTTGGGCGACGGGGGTTTCCACCTCGTGCCCTGCTGAGTCCAAACGTCGGGCCGTGGTAGGAGCCAACTCCATTAACGCTCTCAGAGCATTTCCGGCCTTGGAGCTCATCCGAGCTTCCAGGGCATGGCCCACGCTGATGAGCGTCAGGATGCTGACCGACTCGGCGAAGAAGAGGTGGGCGTGGCTCTGGGTAAAAAACAGCCACAGGCTCCAAAGGTAGGCGCTCGATGAACCCAGTGACACGAGGGTATCCATATTGGAGCGGCCGACCCGCGCCTGCCGCCAGGCCCCGCGATAAAATCGCCACCCCACACCCGCTTGGACCGCGCTCGCCAACACCAACGACAGGGTCTGGAATCCTCGTTGCATGCCCCAGCCTCCGATCCAATCGCCGGTCAGCAGCAACAGCGTGGAGGGAACTCCCAGCCAAACGGCCGTTGTCCAGGGATTGGATGGGGTGTTTCCGGGGGGCGATCCGGCCGGGGAAGGGGATCCGGGGTTCTCGGCCAAGAAGGATTGGTAACCCGCCCGTTTTACCGCCTCGATCAACCGTGCGGGTTCTGGAGCCTGACCGGGCATCCAGTAAGTCCGTGCCATGGCACTGCGGAGGTCCACCACGGCCCGGGAAACTCCCGCAACGCCTTGGAGGGCTTCGGTGACCGATCGAACGCAATTTCCGCAATCCATACCCTCAATCCGTAACTCGGTGAGGGTGCCCAACGGAGGTGGCGGTGTGGAGCGGGGTCGAAAACTAATTCCCTCTGGACCCATGCCCACAGCCTCAGTGGAGTTCTTCCGACAGAACAATGAGAAATAACAACCTGCCTTCAGTGAAAGTTACTGGATCGAACAACAGACATGCGGCCGATGTCCGTATCGCTTAGTTTTGTTTAGCCACGGATGAGTGACGCCCCACCACCCCGAGCGACTGATGCGATGGGGGGTTGCTGGACCTTCCAAGCTAGACCATCCTCCGCGGCGTGACCCTCTGTTTTGCCATTGCGTGCCGCGCTCTTCAAATCCGTTGTCACGGTGTCGCTTGGGTGGTGTTGATGAGCCTTTGTTCCGTGGCCCTTCAAGCCGGAACCGCACCCACGTTGGAACCGCGCGTGGATTTCAATCGACAGATTCGCCCTATTTTGTCGGAGCATTGCTTTGCCTGCCATGGCCCGGATGAGGGCAAACGCAAGGCCGGGTTACGCCTCGATCGTCAGGAAGACGCCTTTCAAACGCTCAAATCTGGCCAGCATGCCTTGGTCGCTGGTCAGCCCGAAAAGAGCACTCTCGTCGAGCGGATCCTGACCAAGGATCCCGACGAGATCATGCCGCCACCCAAGCATGGAAAACCCCTCTCGCCGGCCCAGATTGAACTCCTCCAGCAATGGGTGCGACAGGGAGCTGGCTGGCAACAGCACTGGTCGTTCATCGTGCCCACCGCTCCGGAATTGCCGCGAGTTCAAGACGGCAAGTGGGCTCGCAATGCCATCGACACCTTCGTCATGGCTCGATTGGAGTCCGAAGGGCTCCGGCCCAATCCGGAAGCCGACTCGGTTAGCTTGCAGCGCCGTGTCACCCTCGACCTCACCGGTTTGCCTCCCACCGTGGATGAAGTCGACGCCTTCCTCGCTGACAAGCGTTCGGATGCGTATGAGCGCCTCGTCGACCGTCTGATGGATTCTCAGCATTATGGAGAGCGTGTCGGCCAGAACTGGCTTGATTTGGCGCGCTACGCCGACACGAGCGGATACCACTTTGATGGCGTCCGGTTCATGTGGTTGTGGCGGGACTGGGTGATCGATGCCTTCAATGCCGACAAGCCCTTCGACCAATTCACCGTCGAGCAGTTGGCGGGCGATCTCTTGCCCAATCCCTCCGTCAGTCAGCGCGTGGCCACTGGCTTCGTGCGCAACAACATGACCAATGACGAGGGCGGCGCCGATCCGGACGAGTACCTCAATAAGTATGTGGTGGATCGGGTCAACACCGTGGGGGCCACCTTTATGGGGTTGACCGTGGGCTGCACCGAGTGCCACGACCACAAGTACGATCCCATTAGCACCAAGGAGTTTTACCGGCTTTACGCGTTCTTCCACAACGTGCCGGAAAAGGGGCTCGATCGTATCCGCACCGACAACCCGCCACCGCGCCTGCCGGTGCCGACGTCCGATCAGGCCGCTCGGTTCGTGGAGGCCGATTTTGCCCTCAAGGATGCCGAGAAAACCCTCCAAGATCGGAGCAACGAATTGGGCGAGACTCAGGAGAAATGGGAGCGAGAACTGGGCGAGAGGCCTCCAGTGCTGGCGTCAACCCACGGCGTGGCGGTCCGGTGGAACTTTGATGGCGCTCTAGATCCGGCAGTCGCTTGGAAGGGAACCAACGCGCCCGAGTTTGCTGATGCTCGTTTGGGCAAAGCCCTGAAGCTCGATGGCAAGGCCCACGCCGAGGGCGTTTCGCGCTCGGACTTGGGGCGTACCAATGCCTTCGCCGTGTCCGCATGGGTTCGGATCCAAGGCGATGGCGCCCTCTTGAGCCAAATGGAAAAAGGCCCTGGATACCGCGGGGTAGACTTGCTGATTTCAGATCGACGCTTCCAAACCCACCTCATCCATGCTTGGCCCGAGGACGCCATCAAGGTCCGCACCAAAGAACAGTTGGCTCAGAACCAGTGGCTTCATGTCGCAATGAGTTACGATGGATCGGCCAAGGCCTCCGGCGTTCAACTCTTCGTCAACGGAGTGCGCAAGGATCTGGAGACTGAGAAGGACCAGCTCAAGGGATCCTTTGCCACTCAAGAACCTCTTCGCATCGGCTCCCGCAACGGAGAGTCTTTCTTGACCGGTCAGTTGGATGACTTGCGGATTTATTCTCGGACGCTCACCGCCACCGAGGCGGTATCACTGACCTTTGAGGGCTATGCGGCGATTGTGGCCAAGTCGCGAGGCAAGCGCTCTGACGAAGAACGCAATGAGGTGGCTCGCTTCTACCGCGAAAACCATGCGGTCGATTTCCTGCGGGCCGAGAAGGCACTAGCCCAGGCACGCCGCAACAAGGACGCTTTCTATTCTAAAATTCCGACCACTCTCATCATGGAGGAGCTGGATCCCCCTCGGGAGACGTACGTGTTGGTTCGGGGCGACTTCCGCACGCGGGGGGAACGGGTGCAACCGGGGACTCCCTCCTTCCTGCCGTCACTGCCCGCAGGTCCCACCAACCGCCTGACGTTGGCCCGTTGGTTGGTTTCCAAGGAGCACCCGCTCACGGCCCGAGTAACGGTTAATCGCTACTGGTCGATGCTCTTCGGCTCCGGCTTGGTCAAAACGGCCAACGATTTTGGTTCACAAGGGGAGTGGCCCAGCCATCCGGAGTTGCTCGACTTCCTGGCGGTCCGTTTCCGCGACGGAGGCTCTGGAGCTGCAACGACCCAGCGGCGCGGCCAAAAGACTCCCCACCTCAAGCCTTGGAGCGTGAAGGACCAACTGCGCCTAATGGTCACCAGCGCCACCTACCGGCAAGCGGCGACGGCTACCCCGGAGAAGCTGACCCGCGACCCCTACAATCGACTCTTCACCCGCGGTCCGCGCCTTCGGTTGGACGCCGAATACATCCGCGACAATGCGCTGGCCGTCTCAGGCCTGCTCAACTCGAAGATTGGTGGCCCTAGCGTCAAACCTTACCAACCGCCGGGCATCTGGGACGGAACCGACTCGGTCTTCGTCCAAGATCATGGCCAGGATCTCTACCGCCGGGGCATGTACGTGTTCTGGAGGCGCTCCGCGCACTACCCGTCTTTTGCCACATTCGATGCGCCCAACCGCGAGGTTTGCACCTTCTTGCGCCAGCGGACGCAAACCCCGCTGCAATCTCTGGTGCTCATGAATGACCCTGCCTTCGTCGAAGCGGCCCGCGGCCTTGCGCAGCGGGTGCTGAAGGAGGAACCGGCTAACCTTGACCGTCGGTTGATCCGTGCCTTCCGACATACCTTGGGTCGCAAGCCCCAACCGGACGAGGTGGCCGTGTTGAGGCAAACTCACGAACAGCAGTTGGCCCGCTTCCAGGCCGACCCAGCGGCCGCCAAGGCCCTCATTGCCGTGGGCGAGTCTAAGGCCCCGGAATCCGCCGATCCCGTCGCGCTGGCAGCTATGACCGCAGTGGCCAACGTGCTCCTCAACCTTAACGAGACCATCACCAAGTGAACCCCTCCTACCTTCAGGGCGAAGCCGAGCGCATACTGACCCGGCGTACGTTCCTTACTCGCAGCTCTACGGGCCTCGGTGCCATGGCATTGGCCTCGCTGTTGCCGGCGCACCTCCGGGGAGCATCGGGCAATCCAACCACACAGGCCGTCCCAGGTGCGCTGAAGGCGTTGCATTTACCGCCGAAGGCCAAGCGGGTCATCTACCTCTTCCAGTCGGGTGCACCCTCGCACCTCGATCTTTTCGACCCCAAGCCCAAGCTCAAGGAGATGACCGGCCAGGAGTTGCCGCCGAGTGTCCGACGGGGCCAGCGCATCACCGGCATGACGGCCGGACAGTCGGTGCTCAAGTGCGTGGGATCTCCCTTTGAGTTCAAGAAGTACGGCAAGAGCGGAATGGAGATCACGTCGCTCATGCCCAACATCGGAGCGGTGGCCGATGATATTTCCCTGATTCGCACGATGCATGTCGATGCGATCAACCACGATCCGGCCGTGACCTTCTTTGGCACCGGCAACCAGCAGCCCGGACGCCCCACCATGGGTTCATGGATCGCTTATGGGTTGGGATCAGAGAATGCGAATTTGCCGTCGTATGTCGTGCTCGTCAGCGGCAGCGGTGGGCAATCGCTTCAAGCCCGGTACTGGGGCAATGGGTTCCTCTCCGCCAACTACCAAGGCGTGCAATTGCGCAGCCAAGGAGACCCAGTTCTTTATGTGTCCAACCCGCCGGGCATGAGCGGTGACTCGCGCCGTCAACTGCTCGACGCGATGCAAACCCTCAACCGCAAGCGACTGGGAATTCTGGGTGATCCGGACATCGCCTCCCACATCGACAGCTATGAATTGGCCTTCCGCATGCAGACGAGCGTGCCGGAGTTGGTAGACTTGTCTACCGAACCCGAATCCGTGCTCAAGTTGTATGGGGCTCAGCCCGGCAAATCGTCCTTTGCCAACAACTGCCTCTTGGCGCGTCGCCTGGCCGAGCGCGGGGTTCGATTCATCCAATTGTGTCACCGCGACTGGGATCATCACGGCGGTTTGCCTGATGGTATCAAGGCCCAGACCCGCAACACCGACCAAGCCAGCGGCGCCCTCATCCAGGATCTCAAGCAGCGTGGGTTGCTCGACGACACGCTGGTCGTCTGGGGCGGTGAGTTTGGTCGCACCGCTTACTCGCAGGGCGACATTAGTGCCAACAGCTTTGGTCGCGACCATCATCCCCGGTGTTTTTCGCTGTGGATGGCCGGCGGCGGCGTCAAGCCCGGCCTGGTGTATGGGCGCACCGACGACTTCGGCTACAACATCGTCGAAGACCCGGTCAACGTGCACGACCTGCACGCCACGATGCTGCACCTCCTGGGCATTGAGCACACCCGCTTCACCCACCGCTTCGAAGGACGCGACTTCCGCCTCACCGACATCGCCGGCGAGGTTATCAAGCCATTGCTGGCGTAAGGCTCCACGGGATCGGTCCTGCGCCCGCAGAGAAGCTCGGAGAAGGGCGAGCTTCTGCGCTGTGCGCGAGGGAAGAGGTTGATCGCTTCTAAAGCGGGCTCCGGACCGATCCCGCTCCGCTGGCGTATTTTTGGTTTGGGATCGGTCCTGCGCCCGCAGAGAAGCTTGGAGAAGGGGCCGGTTATCGGGGATTGTTCGGTGGAGCTGAGATTAGCCATCAGCTCTCATGCGCAAGACGAACCCGAAACGGATCGTTTTTTCTTTGGATATCTTCCGTTTCTTTTGAGGAATCAGGGTCACGCACAGAATCTTGCCAAATTACACCGACGATTTGCTAAGGAAGGTCCGCAGGCCGCTGGTGGGTTGGCGACGTCAGGAGACGGGAGACCACAGAACCAACGGCTCGAGCCAGATTCGCAAACAGCGCTCTCCCATGAGCCAGAGTGCGGAATTGGAATCGGCTACGCGAAAAACCTCTACGACGGCGACCGCCCCGTGCCGATCACGGACGGCGGCCAGCCAATCACGGCGTTGTTTGGGTAGTTATAAGAAACACCGCCGTTTTTGAGAGACTCGTGGCGCGACGCCACCGTCGTTAGCCCGGTGGATCGCACCTACCGCTTCGCGGCCCAGCGGAGCTTCTGCACCCGCTGACCGAAAATGTCACACACGTAGATCGAGCCGTCCGGGGCCACCGCTACACCGTGCGCTACGGCGAACTGACCATCGTAGTTACCCCAGCGGCCGAACGTCGCGACGACTTCCCCCTGCAAGTTGAGAACGGTGATTTTTGAGCGCTCCGGCGGGGATTTCGGCTGCTCGCCGCCGTCCGCGACATAGAGCAATCCATCGCGCCCAATCCGCACGCCGTAAGGTCGCCCAAGCGCGGGGTTTTTCCATTGCGTGATGAATTTACCCTCTGAGGTAAAAACCTGAATGCGATCATTTTCGCGATCGGCGACATAAACACGGCCCGCGGTATCCACGGTTATACCGTGCGGTGTGTTGAACTCACCTGGGCCGACTCCCTTACGCCCCCACTCGAATTGGTATTTCCCGTCGGCAGAGAATTTAGCAACGCGGCTGTTTACGTAGCCGTCGCTCACGTAAAACGAGCCATCGCTGAGCACCGCGACGTCGGTGGGCTTGTTGAAATGCGAGCTATCATTGCCGCCGATTTTGTTTACGCCCCAACTGCGCAAGAGAGTGCCGTCCTCAGCATACTCGAAAACTTGGTGGCGGCCGACATCGGTCAGCCAGACGTGGCCGCGCGAATCGACAAACAAACCGTGCGGGAGCAAGAAGGTGCCCGCACCCCACCGAGCGAGGACGCGGCCGGTCGCGCCGTCGATCCGCCAGACTGTGGCATCCGGGATCGGCCCGGCTTTTGCGGGGTTGGGGGACCAGACACGACTAGCGCGGTGAAACACCCACACGTCGCCGTGCACCCCAGCGCTGACGCCCGAGACCTGCCCCAGTATTTCCCCCTCCGGCAGCTGCAGCCAACCATGGATGACCTCCAACTCGGCGGCGGAAACAACCGAGGCGAAGAAGTAAACGCTGAGGGCGCACAGGAAACGTTGCATGAGTCGGGCTGATTGAGGCGCGGAAGGTTTTATTGCTAAAACACAATTGATGGCCGCGCAACTTTTCTTCTAAAAAAGTGTCAAAGGCTGAATTTGGAGGTGGGGTTTGGTTGGTTGTTTAGGATTGGGATGGGTCGGAGAAGCAGGCGCGTCCGGTTTCCCACTCATCGGAGGTTTCCATGAGGATGGCGATGAGGAGGCTGAGGACGGAAGATTCGTTGGGGAATAGACCCGCGACGCGGGTGCGGCGCTTGATTTCAGGATTGATGCGTTCGCACATGTTGGAGGTTCACAAGCGGCGGCGGAAGTGTTCGGGCAGCTTGAAGACGGTGAGCCCATCTATGAGGTTGCCCTCCAACCAGGAGGCGAGTTTTGGTGCTAGTTTTTGGTATTTCTCAACGATCTCGTTGAGACGGGCCTCAGCGCATGGAAGGTCCGGTGAGTCGAAGACGGGGCGGATGTCGCGGGCAATGCACGCCGGATTTTTGTCTTTGGTTTTCAATCCCGGCACCTCGGAGCGTATTGCCACTCCCTCTTTGGTCACGGACTCAGAAACGGCGGGAAACGCCGCCAGTGGAATACCCGCATCCATGCCCGTAACCTTGGCGGGCTGGGAATCATAGTTTCCAGCTTGGCAGGCGATGAACGCGAGATGATCGGCGGCCGGTTCGCTACTTCGGGCAACACCGGCGGCAGCGGGACCCGACCGGAGCGAGCATTGGAAGCGATCAACAACCTCCTTCGCGCGCAGCGCGAAAGCATTGCCTTGCCAGAGCTTCCCTGCGAGCGCAGGTCTGGTCCCGCGGAGCCGAACCCGGGTACGCCGAAACTGTCCGAGAGACCCGAGGGAAAACGTTCTTCGTCTGCCCAGTCGATCCAAAATCGAAAATCGTTCCCTGACCCCGCTTCCTCTCTCTTGTTCAAAAGTGCCATTTCAGGCGCATTTCAAAGCATTCTAACCGTTGCTCCTTGGACGTGCTTGGACACCAAGTGACCCGGTTTTCGGCGCGGAGTATACAACTGGGAGTATACAAGTCGCGCTGAGCAACTCGTCACAGGTTGATTCTGATCCGCCGAAGAGAATCCGCCTCCCGACAAGCAGAGAGCTGTGCTTGGGTCATCGGACACACACTCTCCTCCTCCCATCCGTTTTTCGGCACGGTAGACGGCGGTTCAAAACGCCAGCCTGTGGCCTTTACAAGCATTTCCTCCGTTTTCCTCAAAACTCCCCTACCAAAACAAATGCTCAACAGGCATCATTTCGTAGAATCCAAGGCAAAAAGTCCCAACTACCCCACTTGCCGCAGCGATGACCCAAGTCCTTATCTACACCTGCCCAAGCTGCAACGCCGGTTCCTCAATCACAGCTCAGGTGGTCGACCTCAACGTAGTTTGCCACTACTCCACCGGACCCAACTAAAACTCCCTTTGGAGGTGGGCGGCATCTAGCCACTTCCAACAGAACTTTCTAAAACTAAGCGGACATTAGGATTTTTTATTTCAAGCCGCTCACTCGGATGAGCGCTCATATGAAAAAATTAAACCAATTTAAAATAACTAGACGAATGTATAATTTTTTAATCCGATGAACCTACTGCCAGAATTTAGCCACTTTGATAATATATGAGCATCACAGCGACAAAAACTAAAAAATCAAGTAAAACTTAAAAATTAATCGATGAAATCAGCTTGGATTCCCCTTACTTTCGATGATGAAGAACATAAAAATATTTGGGATAAGTTTTATTATGAGTTCAATTTTCGTGCCAGCATGTATACAAAGGACTGGCCAGGAATTAAAGAGCCAAATCCTTCTGTAACTTATTCTATTTCTAATATTTATGGGGGAGAGAACGGGGAGGGTCATTATGATAAATTAAACAAGAATTTGCAGGACTGTTTCCTCGTTTATTTTCAAGCTCTTACTAAGGATGATGATTGGATTTTTGTTCTAAATTGGCAACATACCACTCATAAGTTCTACCCACATATCCATTTTGATCTTGTCAGTTTATACAATGAATTACCTGTACCTCTTTTGAATGAATGGCCCACTCCCATTCTTCCGAATGGAGATTATTTTATTTTTTTGGAACCTAATTTAGAATTTGGTGTATTTGGCCATCCTTGGGAACAAACAATGTGCATTTTTGGTCAAAAATTAATTGATTTGGTGGAAAAAAACCCGCCTCTATTATTCACAAAAAAGCTAAGAGTTAATGGGAAATCATATTTCGATGTTGACAGCATTGTAAATACAGCCATTGAGCAATTCACTAATTTAACAAAAAAAGCGGCTCAAATATTTGGACTGAAATGAAACAATTCATATTTTTGTTTGGATTTATTATTTAGCGTTTCATCGTCCAAATTATAGATGCACGTATTGCGGAAATATAATTCTTGATCATATGGTTGGAAAAGTATTAAACCCAGATGGACAATCGCTTGAAACATAATCTACAAAAAAATTTAATTGATTGGAACACATTCAAGATGATTAAAAATAAACCATCGTTGGAAATCGTGGTTCCAGCAAATAAACCTAAAGAATTCATTAGAGCGATTGAATAATATGAAAAACAAGCTATCATTTTCGTTATTTATTAGTAGCTGGGGGTGTATAATTGTTGGTGTATTATTTTTTGTGTTTGCTGCAGAAAAATACTTTTCAACAAATTTCCGTTTAACATTAAATGATTTAGAAAACATTCATTTAAAATAAAATGCAAAAATGTTCCCACCGCTCGAGTGATGAATCCACCAGTCCTGGAGCCATCGTAATCGCCCAACGAACCCCGTACACACACTTTTTGGCATCAAGAGCCGGCGTAGAAGCCTTCGGTGATTTGTGTGATCAACTTTGCGGACCTTGCTGAGGTCTTGCTCTTGGCCAAGCGCTGGGCGAGGTGGCCGAGTTCATCGGGCGACATGGGCTCGGCGACGAGTTTGATCTTGAGACCTACAGCGTGGGCTGCGCGGCTCATCGAGCGGAAGGTGATGGAGGTGTTTTGAGCATCAAGGATGCGTCGGACGGCGGTGCGTCCGGTCCCGATACGGGCCGCCAAGGCGCTGATGGAGAGATTGTCTTCCTCCATCTTCCGGAGGATCGACGCAGCGAGGGAGCGCTTGAGCTCCAGCTCGGGTGAGATGGCGGACCGAGTAGGCATGGGGGCAGGGTGGTTCACATTTGGACCAGTGTCAAAGTTGGAGCTGAAACCGCGTTGACCTACGGCATTTGAAAGAGTTCTTTGCGCTACGGGCATCCGTCCGATGGTGGGCCTTGTTCGGATTTCTGGATGAGTGCGTTGCCTGGACTGCTCTCCACTGAGGACACCGGCGGCAGCGGAGCCCGGCCCGGGCATGCACGCAGAAACGGTCCAGCCCCCTCTTAGGGAAGGCATCTTCCGCCCCCTGGTTGAGCCAGAATCGAAGATCGCTCCCTGAGGTCCGGCGTCGTTTCAGTTTGCAGCCTTCGGATCCCCGGATGAGCAGTCTTGTGAAGGCCTTGGCTGACTGGCCCAGAGCTATCGCACTCGTTTTGGCAGGTCGCGTTCACCCCGGGTGATGTCTACGAACTCGATGGTCATCGGGTCGGGCTGCCGATAGAAAATCAACCAACGGTCAAAAGGCTTTTTGACCAATGCAAACCGATAGCCCTGGCGATGCGGCCATACCACTCCTGAAGTGGGCCGTCGGACGATCTTGTCGAGGGTGTGATCCACAGCGTCGGCAAAGCGCTGGGCCAGCAACTCGGCCGCTTCCGGGCTGTGTTCCTGCTGCGCGGTGCAGCACCAAAGGATGCCCTGCCGCAGTGCGGTGACGAATCCGTCGCGGCGAACCCAGTTCATCGACCGGGCTTGGCTTGGAGCACCTGCTTGGCCAGACGAGCCGCATCTCCCCTCTTCCAAGGAGCGGATGGAGTCCGCTCAGAGGCCGCCAACCGGCGGTTGACCGCTGGCACATCGAGGTTCGGTTCGAGGTCGTGCGTCGGACGGGCCGGTACCAGTGCGACCATGTCCTTGCCGTTGAGCAGGTAGATCGTCTTGCCGGCCGAGGCCTGTTTGACCAACGCGCCCAACTTCGGTTTGGCTTCGCTGATGATGTAGGTCGCCATGTCCCAAATGAGACCTGAACGAGACCCGGCGTCAACGGACAAGCAAAGGCATGACAGCGCTTTCATTCACATGCCCGGCGTCGCCTAAGGCGATCAGCACGCTGGCGTCCAGGAGCGTGATCATCGGGGCTGCGGGTGGCTCACCCGCTCAAGCTCTTCGTTTTCCAACGCTTCCTGAACGGCGCGAGCCTGAGCCACTGTGGTGGAAGGACTGCCGGACGTTTTGCGGATGCGGAGGATGCCAAAGGGCCCGACCTCGAACCGGGACGGGTCGGGATTTTCCTGTTCCGTGAACAGCCGGATTTCCCGACGGAGAGCCGCCTCAATGATGGCCTTGAGGGTCGTCTTCCGACGCATAGCAAGGGTCTTGGCCTCCATCAAAAGGTCGTCGGGAAGGACCACTGTCGTTTTCAAAATATGCCTAAAAGCATGGTTGTATGGTTGTCAGTCAAGCTACGCCTATTTTCGGCCTGATTCGCCCTCTGATTCGAAATAAGGCAATCACTGGTAGCATCGGTTTCATCACCATCACCGTTCACGAGTCGGCGCCGTTGAATGTGCCGTCGGAAATGTTGCGCCCACTCAACGCGGGGCCCTGCTCCGGGCATGCTGACGAGTCTTGAGAATCTTCAGAGGCTCTCACTTCAGAGGCCCGCTCTTCTGCATGGCGCGACTTGGTTTTGTCGACAGTTCTCGGACGGAGCGCGGTTCGGCGCACGGGGAAGGGTGATGCGCCGGATTTTTCGGTCCGCAGGTGGCGCGGATGCGCTTTGTGCTTGCGGTCGGGGGAGAGATGCCGGTTGTATCAACTCATTGGTAGGCGCTGTGCGGTTGATCCGTTGCAGTTGCTCTCGCCAAGTCCTCGAAGCCGCAAGGTTCTCGAAAGACAACAGAGTCGCGGAAGGGTGGCTGAGTGGTTGAAGGCACCTGACTCGAAATCAGACGTACTCGCAAGGGTACCGGGGGTTCAAATCCCTCCCCTTCCGCCAAC
>Ga0209444_10001194_pt1 | contig 14356 bp, 12 predicted proteins | sample LauGreFaBDMM15DN_2_FD_188215 | JGI IMG/M metagenome (GOLD analysis project Ga0209444, IMG submission 188215) | Freshwater lake microbial communities from Lake Michigan, USA - Fa13.BD.MM15.DN (SPAdes) (version 2) | ecosystem: Environmental > Aquatic > Freshwater > Lake | place: Lake Michigan...
GCTCAAGCAACTGGCCCAGTCCCCCAATCTGGGCATCGACCGTATGGACCTCGCCCGCGACACGGCCGACGCCACCGGCCGGGCGGTCGATGTGCAGGTCACGCGCCTTCGCCGAAAGATCGAGTCTGACCCCAAGAACCCGCGCTATCTTCAGACCGTACGCGGCGTCGGCTATATGCTGGCACCGGATTAAGGGTGGACCCGGGCACATGAAAAAAGGATTTCGTCTCGGCCCACCCCTCTCATGGGTGAAATTTGTCAAGCGACTATTGCCGACCACCCTGTTTGGCCGCTCGCTGCTGATCATTGTGCTACCGGTGGCGATCATGCAGATCGTCATCACGTGGGCCTTTTTCGATGCCCACTGGGAGACCGTGACCAGCCGCCTATCCGAAGGCCTGTCCGGAGACATCGCTTGGGCGGTGGAAAGCTATCGCGACGATCCCTCCCCCGGCGCCTTGGCCAAGATTGCCGACCGGGCCGAGCGCTCCTTGGGCCTATCCATTGTCCTGCAAGAGGGCCGTATCTTGCCAACGGGGCGCAGGCCTTCGCTCTTTGCGGCGCTGGATCGATCCTTGCAGCGTGCCTTGGATGATCGGCTGGACGTGCCCTTCTGGTTCGATACGACCCGATATCCGGCCTATGTCGATATCCGCGTCCTGACCGAAAAGGGGGTCCTGCGTATCATCGCGCCGCGCGACCGGGCCTTCGCGACCCAAGGCCATATCTTCATTTTGTGGATGACGGTTGTGACCCTGTTGCTGACCGGTATCGCCGTAGGCTTCATCCGTAATCAGGTCCGCGCCATCGAGCGCTTGGCCGAGGCGGCAGACGCCTTTGGCCGGGGTGGTGATATGCCGACCTTTAAGCCCTATGGCGCGCGCGAGGTCCGGCAAGCTGCCGCCGCCTTCATCGCCATGAAGGCCCGCATCCAGCGCCATATTGATCAGCGTACGGTCATGCTGGCCGCTGTTGGCCATGACCTGCGCACGCCTCTGACCCGGCTCAAGCTGGAACTGGCTATGGCCGAGCCCTCCGACCGGGTCGAGGCCATGAAGCGCGATCTGTCGGAAATGGAGCATATGATCGACGAATATCTGGACTTTGCACGCGGTCAGGGCGGCGAGGCTCTGGAACCGGTCTCGATGTCAGAATTGCTCGAGGCTTTGCGCGCCGATGCCGACCGCGCCGGGGTCGAGATCGTCCTCAGTGTCGAATCGGGCCTAGAGGTGGTCTGTCGTCCCCTCGCCCTCAAACGTGCCCTAGACAATCTGGTGATGAATGCTGCTAGCCATGCGGCGCGCATCGAGCTGACCGGGCGAACCCGGCCCAGCGGCGGCGTCGAGATCTGCATTGATGACGACGGTCCCGGAATCCCCGAAGACCGCTATGAAGAGGCGTTTAGGCCCTTCAACCGGCTCGATGAATCGCGCAATCAGAATGAAAAGGGCGTTGGCCTCGGCCTCGCCATAGCTCGGGACGTCGTCAGAGGCCACGGCGGCGACATCACCCTCTCCCGCTCTGCGCTGGGAGGCCTGCGGGCACTGGTGAAATTACCAGGGTAGAGGATGCTTCGACACGCTCAGCATGAGGCAGAGGGTTGGGTCAGAGCTCTGTTTTCACTTACCATCAGTGCGAAAAATCTTCCAACCTATAGCCTTGAAAATAGAGCAGGGCCGTTAGGTCGCTATGGTCGATCCGAGCATGGGCCTGCGCCGCTACCACCGGCTTGGCGCGGTACGCGATGCCCAGACCCGCCGCTTCGATCATGGCCAGATCATTTGCCCCGTCTCCAATGGCGATCGCCGCCTCAACGCCTAGGCCCAATGCAGCGCTCTCTTCGCGCAGGGCCGCGAGCTTGGCCTGCTTGCCCAAGATCGGTTCAGCAACCTCACCGGTTAGGCATCCCTGGGCCTCGACCAGACGGTTGGCCCGGTCACCGGCAAAGCCCGCCGCCTTGGCGACCCGGCTGGTAAAAAAAGTAAAGCCCCCCGATACCAACAGGCACTTGGCCCCTGCCGCCGTCATGGTGCCGATCAGGGTCTTGGCCCCGTCGTTCAGGCGTACCCGCTGATCATAGCACTCCTGCAATGCCCCAACCGGCAGGCCCTTAAGCATGCCGACCCGCTCCCGCAGTGCCGATTCAAAGTTCAGTTCACCGCGCATGGCCCGCTCAGTGATGGCGCAGACCGCCTCTTTGACGCCGGCGAAATCGGCCAGTTCGTCGAGGCACTCGCAGCCGATGATGGTGGAGTCCATATCGGCGATCAGCAGACGCTTGCGCCGCCCCGCCTGGGCTTGAACGCAGACATCGACCGGCAAATTGGCAAGGTGATGGTCCATCTGATGGCGTAAGGCCGCGACTTCGCCCGCAGGCAGGGTCAGGTCGATGGCACCCGGCCCCAGCAGGGTTCGGCTGGCAATCGGCATCAAGCCCTCAACAAGGCGAGCGGCCTCTTCAGCAGCAGCGGGATCGGGCGAAACGAGCGTTAGGGCGATGGTCATAGGGTCGAGGTAAACCGCCCTTGAACGCGGATCAAGACTAAGCCTGTAAGCGCCCCTTTCATTGGTAGGTCGTTTCGTGGTTTTGTCTTGGCCATGACGCCAGAAATTCTGCCCCCTATCACCCTGATTGCTGGCCCAACGGCCAGCGGCAAGTCGGCCTTGGCCATGGGGTTAGCGGCAAAAACTGGCTCTGAGATTATCAATGCCGATGCCCAGCAGATCTATGGCGACCTACCCATTCTAACCGCGGCACCCTCGCCAGAGGACCTAGAGACCGCGCCGCACCATCTGTTCGGCGTGGCCCAGGCGACAGAGGTCTGGTCCGTAGGCCATTGGCTGCGCGCAGCCTGCACCAAGATTGCGGAGATCCAAGCCCAGGGGCAGCCCGTGATCCTTGTCGGTGGCACTGGTCTTTATTTCCGCGCCCTGACCGAAGGCCTCGCCGACATTCCCGCCGTCTCCATCTCTGACCGGGACCGGATTGAAGCACGTTATGATGCCCAGGGTGAGGCGGGCTTTCGGCAGGTGCTCGCGGCCCAAGACCCCGCCGCCGAGGCGAGGATCGAACAGGGCGACCGCCAGCGCCTTATCCGCGCCCTAAGTGTGGCGGAGACCAGCGGACGGTCCTTAAGCGACTGGCAGGCCGATACCGTGCCTGCACTGGCGGGGCAAAACTGGACCGGGGTGGTGATGGAGACTGACCGCGCCCTCCTCTATGATCGATGTGACGCGCGGCTGGTCTCGATGGTCGAGGCCGGGGTGCTCGAAGAGGTCGCTGCCCTCGCTGCGCGCGGTCTAGACGCCAAACTTCCGGCGCTTAAGGCCGTGGGATATCGCGAACTTGCAGCTCATCTTCGCGGTGAAACGAGCAGGCCCGAGGCGCTGGAGGCGGCCCAACGCGAGACCCGGCGCTATGCCAAGCGACAATTGACCTGGTTTCGCAATCAAACCCCCGGCTGGACGAGGCTAACCACCACCAGCGCCGATGCCGCCTTGAGGCAGTTTTTTGCGCAAACAGCCGCCTTGACCCCCGGCACGTAGCGTGGCATCAATTTAATCTGTAGTTTCGGAGAAAACTCGTGCTCGCAAACGCGAACGTACTTAGCAAGCGGCCGCCCTCGGTTTGATCCTCTGATCAAGCCGTCGTCGGTCGCGTATACAATGGGCCCCTCGAGGGCCTTTTTCTTTGACTAAACCCCTTTAGATTTTGCCTCCTCCTCTTTCGTGTGATCCCATGACCAAAGCCGCAACCCTGACCCCGACCGATGCTGCCGCTGCAGCGCCATCCCGTGCCCCATCTCGGGCCATGACCGGCGCAGAAATGGTCGTCCGAGCCCTTGTCGATCAAGGCGTCGACACCCTATTCGGCTATCCGGGCGGCGCGATCTTGCCGATCTATGACGCGCTGTTCCATGAGCCGCGGCTGCAGCATGTTCTGGTCCGCCACGAACAGGGCGCAACCCATGCCGCCGAAGGCTATGCGCGCTCGTCGGGCAAGCCAGGCGTGGTTCTGGTCACCTCAGGGCCAGGTGCGACCAATGCGGTGACTGGCATTGTCGATGCCCTGATGGACTCCATCCCCTTGGTGGTCATTACCGGGCAGGTTCCAACCCACCTAATCGGTTCGGACGCCTTCCAAGAGTGCGACACGGTCGGCATTACCCGCTCCTGCACCAAGCATAACTACCTGGTGAAGCGCACGGCTGACCTGCCCGCCATCCTGCACGAGGCCTTCCATATTGCCACCAGCGGCCGTCCCGGCCCTGTGGTCATCGATATTCCTAAGGATGTTCAGTTTGGCACCGCCGACTATTACGGCCCTGACGAACTGGTCTTTAGCCATGCCTATAACCCTCAGACCAAGGGCGATGAGCAACGCATTGCCGATGCGGTCGAACTGATCGCCAATGCCAAGAGGCCCGTCTTCTATACGGGCGGCGGCGTGATCAATTCGGGACCCGAGGCCAGCGAACTTTTGCGCCAACTGGTGGCCTTGACCGGCGCGCCCATCACCTCGACCCTGATGGGCCTCGGCTCCTTCCCCGCCGCTGATCCTCAGTGGCTGGGCATGTTGGGCATGCACGGCACCTTTGAAGCCAACAACGCCATGCATGATTGCGACGTTATGATCGCGCTCGGCTCTCGCTTTGATGACCGGGTGACCGGACGTCTCGATGCCTTCTCGCCGGGCTCGAAAAAGATCCACGTCGATATTGATCCCTCCTCGATCAACAAGACAGTTCGCGTCGATATTGGCATTGTCGGAGATGTCGGCTCTGTCATGCGCGACATGATCGCGGTCTGGAAGGCCAAGGGTTACGCGCCCAATGCCGAGGCTCAGTCCAGCTGGTGGGACCAGATCAAGGCGTGGCGCGCACGCGACTGCTTGGCCTACCGCCCATCGGACAATGAGATCAAACCGCAATATGCCATCGAACGGCTCTATGCCCTGACCAAGGACAGGGATGCCTACATCACCACCGAGGTCGGCCAGCACCAGATGTGGGCTGCGCAATATTACCGCTTTGAAGAACCCAATCGCTGGATGACCTCTGGCGGGCTCGGCACCATGGGCTATGGCCTGCCCGCCGCCGTGGGCGTGCAACTGGCCCATCCGGGCTCGCTGGTCATCGACATTGCTGGTGAAGCCTCCATCCAGATGACCATGCAGGAGATCTCGACAGCCATTCAGTACCGGCTACCGATCAAGATCTTCATCCTCAACAACGAATGGATGGGCATGGTGCGCCAGTGGCAGCAACTGCTGCATGGTGAGCGCTACAGCCAGTCCTATTCGGAAAGCCTGCCTGACTTTGTCAAGCTGGCCGAGGCTTACGGCGCCGTCGGCATCCGAGCCACGACACCGCAGGAGTTGGATGCCAAGATCATCGAGATGATCGACAGCCCGCACCCGGTGATCTTCGACTGCCGCGTGACCAAGCTGGAAAACTGCTTCCCGATGATCCCATCGGGCAAGGCGCACAATGAAATGATCTTGGCTGATATGGGCGTGGATATGAACACGGCCATCGACGCCAAGGGCCGGGGTCTGGTCTAGTCTTCCATCTTCATCCTCGTGCCCATCCTCGTCCTTCGACAGGCTCAGGATGAGAATGAAGGTAGGAGCGGCCCTACGAACGAAATAATCAGCTTCCAACGTCCGGTTGGATATCGGAAGTCGCACTGAACGGAAATGAGAATGCCAATGCCTGCTGACCAACCCGGCTCTGCCTATTTTCTCGATCACATAGATGTCGCTGAACAGCGCGCCACCTTTGCGGTGATCGTCGCCAATGAGCCCGGGGTCCTGCACCGGGTGGTCGGGCTGTTCGCGGCACGGGGCTATAATATTGAAAGCCTGACGGTCGCCGAAACCGATCACCGGGCCCACACCTCACGCATCACCATCGTCACCTCCGGCACGGTCGAAACCCTCGCCCAGATCCGCGCTCAGCTCGAAAAGATGGTCGCGACCTTGGAAGTTCAGGATGTCAGCCGTGACCCCCTCGGCGTTGAGCGCGAACTGGCTCTGGTCAAGGTCAGCGGCCAGGGCGCGGACCGCGATGAGGCTCTTCGAATTTCCAAAGGCTTCGAGGCCAAGATTGTCGACACCACCGATGAGAGTTTCATCTTCGAAGTGACTGGCGACTCCAGCGAAAATGACAGCTTCATCGAACAGATGCGCCCTTTGGGTCTGGTTGAAGTATCCCGCACGGGGGTTTTGTCGATCACCCGTGGCAAAGAGGCCATGTAATCCAACCTCTCGGTCCCAAAGCGTGAGTACCCCAATGACGGCAATGACCTTCAGCACACTGCCCCTGACCCTTCTGGCGCGTGGCAAGGTGCGCGATGTCTATGAGGTCGATGCTGAACGGCTGCTGCTGGTCGCATCGGATCGGATCAGCGCCTTTGACGTGGTGATGGATGAGCCTGTGCCCTTTAAGGGTCTGGTCCTGACCCAGCTCAGCGTCTGGTGGTTTGCCCAACTTGCCAGCGTGACACGTCATCACCTGATCAGCGCTGACACAGACGAGATTATCGCTGCCCTGCCCGCTCTGGCCCCCCATCGCAGCGCCATCCTTGGCCGGACCATGCTGTGCAAGCGCACCAAGGTCGTGCCCTTCGAATGTGTCATGCGCGGCTATATTCGGGCTCAGCTTGGAAAGATTACAAGGCCACGGGTGCGCTAGCGGGCGAGCAGCTGCCGACGGCCCTGCGTGAAAGTGACCAGCTGGTCCCGGCCCTTTTTAGTCCTGCCACCAAGGCCGAAAGCGGTCATGATGAAAATATCGGTGTTGCCGACCTGCACGTCCGTCTTGGCAGCGACCTTGCCGGCAAGCTCGAGGCCCTGAGCCGAACCGTCTATGAGTTCGGCCGCGTGAAGGCTCAGGAACGCGGCATTATCATTGCTGATACCAAATTCGAATTTGGCCAAGATGCCGAGGGCGGCCTGTGGCTGATCGACGAGGTCATGACGCCCGACAGCTCGCGCTTCTGGCCCGCCGATCAGTATCAGCCGGGCCAAGGCCAGCCCAGCTTCGACAAGCAGCCCTTACGCGACTATCTCGACGCTGAACGAGGTGCGGGGCGCTGGAACGGTGAGGCCCCGCCGCCGCCCTTGCCTGACGCGGTGATCACCGCCACCAGTGAGCGTTATCTCGCCGTCTATGAATTACTCACCGGCAAGGCGCTGGATCTTAGAGCCTTTCAGTGACCCCTTCCGCTGGAGCGTCATAGGGCCTATACTGATCCTGTTCGGCGACGGTCGGACTATGGAGATAAAGGCGCGTGAAATAAACGGACTGGACCCGGGTGCGATTCCCGGCGGCTCCACCAATTCCTACCCCGTGTATCGACGGGCTGTTTGGGGCCGATCAGCATCGACAGACGTGTAAAGACGTTAGTGCTTTCTCTCGGGTGGGCTCACCGGTATCGGGCCTTAATCTAAATGCGAACGATAACTTCGCTCAAGAGATCCGTCTCGCTGCGTAATGCGGTGCCACGAATTTCGATCTAAAGCCCTAACGTCTTAGCAGCGTTAGGCGAGGCCCGAGGGGAGCCTGGCAACAGCAATCCCCTCACCTCATTTCACATAGAGTTCGCCTTTGCCGAAGAGAACGAACCAAGCCCCCCTTCGGCGCTGCGTGCCACTTCCCCCAGAGGGCGAAGTACCCGCAAAGTGGGGGTAGGGGGTTTGGCCCTAGACCGGTTCAGCGTGAGACAGCCAGCCCTTTTCAGCGCGCCAGTTGGGGGACAGGCCGTCAAAGCGGCTGAGCTTGAGCAGCTCCAGATCGGCGAACGAACATTTGCCGTCCATGACAAGATCGCGTACCGCATGGCCGCTGGCAGGCGATAGGCCAAAGCCGACGCTAGACATGGTGATCATGGTCACATTGTCGATCCGGTCGATAACAGGACGGCCATCGGGCGTGTTCTCGATCACCCCGGCCCAACTGCGGATCACCCGTAAGGTCCCAGCCTTGCTGAAGAGACCCAGCAGACGCTTGGTCAGGTTGCGCACCAGCGGCGAGCCGGGCCGAACCGACGGACCCATGGGTCCAACATCCAGCCACTCATGAGGGCCGCCGCCATAGGCAAGGTTGCCGCGCTTGGTCTGGCGGCCATAGAGACCGTTGCCGTCCACCGCGCCAATGCCCATCATCGGCGCAGGCTCAGTGACGATCATCTCCGCCCGCGCCGAGGCGATGGGCAGATCAATGCCAACACCGGCCAGCAGGATCGCACTCTGCGGACCTGCCGCTACAACGACGCTATCACAGCCCAAGATGGCGTCCTTGGTCTCAACGCCAATGACCTTGCCACCCTCACTGACCAGTCGCAATACGGGCGTATGCTGTTGGATGCGACCACCCAGATCCTGCAGGGCCCAGGCATAGGCCTGCACCGTGCGCTGAGGGTTGGCCTGACCGGCGATGGTCAGGTGCACACCTCCCAGAATATTGTCACCGCTCATCGGGACCCGCTCGCGAATCTCCTGAAGGTCGATCTCATGGGCCGGAGAGCCGTTCTCACAGAAGGTCTCGGCCATGTAGCGATAGTGCTTGAGCTGACCCTCGGTCGTGGCTAGCACCAGCTTGCCACGCTGATATTCGGTCGAATAGCCGAGCATCTCGTCCATCATCGGCCATAGACGCTGCTCTTCGGCGAACAGAGGACTTTGGAAGTGCGAGGCCCCGCCGCCATTGCGGCCAGAGGCTTCCCAGCCAACAATGCCTTTGTCCAACACCAAAACATCAACGCCAGAGCGGGCCAGCCACCAGGCTGCGCTCAGGCCACTGACACCCCCACCGACAACAATAACTGTTGCGCCCTTTTGCGTACTCATGATCGCTCGGTCCTAGATGTGCTGGCTGTCGGTGAGCATTTCGAGGTGCATGGCCTCACGCTCGGTGCCGATGTCGTTATAGGGGACCCACTGGCTGGCAATGCCAAACCAGACATCCCAGTTCGAGGTCATGTCATAGGGCTCGTCATGGGCCGCCAGCACACTCATGGGAAGCGGGCGGACGGGCGCGCGATAGCCTGCGAGCGGCACCTTGGCCACGGGGACGTTCGAAGACTGGGCGAGGATCAGAGCTACCTGCTCACGGCAGCGCCTTGCTTGGCACTGGCCCATACAGGCGCGGGTCAGGCGCTTGAACTGGTCCTGATTGAGCGGACCATCAGCCGCGAGGCTCTGGATATCGCGCTTGGCTGCCACCTTGGAGGGTGGGCCAAGATAGCGGGGCTGGCGTACAGCGGTCAAATCGCCGCGTGTGACCTCTTCGCACTGGCACACCACGATAGAATCGTCGCCGACCTTCATCAGGGCGGCCATCCAGTCGGCGTGATAGGCGTGGGCATCCAAGCTGGTTGCAGCCGCCAAAGCTTCATCGGCAAGAGGCTGGCCGGCCAGGGCGGCGAGGGCCAGAGCGGCTGCAGCCTCTCCATGGGCGGCGGCATCGACAGGGCTCAGACCGGCGCAATCTCCGGCTACGAGGACATTGGCCAGACTCGTGCCGACAAGTCCGGTGCGCTGGGGCACGTGACCGCCAAGATCAGTTCGCACCGACAGCTTGCCGCCCAAAACATTGAACAGCTCAATGGCGGGGACCAGACCGATGGCCTGACAGATTGTGTCACAGGTGAAGGTGCGGCTATCGCCCCCCGCCACCGGCACCACAGTCGTGCGCTCGACGCCGCCGCCGCCGCCGCCGCCGCTGGCCGAGACGATCACATGACCCGTCAAGATCTCGATCCCGTGGCCGCGCACCTTGGCGGCAAGGCCCGCGTCGCCCTGCACCTGATCACGTACCTCGATCAGGGCGGCAACCTTCAATCCAGCTTCGACCACCATGATCGCGGTATTCAGGGCAAGGTCACTCGAACCCAAGATCAACACTTCGTTTCCGGCAAAGGCATCATAGCGGTGGATCAGGGCGTGCAGGCCATTGGCACCCATGACGCCAGGCTGGTCCCAGCCTTGGAAAGATAGGCTCAGGTCGCGTGACCCCGTGGCCAGGATCAGTTGCTTATAGGCCACCATCCAAGAGCGCTCTTCGTCGGCAAGGCCCACAGCCGCTTCGGGCATGGCCGCGATACCGGGACCGTTCTGAAAAGCGCCCCACGCATAGACCCCCAAGGCCACCTCAACCCCGGCCTCAAAGGCGGCTTCGAGCAGCGGATCAGAGGCGAAGATCTGCTCAATCATGCGGGCCTTATTGTCGACGGCGCGGGTCATGCGGCCACCGAAATAGAGCGGGGTATCTAGGCCCATCAAGGAAGACGAGACCGGGTTTTCATCGACTAGCAGGACGCTGGCCCCACCCTTGGCTGCTGCGATGGCGGCCGCGACACCCGAGGGGCCCGCGCCGATCACCACGACATCGGCCTTCTGTGAGGCCGAGGGGAAGCGATTTGTGATCGAATAGCGATCGACCAGTTTGGCGTCGGTCATACGGCCTCCAGAGCCTGAGAAAGATCTGCGATCAGATCATCAATATGTTCAAGGCCCACCGAGATGCGGATGGTACCGTCATCAATCCCCACCTCTTCGCGCTGGGCCTGGGGCACAGCATAGTGGGTGGTGGTCGCCGAATGGCAAATCAAGGTCTCCGCCCCGCCTAGGCTGACGGCCATCTTGGCCAGCCGCACCTTGTCGAGCATGTGGAAGGCCTCGGCCTCGCCGCCCTTGATCTTGAAGGAGAAGGTCGAGCCTGCGCCCTTGCACTGGCGCTCATAGACGGCGCGGGCGGGCGAGCCTGCGGGCAAAAAGCCCAGATAGGTCACGGCGCGGACCTTAGGATGGTCTGCTAAGAACCGGGCTATAGCAGCGGCGTTAGAGCAGGACCGCTCGGTGCGCAGGGGTAGGGTCTCAAGTGAGCGCAGCATCAGCCAGCTTGTATGGGGATCAAGGTGACAGCCGAAGGTCGTACGCCGCTGCTTCAGTCGCCGCACCAAGGCGCTATCGCCACTGACCGACCCGGCAAGAAGATCGCTATGACCGCCGCAATATTTGGTCAGGGAGGTCATGGTCAGGTCCGCGCCATGCTTGAGCGGCGACTGGAGCAAGGGGCCAAGGAAGGTATTGTCCACGACCACGAGGGGCCGCAGTCCGGTCTTGACGCCAACCTCATCGGCAATGGCGCGGATCATGGCGATGTCTGCCATCGCCCCAGTTGGATTGGCCGGGCTCTCAATCATCATCACCGTCAAAGGCCCTGCCTTAAGCGCCAGATCGACGGCGGCCTGTACATTGGCCCGGTCAACCGCATCGGTCAGGCCGAAGGGCTTGATGCCATAGTCGCTCAGATGGCCGTTCATCAGACCATCGGTGCCGCTATAGATCGGGCGGCTATAGACCATGCTATCACCGGGACGCAGTAGGGTCATCAAGGTCGTACTCAGCGCCGCCATGCCGCTTGAAAAGGCCGCGCAGTCCTCGGCACCGTCCAGCACCGCCAACCGCTTTTCGACCATGTCCAGATTGGGATGGTTGAGGCGCGAATAGATATAGGCCCCGGCAGGCTCGCCATCGACCGGACCATTGAAGAACACCCGGTGGGCGTCCTTGGCGATCTGGGCGCTGGGATAGACGAAGGTCGAGGTCAAAAACAGCGGCGGCTTGGCCGAACCTTGATGTTGAGCCGGATCATAGCCATAGCCAATGGCCAGGGTTTCGAGATGCAGACCCGTGGGATCAGTGGTCATGGGATCGGTTCCGCCCGTCAGCTGTTTGCGTCGATATAGGCCTTAGCCTTAGCGCAATACCAGTCGATGATCCGCAAAACCAAAACTTCGGCCTCGGGAGAATAGGGGCCAGGTTTGTAACCGATCGAATTTACGCCCTTTTGATTATTTTCAGCCAGATCGCGGTCTTGGATATTGGTCTTGTTCCAGATGTCGCTTAAGCCCTCGGCCGTATAGTCGACCCCTTCAACCGAATCCTGAGAGACATACCATTTGGCGACCACGTGGGTCTCGTTGGGGGCCACAGGAAGGGCGCTGAAGATGAAGGTGAAATCGCCCAAGGTGTGACAGAAACTATGGGGCTCGAGCGCCCAACGCATGGTGCCGATATCGCCATCACCGACCCTGCCCATGGTCTTAGCCACCAGCGGCTTGCCATCCTCCGACATGGTCACAAAGCCGGGATTGAGCGGGAAGCGCATGGCTTGCCACCAGTCACCCTCGACCGGACCGACAGGCAGGCCCATCGATTCCATCTTGGTATTGTAGGCCTCAAGCGCGGCCTTATCATCATAGTCGAAATAGGCCGTGGTCCCAGTTGGGAAGCTCGCCGACAGCTCGGGGTGGCCGGTCAGGCAATGATAGCACTCACGGGCATTTTCCATGACCAGCTTCCAGTTGGCCATCTCGACCAACACGCTTTGATAGGCCAGCTTGGCATTGGCAAAATCATGGGGGGCCATGAGCGGGCCGGCCTTGGCGCGGTACTCTTCAAAGGACGGAGGATTATCCGACAAACAGATATGGACCGCACCCTCTAGAACCTCGATGGCGATCGGGGTCAAGCCGTGGTCATTCATCTCAAAATCTTCGGCCATGCGAGGCGCGCTTACGAGCTCACCGGTCAGCTCATAGGTCCATTTGTGGTAAGGACAGACAAGGCGCGGCGATGAGCCATGGCCGGTCTTGCAGATCTGGGCGCCGCGGTGGCGGCAGGAATTGTGAAAGGCCCTCAAGGTGCCGTCGCGACCGCGCACGACGACGATGGGCCAAGGACCAATATTCATGGCCAAATTGGCCCCAGCCTTGGGCAGTTCGCATTCCAACCCAACCAGCAACCAAGACTGGCCATAGACGGCCAGCATATCGAACTCAAAGACGTCCGGATCATTGTAGAGCGCTTGAGGCAGGGCATGGCCCAGCTTGCGTTGCGCGAACAGGGCCGAAATTTTTCCCAAGTCCAACATGAGGCCTCCTAAATCAGGAGATTAGATTGCCACGTCGCACAGGGGGCTGGGCAATCTTATTTCCTCATATGCCTATATCGTTTTGACCGCTGCGGCGCTTGACCTCAGCGCAGAATGGCCGTGTTGTGCGTTTTTTCACAATGGCTTTGAAAGGTCTGACGAGTGATCAACCGCCGATGGCTTCCTCTTAACGCCCTTCGAGCCTTTGACGCGGTCGGTCAACACCTCAGCTTCACCGCAGGGGCGCAGGCCCTGCATGTCTCGCAAAGCGCGCTCAGCCGTCACGTTATCGGCCTTGAAGACCTGCTCGGAAAACAGCTGTTCGAGCGCCGACCTCAAAGACTGGTCCTGACCGAGGCGGGGGCAGCCCTCTTGCCCGTCGTGCGCAAATCCTTTGATCGGCTGGAACAGTCGCTGAACACCATTCGCGACAGTAACCGCAATGTCCGCACCCTGCGCATCCATATGCCGCCCTCGTTGCTGCATCAGATGGGCCTGCCGTTGCTGCGTGATTTTCGGCGGGAATTTCCAGACATATTGATCGATGTCTCCTCCTCCCACGTGACCGGCCTGCCCGCGCAGGATCTGGATATGGCCGTCGTCTATGACCGCCAGAACGTTGATGACAAGGTGTCCGATCTTCTGTGGCTGGTCCGCGTCACCCCGGTCTGTTCGCCAGAGTTGGCCGAACAGCACGCGCAAAAGGCCATCGGCCAGTTTTTGGCCGACAATGAGCTTTTGCATGTGAAGCTGGAGAGCGAGCCGCGTGGCATGCTCTGGTCGATCTATATGCGCCAATGCGGCATTGTTGCGGATACGGACCGTGGCCTGGCCTTCGATACCGCCATCTCAGCGGTGAAATATGCCATTTCCGGCGAGGGCGTAGCCTTGGCCGATGTCGACATGTTCGCCGAAGAACTGGCTGATGGGCGTCTGGTGGCCCCCTTTGATACGGCGCTCGAGGACGGCTTTGGCTATTATCTAAAGTTCCACCCTGAAGATCTGGCCGATCCGGCTGTGGCCCTGTTTAGAACCTGGATCATTAGCCGATTTGCCAACACTGCCGCGCCCGCCAAGAGCAGTCGCGAGCCCTGATTTAACCGGCGGGCTCATCGGTCGGTGGAATGACGACCAACTTGCCGATGTGGCGCTTGGTCAAAAAGTCTTTCTGAGCCTGTACAAGAGCAGACAGGGGATAGGTCTGGGCCAACAGAGGCTTAATCTCCCCGCGCTCGATATAGCCGATCAGGGCTTCGAACACGCCCTCCTCTTGGGCCGTACAGCCAAAGACGGTCAGGTCCTTCAGATAAAGTTTGCGCAGGTCCAGTTGGACCATCGGCCCGGCAATAGCCCCAGAGACTGCATACCGGCCGCGCGGCTTGAGCACATTCAGAAGGTCAGGCCAGCCCTCTCCG
>Ga0209444_10001199_pt1 | contig 14330 bp, 23 predicted proteins | sample LauGreFaBDMM15DN_2_FD_188215 | JGI IMG/M metagenome (GOLD analysis project Ga0209444, IMG submission 188215) | Freshwater lake microbial communities from Lake Michigan, USA - Fa13.BD.MM15.DN (SPAdes) (version 2) | ecosystem: Environmental > Aquatic > Freshwater > Lake | place: Lake Michigan...
AGTAAAGATTGTCGCCAGTAACAAAGGGCTCTCGGTTGAAGAGGTGCTTGCTGACATCAAGATGGTGAAGCGCATCCGCAAGTCGATGAAGCAGCACGTTGTCGGAAGCGACAGCCCTGAGACAACGCCGATGAATGTCGGTGACGCACGCAAGTTTGTGGAGTCTCTCGGGCTGACCAATCGTGATCCGAAGTCGGTGGCAACAGCACTCGGTCGCATTGCTGACATGCCCAACGTCAACCCTGCGCTCCGCGTCATCGCTCGTCAGCTCAGCCAGAACCCACAGATCGCGGCGCTCGCCGATTTCGATTTTGTCGCCGACTCGGGAACAATGGTGAATGGGAAACCGGTGCCCGCTGCCGGGATCTACAATGCTCTGGAGAATACGATCTCGCTGGAGTTGCCCTTTATGGTTGGGGAGCTCACCTCCTTTACCTCGGACGAGAAGACCCCGTGGTCTCAAGCGTTTTTGATCGAGACACTCATCCACGAAGCGGTCCACGCCGTGACTACCAAAGCAGTCCGCGACTACTCTTCTGGCGTCGCAGTCTCCCCAGAAATCAAGGATGCCATCGAGGGGCTGTCTGGGCTCCGCGCGGCTATCGCTAATCAGAAAGGAGCTGAGAAGTTCGAGTATGGACTCAGCAGCATTGACGAGTTTATCGCTGCGGTTTCTAGCGACCCTAATTTTGTCACATGGCTTGCGTCCCTCCCCAACTCTGTTGGGGCTGACGTGCCCGGAGAAACTGGGAGCATGAGCATCGTCAAGCGCATCCTGCGCCGCATCTACCAGATCATCTTCCCCAAACTGGAAGCCGACTCGGCCTTGGAGAAGAGTCTGTCCCGTGTATTCGACCTCGCTGCTTACCCGCACCTTGCGGCCAACCCGTCAAAGACGTCCCTCAACAATTTCTACCAAACCAAGCTGGCGAACACAGCCCTCCGTCGGAAGCAGCAGCTAGCTGATGCGAAGGCTGCGCAGCAGGAAATGGAGTCACAGTTTCCCGGGTATGACGCCGAAACAGCCGCACTTGAAGACGAGATGTCCTCGGAGGTTGACGCGTTTGATATTGACCCTGAAGACGAACTCGCGTTGGAAGCCGAGGCATTGGCTGAAGAAGCCGAGGCAGCTTTTGCGGGGGCATTCTCCAAGGTTGGGCTCTACGCCCCGATGAAGACCCCGCCAACGGCACGGTTCCTACCCGGCTTTGTCACTGGGGAGCGCAAGGCCACGGAGGCGTTGAAGAACTCCCTCCCCGCGATGCCGTCAAATGTTCAGGACTACCTGAAGGAGAGCACCTATTTCAGCGGAGTCGCCGAACGCGATCTGGCTGAGGTTGACGCACAACTCGGCAAGGCGCTTTCCGGGGCCACCGGTGCGGCAGAGTTTGCCAGTATTGCCCTCAGCCTTGACGACCTTCCCATGACCGACCCGCAGCGATTCCTCGCACGCGTAGTCGTGGGTCAGGCGCTCAATCGCCGGATCAACGACTTGACGAAAGCCTTGGAGACTGACGCGACCACAGGCGGCTTCGGCCTCTTGAAGGACTACGAAGGCGTGGCCAAGAGCGTCTGGCACTCCGTGCAGGACATCGCTTCCACCTCAGGTCAAATGCTCAGCGCGGCAGCCATTGCCCGCGACCTCATCAATCCAAAAATTGTGGCAGCCACCTACCGCGACGCCGCCACTAAAGCGTCAGGCAAGAAGATGCCCAAGGACGTTGACGACGCCTTTACCGGACTGAAGAAAGACGCTGACGATGTTGCCGCTGGCGTCGTCAAGAAGTCTCCGCTGACGAAGAAGATCGTCGCCGCCATCGCGAAGTCCTCCAGTGGGGACCCCGCCGAGGTTCAGATGATGTTCGATTTCATGGAGTCCCTTCAAAACTTTGTTGACCAAGGCATCAGCACTGGTGTGCCAATCCCCGCCAAGATGGCGGAGTGGGTCGCTGAGCAGATGCTCGGCATGGTGGATTCCAAAATCCGCGCCCAGATCAAGAAGGTGGCTGAGGCCGCTGGCGAATCCGAACAGACATTCTTCGAAGAATACTCTGACGAAGTGAAGCGTCTGGTGGCTCAACGCATCAACCAAGCCTTGAAGGGGGACACTCCAGCCCGGCCTACTGCGACCGCTGCCCAGAAGGCAGAAGCCAAGAAGAAGGCGTTGGCCGAAGCTATCAGCTATATCGAGTTCGCACCGAGCGTGGAGCGAGCCCTCATCCAGAGCAAGGCCAAGCTCCTCGCCCGCCTCGAAGCCTCGAAGGGTTCCACCCCCGAAGCCCTGAAGCGTTATGAAGATGCCAAGGCCGCCATCGGAGCCATGGCAATCGACCTCGTGCCTATGAGTAAGGCGGCTGACATCGTCCGCCGTTCCTTTGACATGCAGCAGCAGGTCTACATGTCCCTGTCAGATCAGCACGGCAGCGTTGTCCAGCTCGCAGCCACAATCTCCAAGGCCGCTGGCCTGACCAGCGATCAGTCCCGCAAGGTAGCTGAGGCATTCAAAGCTGCGTATGAAGCTGAGATGAATCGCCGCATCCAGAAGACGCTCACCAGTTACGCGACTCGTCGCTCCATGTCGGAGGGTCGCGGGGCTGCAGAACGCTACTCCCGCAGCGATCGGTTCCTCCGCCTCGCTCGCATTGGAGGACTCCGCAAAGAAGAGTTCTACAACGCCATGGCAACCGAGTTCGGGCTGCCATCCTACGACCCAGCTATTGCTGATGAGCTTGACCGCGAGGCCGAGCGCATCCTCGCAATGCCGGTTGGCTCCGTGCAGCGCAACGACGCCACCCGTGACCTCAACGCCCGCATCACCAACGAGACCTACAAGAGCTTGCTGAACGCTTATGGCGCGAAGGCAATCATCAAGGACCGGGAAATGACGTGGGAGTATCTCGCTGGAATTCCGGTCGCGATGTGGAAGTCAGGAGTGCTCAGCGGCTTCGGCACGTCTGAGGTCAACTTCGGCTTCGGCACTGTCCAATCCATTATGGACCTCGCGTTCAACGCTTCTGCATACGCCGTCAAAGCCAAGGACCCCGCACTCGCCGCGAGCAATCTGCTGACGCTGGTGCGCGCGGTTGGTTGGATTGGTGACCCAACTCAGCGTGGTGAAGTCTGGACGGAAATGAAGCGAGCTGCCTTGACTGGCCGCACCCGCTTCGCCTCTGAACAATCTGAGAACATGCTGGTGCTGGAGCGCGACGTTCCGCCACCTGACATCCCGGGCATTAAGCAACTGATGAACTCGGCAAAGACCTTCTTCAAATTGATCGGGCGCATCGGAGCCGTCATTGACTCCACTGTCTCGGTGCCTGCCGCCATCGCTCGTCAACGTCTGGCTCTTCAGTATGCCTTGACGATGGGTGGGGCTGACCGGAAGAAGATTGCGGAGGTCATGCAGAAGTCCTTCTCCCCCGAGGAGCTGGAGTCCCGCGAGATCAACGAGGTTCTTGAGTCAGAGAAGGACCAGTTCCGCAACAGCCCACGTCCTGACCTCGCCATGCAGGCCCGCCGGTTCCAGCTTATGGAGCAGCGCCGGGCCCAGACCTATGCTGAGCTTACCTCCCGCCTTGACGTCAAGTCGAAGGAGGATTTCATGGAAGCGAGCCGCGAGTCGGCCCGCTTCGCCAACCTTGGGACGACACCGACTGGAATCGCCGGAGCAATCTTTGACCGCGTTTTTGGTTCGTTCGAGCGTCAGACCAAGGGGCTGTCCTCCATCATCGTTTCATTCCCCCGAGCAATGGGCAATCTGCTGGACTTCTCTCTGGCAATGAGCGTGCCCGTACTCTCCTATGCCCGCGCGAATAACTTCAGCCCGTCCCAATACCTACTGGGCGAAGACAGCCGCTACAAGCGTGAGCTTGTAGACAAGGACTCTATAAAGTATCACAAGCTGATCGCCCAGTCTTTGGTGGCGACGGTTGCGCAGCTCGCGATTGGGGCGCTCTACTGGTATGGAATGGAAGAAGAGGAAGAGGGTCGTGTGCCTTGGTTCATGGTCTACGGCAAAGGCTACCCGGACTCTGAGCGCAACCGCCAGCTTCGTTACCGTCAACCAAGTTGGTCTCCCTACACCGTCAAACTGGGCGGCCTCTACCTTTCGTGGAAGGACATCCCGGGCTTCAACTTGCTGCTGGGTGGGCTGGCTTCCTTGACGGATGACCGCATGGTCAAGGGTCTCAAAGACCCGAAGAAGATTCGCCCTGTAGAAGCTGCCGCCAACACAGCGGTCGCCTTCATCAAGGCTATCACCGTCAAGAACTCCCTGCAAGGTCTGGCACAAGCCGGAGAAATCTTGAGCGACAACGACCTCGCCGAAGCCGTCACCGCCCAGAACATGGGCAAGATGCTGACGAACTTCATCAGCGGGGCCACCAACCCCCGCGTCCTGCGCGATGTCGTTGACATTGGTCGAGGTGTCGCCGGGGGAGGGGAATACGCACTGAAGGACACGCGTGGCTTTACCGCGGCGACGATCAGCTTGCTGCCAGCCAATGCGCTCTACGGAGCGGAGCTCGGACAGCGCGACATGCTGAACTCAATGGGTGAGCCAGTGACAAACTTCTGGTATGCCCCGATGACGAAACGTATCCTGCCCGTCTCGGCGAGCGACAACGTGGACCCGATCATCACCCCGCTGGTCAGCTCCGGGCTGTTCCTCTCTCCCGTGAAAGCGGGGCAGATGACTCTCGACACCTACAAAGACGACTCCTCCGAGGTGGACAAACAAGGCGGGCTCCTATCCTCCTTTGACCCCTCGGTTGAAGCTGACTCCGTCAAGATGTTCGGTGAACAGATGCGCCTCCGCATGTCGCCCGAGTATGTCAAAGAGTTGACGGCTCTTGCAGAGAAGAGCCGGACTGGACGTGAAGACGCTCAAAAGGCCCTGAACAAAGAGTGCGAGGAAGCTCGGGCATACGTCAAGTCCATCATCCAAGCTCGCATCTTCAACCGCGAGATCGTCCCTCACTGGCAGAAAAAATGAAGATCAATCACAACGCCCAAACCCCCAATGGAAAATGGCGCTGGCGCGACCCGGTGACGGGGAGCTACATCACCAACTTCTCCGCGCAGAAACTAACAGAGGCCGTCCGTAGATTCCTCTCTTCCAACGGGAGGGACTCTATGTCGGAAGACGCAATCGAGAGTGCCGTCTGTGAGCAGATGGGGCTGAAGCCGCCATACTGTGAGAGCACAACAGCGACCCCGACCATTGGCGTGACGTTTGAGACGCTCGGCCGCTTCTTCACCACAGCCAAGAACTGGATTCTTGGGGGAGCGAATCTCGCTCCCATGATGATCGTCAACCATCGAGCCTCGATCTGCGCTACCTGCCCGCGCAATGTCAGGGCCGGAGGGTGCGCGTCATGCGACACGCGCCTCAGTGAAGTAACCGCGATGGACGGAATCTTGCCGGAAGCCCGGAAGCCCGAAATGGCTGACCGTCTCCACAACTGTTCGCAGTGTGGGTGCCGCCTCAACTTGAAGGTCCAACTCCCAGTCGATGCCTATGAGGAGGACTCAACGAATTATCCAGAGTGGTGCTGGGTCACCAAGGAGCGAGGCTAGAGGTCGTCAACCCACACCGATTCGGGGAGCCTCTTAGCTGCCTCTTCGGATAGGTTCAAAAAAGCAACCAAGGCTGGGGGCTTGCCATCTTTGGAATCCGCGTCGGCGATCATATCGGCCCACAGTTCTGAGGGGTTTTGCTTGGTAGCGACCACGCTGTATTCCCCGTCAATCAGGAAGGTCACCAAGAACCCACTGCCTCCGGCAGGTTTCTTTGGGGCGGGCTCGGGTTGTGCCCTCTGGTTGACCACTGACAGCTTCTTGATGAAATACTTCCGGGCGGTCTCGGTTGACGTGCGCCATGCGGTGCCCCGGTCAATGTTGTCAACACTGGTGAGCTGGTCGGTAATCAGTTCAACACGCTGCTGAAGCCCCACGCGAATTTCAGCGATCTCGGAAGCAGACCAGTAACGAGTGTGGATCTGCGTGACAAACACCTCATAGGGGGCGTTGATGATTGCATCAAAGTTGGAGGTCGGAGGGTTCATGTGGGGTCGGGTTTTAGTCGGTAGCTACCGCTCAGAAAAATGGCGGCGTGGGTTGTTACTGATTGGTCGAGTTACCCTTCGACGACTTGCAGATCAACCACTTTCTTTGCAGGTGCGAGCCTTGGCTTGTATCCCCCAGCAATGATACCGAGGTTGATGACCGTCCCACCGCCGGAACCTTCACGGTCAAGACCTGCGGCGCGGCGTGCAATCTTGTCTGCCATCTCGATGTCCTTCCAGTTTTTGAGGGGCGGGAGCGACTTCAGCCCCGTCAGCGCAGCATGGACTTTTTTGAACACCATGTCGGAGTGTCGCTTGCCGGGGTTGGTGTGGAGCGCCTCCTCAGCGGCAGCCAGAATGTCGGCGGCATCGGCCTCATCGTTGACCAGCTGAGCCTCAGCCATCGCAAGCTGCTTCTTCGGTTGACGGCCCCACTTACCTTTAGCTTTGAGCGCCTTGACCTCGTTGATGGGGATGCCTGTGGCCTCGGCGATGTCTGGGAAAGACTGGCCTGACTCAAAGAGGTTCTTGATAATGTCCTTGGTTTTCTCGGGGATAAGCATGGGGTAGTTTCGCGTCAGGGCTGCGGGGCGTCAAGCACTTGAGTGGCCAGCCGCGCGAGAGTCGCTTCGTCATAGTCCATACAGGGAGGATTCACAGTGCCCCAGCACGCCAGTGTTCTTGGGTAGCCGCTGATGTAGTAGCGAGCTTTCCAATCTGGGGTCATGTGGCGGTAGTCTTCAAACTCGGGGAAGGGTCGGGGAGCCTCCGGCGGCATAGCCGCGAGCAACCGTTGCGCTGAGCACTGGCGATCACAGGAGAGTTTCTTCATTGGGCCAACAGGTTCACCGAGCCCCCAATAACTTCGAGGGACCAGCGTCTCGAAGAGAACATGGGACTGCAGAATGAGGGTCTTGATGCCCGAAGCCAAGGAGGCATACGCCCACCCGCAGTCGGTGGCCACAACAACGTGGCTGCGCTGCACCGTCGCGAGAACTGCTTCAAACTCTTTTGGGTGCAGGGATGCGGGGTAGCAGACGGTGATTTCGTTTCGTCCGCCATTAGCGGCCATGATCTCAGCGACATCAGTGGGGCTGAGCCTGCTGATGATGTTGACATTCCATCCGTCAAGCCGACTCACTAAGCCGGTGATGACGTGAGGCGGGACGGTGCGGAGTTCCTCACCACTGCTGGCAATCGTCAAGGTTCTGTCCCGTGTCGGATCGGCAACCCGACTGACGTGCATAGACGTCGATCCTACGATCTCATATTCGGACATCAGCTTCTCTGTCAAGGAAAGGTGGCGCTCACAGCGGCCTCTGACGCCGGGAACCAGATTGGATGAAAGCTCTCCGTCGATGAAGACACCCTCGCGCATAATCGGAGCGATGCAGGGGCGGTCATAGAGTCCAAGTTCAGCGGCGTCAACGTGGCTGATGTTGACCCTACGCCCCGGCTGATAGTTGCCCGAGCTCAAAGTCCTGACGTCCCATCCGAGGCGGTCAAAGATCGGCAGGTGCCAGTCTTTGACGATGAGAGTCGGGGACTTTAAGGCGGCGATCAGTGGAGTGAGCTGGATGACTTCGCCCATACCATGGCTGCCGAAGATAACTGCGTTGTCGAGTGGGTGGTTCATAGTGGGTGGTGAAAATGAAAAGCCCCCGGCCGTAGTGTAGGCCGGGGGCTAGGGTTCAGAGGTGGACTAGCACTTCTTGCCAGTAGCCTTGGGGGCCATGGCAGCGCCTTTGACGGCACCCTTGGCAGCGCCTTTGACGGCACCCTTGGCAGCAGGTTTCATTGGGGTCTTCATATTGAGTATGGAGTTGGGTTATTTGCCGAAATCCGTTCGGCGCGGATTGCTCAAGGTGAGCAAAAGTCGAAGCAGATCGAGTGCCACCACTGGCGGTCGGGACACTCGCCGAGGGTGCGAAAACGAATTTGGGGGGACAGGTCAGGGTGAATGAGCCAGTGCTCGAAGGCAAACCCCGGCACAGCGCAGACGTTGGAGGCAAAGAGCTTGTAGCCGTGGCGTCGAATCAAGTATTCCTCGATTGCTTCTCGACGGTCAGCCTTCCCATCGTGCTCAATGGTAATGGCTCCGAACTGAAACTCCTTCCACGGGAAGTTGGCGACGGCTTCGGGGGTAGCCTCGTCAATGTCGAAGGAGAGGTAGTCCACCCATTCAGGAATACCAAGGGCGTAGAAAAGCCCTAGTGGAGACTGACGCATGTCGTGGCAGTGGCCGCGAAAAGGCCGCCTCTGATTGATGCCGCGAACACTTCCCGCATTGGTGTCAAAGCAATGACCTTTCCACCCCATGGTGTCTAGCCAGACAGTGTTGTTGTAGATGATGGGGTCAGCACACCCAACGTCGAGGTAGAACCCCTCGCGTTTGCCAGTGACTTTGGAAGCGAAGTAGTCCTGTCCTTCGCGGGAGCCGATATGGCGTATGTGTTGGTGTTGGTGTTGGTGTTGGTCCATTATTTGGGGAGCCTCTTTTTAACCGCCCTGTTCGGGTGGTCAAGTCTTGTATAGTGGTAAATGAAGACGAGGTCGCTGCGAGCAACAAGCCGACACTCGGACGGCAAGCCTCGGTTGACGACGAGGGGGCATTGCATGTGGGGGACGCGCCTCCAATAGGAGAAGGTGTTTCGGGCCATAGTGCAGGGTTAGGGTGAAGGTTCGGGCGGGTCGTTCTCGGCTTTGAATTTTTGCAACGCGGCGAAGAGTTTGTTTTCAAACTGCTGGTCTGGCTGGTCACAGATGAACGCAATAATGTCTTCGACTATCTCATCGCACGACCACTGCTTGCGATACGCCGTCAAGACTTGTGGCAGGGTGACGTAGTTGGTTATCTCGATGTCCATGGGTGTGCTGTGGTCATGTTGTTGCTGTTGAGTTGGTGGCAGGGGGAAGATTTGAACTTCCGACTTTCGGGTTATGAGCCCGACGCTCTGGCCTCTGAGCTACCCTGCCTTTGGGAATGTGGTTTTATATGATAGGCTAGAAAATGTGCAAGTGAGTTTTTATTTCATTTTGATAGGTCTTTGTTGAGGTCTTGTGGGATGTCGGGGAACGGGGGTGTGGGTGTCATGGCAATGTATCAAAGATGAAGTTCTCGGTTATTTGCTCCATAATAGCGGCGATGATTTTCTCTTCGAGCACTACGCGCTCGGGAGTATCTTCATGTTTGTGCGCCCGTGCGTATCCTAGCGACGTGCCTGTAGCAATACAGTCCTCAATGAGTTTGTAGTAGTTGGGTTTCATAATTTTGTTCCCTTCCATCGGAACTCGGTGCTGTCTTGACCGAGGACGTGCCACTCGGCAAAGCCTCGTCTGATTGCTTCTTCTTTGAGGTTGTCTAGCCGTGAAACTGCGACAAAAGCTGCGATCAGGGCGAGGAGGAACATGACGACACCTAACAGTGCTGCGTGGTTTTCACTCATGGTTGCGTGTGTAGAAAGTTTTGAATGTCCTCATATAGTCCAAGCTCAACTCGGCCCGCTGAATCGCGGCAACGGGTGAGGATTCTGGTCGCTGTTCTAAGGTCAACGAGTGCCGCCATGAGCGTTTCTTGACGGTCAATGAGGCGTTCATTGAGTTCGGTGATTTCGCGTTCGAGTTTGCGGGCGAAGTCTGCCATCACTACATGGTAGTAGCTATTGTCGAATATACTTGGGACTCGTAGGATTTCTGCGTCTGTTCGTGGTGTTGGTGTCATGGTGCTGTAAGTTTGTTAAGCTTTTCGTGAATTTCATCGTAATCTTCGAGACGCTGGCGGGATGGACTGCCAGTTTCTCCTTGGTTTTCTGGGGCCTCATAACAAAGCCAAAAGTATTCGGTATCGGTGATGAGGCTGGCCTCATGGAGTTCCGCACGCATGTAGCGAACGAGGTCGAAGAGACGGGTGTTTGTCTTGATACTTGGAGGTGCATCTAGGCGGAGTGCTTTCAGCCGCTTGTCGTGTTTGAAAACGGCTAGCTCAAGCGCGGAACGGGAGTGAGCCATACCTTTCTTGAGTGCGGCTTGGACATCGTAAAGGAGGTCATTAGCGACGTAATAAGCCTCCATGTAAGCATAGACGGCTTGGAGTATTTTAGGGTCGAGCGGTTGGTGTTCTGGTGTTGGTGTCATAGTTGCTCCTTTCCGCCCTCCTCATGGGAGAACTTTGCGTTCTCCTCAAATGGGAATTGAGCGCTACAATACAGTTCAGCCAGTGCCGCCTGAAAAGCGTCCTGCGCTTCTTGAGCTTTCTTGAACACTTCCCACATTCCCGGTGACATGGAGTTCAGTTGGCCCGATCCGACGCACAGGATCGGGTCGGCTTGGTTTTTCGCCAGTCGGATACGGTAGCGACCATGATCGTCGCGTAATAGTTGAGTGTGGAGCTTTTTCATAATTCAGAAGAAGGAGAACAAGGCGTGCGAGCTAACCGCCGACAACGCCCTTCTTGGATTCGGAGCCACCATCCGGCGGTAGCTCCACTTGAGCGTTATGGCTACTACGCAGCGGCTCCCAGCTTGTAGCCGTTCCACCGCAGTTTCATCCTTCGCACGGAGCGCGGCACGTCTTTGGCGGGCACGATCTCCACGATGCTTTCGAGGTCATACCACCACACGTTGTTGTTTTCGAGGCGCACAGGCAGCTTGTGGGGCGGGATCTCAGACGAGTAGGCGCAGACCATGCCGATGCCTTTGAATCGAGCATCATTGACCCTCACGAACTGCCCGCTTTTGTAGCGTGCCATTCGGTATTCGTGGAGAGATTTGACGGCAGCATGGTAGCTGGCGACGATTTGCGCCAAGCCATAACACGGCACGGCAGCTAACTCGGTGGGGCTTGTTGTAGTATCCATGATTTTCGTTTGAGTAGGTTTGGCAGCTTCGGCGGGAGTCACTTGCCCCCACCGAGTTGCTGCGTTTGGTCGTTCGGCATCGCGGCGACGCGCCTGTATTGCCCGCCGCAAACGCACCCCGTTCCGATGAGTCTCTCGCGTTCTGGGCGGTATGGGTGGTCGCCGCACTTGTCGCAAGTCCAGAGCAGCGGTGTCTCAGTTCGGGCGTTCTGCATTTGTTCCCCGTGGATTTCATCGTCCACCCGGTTGCATGCTTTTGCTGCGCGAAGAACAATCTTCATAAATTTCTGGTGGGATATAGTCATATCTGGACCGATGTGCCGATGGTGGCATCGAAGCCAGCCAGCATCCCACCATGCAGAACAAGGCACTGGAGCCGACGCCTCGGACGGACTGGTTGATGGGTGAGTTTTCATAGGCGCGGCTCAGTTGGAGGCGTTCGGCCCAACTTCGTTGCCGTGGGAACATTCGCCGGAAGGATGAATCAGATTGTTTTCCCAACGGTCGCGAGGTTCAGCAAGTCCGTTTTCCTTGGTGAACTGACCACAGAGGCGGGCAATACATGCCGCATCATCGGCGCTGCTCATTACTGTCTTTTCTGGTCTGGATGTAAGCCAGCCTGCGAATCCAAATACCGCTTCGGCGGCTGTGAGTTTGTCAGTGTTTTCCATATTTATTTTGTTCTTGGGTCACTTTGTTTGCTTCCTTGGTGCAGGGTTTCCATTCGTTCGAGCCGTGCTGGCGGCGGAGGTAGTTGGCGGCGAGTTCGGCATAGGTAGGGGTAAAACTCCATGCCAAACCCACTTCTTTGAAGTTCCAGTGATCTGCTGTTTCAACAACATCTGATTCTTTGTGACGAAACTCATCCGTTGCCCTGATGTCGTCGATGTCGAGCGGGTCTGGTAACGCATCTACATTCGCAAGCACCGCATCTCGGACAGCCTTGGCAAAGGCTTCGCGGAAGGGGGCATCGCTAACGTAGGCCGATTTGTTTGGGTCAACCGTGAGGCTCCCGTAGAGTTTGCATCCATTGGCAGAGCGGGAGGCTTTGGCTCCGATGTCTGCGAGTTCTTTGAGGGTGTTTTCTTTCATTTTTTGAGTAGTGGTTTGTTATAGGTTGTCGAAGAGTTTGTTAGCTAGTCTACGCTGACACAGCTTGGGGTTGTGTGGCAAGGAGCGGACAATCTCCCAGTCGCGGCCGGGGGGTAGCGACTCACCACCATTCGGGCGGTGCTGGGAGCGGAGCTCTCCGGTGCGCTGGTGTTTCCAGACGTGCCATGTAAAGCCGTTCGGGTAGATGCGGTTGAGGATGTGGATGGGAGTCTTCATCAGACGAGGGTCACGAGCTAGCCTCGTAGATGATTGGCGTCAAGTGGTCTTTAACCACAACTTCCAGTTCGTTATTATCCCACCGGACCACAATAGATTCCTCGTCCGCGTTCATGCGGGCTTTGGAAAATGTCGGGGGTGTGCGGCCGAGCGTGGGAATAAAACCGAAACGATGCGGGCCGCCAGTGTGGCGGAACACGCGGCGGCCGGGGGTCAGGGTTGCGGGGGTCAGTCGCCTTGTGTGGAGGATTACCGGCTCCTCTTCACCATCCAACTTCACAGCCCTGTATTGTGCGGCGGTGCCTTCGGGGGAAGGAAGTATGACGCCGAGAGTGATGGGCCCGTCAACGAGGAAGACCCGTGCTCCGGTAGCGTAGGGTTCATGCGGCATGGAAAAAACCTCCCTTATGAAATCGTCTAATGATGGCGTCGGCGACCCGTCCGGCTGGGTAACAGATGCGCTCCTCCCCCTCAACATCATCGTCAAGCCAGCGATGACCGCCGCGCACTCGGCGGCTGTAAGCAAACCCTGCGTGGATGGATTCGTGGACGATGTATTCGGGAGTCAGATGTCCTTGAGCGAAGCCGAGGACACAGAAGTAGCGCGGGTCGAGGCGCACTTCGGGAGGGCGCTGTGGCTTGCCCTTTACCTTGCAGAAGCGCACCGTCGTTGTCAGCGGATTGCACAAGGCTAGGGTATCGGGGTGGGGAGTGGGGCGGTCGAGAGCGGTCTTCCAAAAGCCGTGAAGGTGGGGCAGGTCTTTGAACAGGAGCACCTTCGCGCGGAGAGTTGACGCCTTGGAGACAGCGACGTCGGCTTGATAAACGAGTCCGCCAGCGCCGGGCAAGGTTGACCAATCGCGAGGAAGGACTTCAGGGTTTAGGCGGGTTATCGGGTTGTTCGGAAGTTGCATCGTGGGCAGAGTTTAGCGGTGACAGGCATATAAGTTTAGTAGTCGAATTTGACGCCGAGTTCCCGCGACCATTTGCGAACGGTGTTGGAGCTTGTCTTCGCCCTCTTGCAGGCGATGTCCATGCCGTATCCACTGCGTAAGATGCGGGCAACGTGGGTGACTTTGGCAAGTTTAGCGTCGTCGGGGATTGACCGGCTTCCGCCACGGTGTTTTGTTTCGGGGGTGTTGTTGGTGTTCATTGTGGGGTGTGGGGTGTGGGCTGGCTATCACCAGTCAAAGGTGGGGAAGGATGCAATAGGCTCGTGGCAACTGTCAAATCTAACGTAGCTATAACCAGCTTCGACCAGCCGTAGGATGATGTTGCGGAACGCCTCACTGAACTCAGCATACTCCGCTTCAGGGTCGGAACAGTTGTGGATATGCAGGAGGGCTCCGTCAGATGAACTGAGCATTGCCGAAGGTTGGTAGTGGTGGTGTAGCCTGTCAGCATCTTCCCTTGTCATGTGGCTGGTGCTTAGCGTGGGGACTCGCGGCACAAACATCTCAGGGAAGCGCCCGTCGGGGGCGGACGGAGCGGAGAAGATCATGTCAGACAGGCAGGCAGACAGGCCGTCAACATGAGCTTTGAGCTCGTCACGCTCCAGCTTATGGGTTGGCTCCCAGAACCCATCCTTGTAGGCGAGGATCAGAAACTCCCGATCGTCGGGATCAAGGTCGTCATACCCGATGACATAGGCTTGGCAGGCAGTGTCAACCGCCTCTACCGCCTCCTCATGGAGGGCGTCAAAGACCTCACGGTGGGTGTTCTCAATACCCCACTGGCGAAGGGTGGAGGCCATGTTCGTTCGGGTTACGTCGGTCAGGGGTGTCATTGTCATAGTTGTTGTTGGGTTAAGGGGGAGGGCTTAGAAAATAGTGAAGAAATTCCCCGTCGCATGAGGATACTGGCGGCGGATTTCCCTGTCTGCCTCTTTCTTATTTTTTGCCCGGACCGCGGTTGCGTAGGGCGACCATCTTACTTGGTAGCGGTATAGTTTCATAGGCGTTCGGCGTCGCTGATTACGAACTCGGTTGGATGGGGGAACTCAATCTCGCGCAGCTTTAACTGCATCGCCTCTACCACAGAAGGAGATAGCCCATTGCGCCAGCCGAACTTGAACACAGGGA
>Ga0209444_10001202_pt1 | contig 14314 bp, 8 predicted proteins | sample LauGreFaBDMM15DN_2_FD_188215 | JGI IMG/M metagenome (GOLD analysis project Ga0209444, IMG submission 188215) | Freshwater lake microbial communities from Lake Michigan, USA - Fa13.BD.MM15.DN (SPAdes) (version 2) | ecosystem: Environmental > Aquatic > Freshwater > Lake | place: Lake Michigan, USA...
TCTACCGTGAAATGCGAAAATTCTGGATCCAAAGATCCAAAGGTTTTACCAATTAAGAATTATATTTTTTATATTTATTATCTAAATATAAAAAGTGATAGCCAACTAAAGGTTTTTGATATAGTCCCAATTAGATGGAGCTCTATCCGGCCACTATAGATAGTCTCACGAGGCTTGTGGAAGAGTGGATTATCAATGATGAGCGAGAACTAGAAGCCACCTTTGATAATGCCTCTGATACAACAACCTTCTTGTCCGTAGCCCAGCGTTTATCCGCAAAGGGATACGAGGCACTCCCCCAAGAGGACAAAATGAATATCATTACTCCTCAGCAATACCGTTTTACACTCACTGGAATGGCTGCTATTGAGGACTATTGTCGCGAGGACACCTTGAAGACATATGAGGTCATGATGAAGCAGCGTGCCGGAGTAGAATCCAATGTGGACATTAAGGATTATGGTGTTCGTGTAAAAGCACGCCGTGAGGAACCTCTTGCGAAGGACGACGTCACTGTTCGTGATATCATGAATGGCTGGGGCACACAACGCAAGGCCTTCCGCATTCTCCGTCGCTGGACTTTCATGAATCGGGAGAAGGGTGTACGCTTTGACCTCAGTATGGTTCGTTCCAGTCCAAAGACGCCCCGTGGCGAGTTTATCTGGCAGAATAAGTTCAAGCAGCGGGATATCATGAAGGAGCCCGCCTTTTACGAAATAGAGGTGGAGATGCTGCGTCCAGAGGGCGACTTCAGTACTCCTGAGGCACTCGCCGCCGCTACGAAGGAGGCCTTGAAGAACCTCATTGCCGGTGTTGGAGAGGTCTTGCGTGGAATCCAGAAGCACCACCTCCTCATTCGTCGGCCCACTGCCGAAAAGGTTCTGGCCGGCTACAAGGACCTCGTCAAGTCAGATAGATTCCGTGGTGTTGCTCCAATAACCATGATTGTTCAGAATATGCGAAAGGAGAAGACATCTGGTGAGCCAAATATCCGCGATGGCTACAATGTTACCGACAAGGCCGATGGACTTCGTATGATGGGCTATGTTGATGGGAATGGTGAACTCTTCATGATAGACATGTCTATGTATGTTTACAAGACGGGACTCAAGCGTGAGGCATGTGCTTATTCGCTGGTTGACGGAGAGTATGTCACAAAGGACAAGGATGGCGACGCTATTCAGCAGTTCATGTTGTTCGATATCTATATCGCTTCCGAGAAGCGTGATGTTACTAAGCTCCCCTTTATGGGAACGGGTGCGGATTTCCGAGAGGGCGGGCGTTTCGGGGAGCTGATGAGCTGGGGAGAGAAGTGGAATGCTGATGATGGTCCCACTTTCAAGGGTCAGGGTGAGAAGATTATGGTTAGTGTAAAAGAGTTCAAGTTCGCGAATGCGGGTGACCTCAGTATCTTCAAGCTCTGTGAGCGTACATTGCTCACAGCTTCCACATCACGATACAACACGGACGGCCTAATCTTGACGCCAAATATGCTTCCACTTCCTGAGAAGTCGGGTGTGAAGTTCGCCGAGCAGCTCAAGTGGAAGCCAGCCGAGGACAATAGTGTTGACTTCTTGGTGGAGTTTGACAAGGAATCAGGCGGACCCGACATTGTCACGACGGGCGTGAAGCCAGTCACGGGCGAGACAGTTCAGCACAAGACGATGCGTCTCTATGTTGGCTCAGAGCTAGACCCAGCCTATGAGGATCCTCGTGGAACGGTTCTCTTTGAACAGCCACTTCCAGGCACTGTAATCCGTGGCCGTCGTCCTCGTCGTGATTACAAGCCAGTTCTCTTCAATCCGAGCGAGCTTCCTGACACGATGGCAGCCGTCTGCTATTCCGAGATTATGACCTCAGCCACGGGCGATGACTACGTAGCCTGCGAGAATGGCGACCCTATTGAGAACAAGAGCATTATAGAGATGCGTTATGAGCCTGGTAATGAGCCAGGATGGCGTTGGATTCCCATGCGTGTGCGTTATGACAAGACGGAGCGTTATCAGAAGGGAATCATTGGGCGTACCTTGAACAAGGACGAGGCGGCGGAGGGCGTCTGGAACAGTATCCACGACCCGATTACTCGTCACATGATATCAACAGGTTCAGATGCACCTTCGGCCAGAGAACTTGCTGAGATGGCTGGAGCGGTGGCCGGAGTAGCTTCTGGCCAGGTGACGAAGGTCTATTATGACAGAAAGGGGCCAAAGGAGGATATCTTGATGGTGCGTGGGCTTCGTGACTTTCACCGCCGTTACATTAAGGAGGATTTGCTTCTAGGTCGTGGTCTTCGTGGTGGTGGTAAGACCTTTGTTGACTTGGCCTGTGGTCAGGGCGGTGACTTGTGGAGTTGGATCCGCTATAACGTCGATTTTGTCTTTGGTACGGATATTGCTGGTAATGGTATCCGTGACCCACAGGAGGGTGCCTACCGTCGTTATGTGAATGCGGTTATGAAGAACGGTGGTTACGATAAGGTGCCAAAGATGGTATTTACGATTGGTTCATCGGCAAAGAACCTCGCTTCAGGTGAGGCGGGTGCAACACCTGAGGAGAGCAATATGATGCGTGCGATTCTAGGGAAAGTGGCGGCAGATGGCCCAATTCCTCCCTTTGTGGAGAAGTATGCCAAGGGTCGCCTGCGGAATGGGGCGGATTGTGTGGCTATTATGTTTGCAATCCACTACTTCTTTGAGAATGAGGTTGCTCTCACAGGTTTCCTTCGCAATGTGAGTGATACTTTGGCTATGGGCGGACTCTTCGTTGGTTGCTGCTTCGACGGCCAGCGTGTGTTTGATGCCTTGCGGCCGATTCCTGAGGGAGGTTCTTTGGTAGGAAAGGAGAAGGATGCTGAGATCTGGAAGATTACCAAGCGTTATTCGTCCATGGATTTGACGAATGGAGTAGAATCACTCGGCTTGCCGATAGAGGTTGACTTCGTGAGTATCGGAACCACGCAGCGTGAGTATCTTGTATCATTTGAGTACTTGAAGGCGAAGATGGCGGAGATTGGATGTGACCTTCTTACACAGGAGGAGTGTCGTGCCTTGGACTTGGTTAATAGCACAGCCTTATTTGAGGAGTCACATGATATGGCGGCACGGCGTGGGCAGAAGTTTGCCATGTCACCAACAGTTCGCCAGTATTCATTCTTCAATCGCTGGTTCATCTTCAAGAGACGTCGTGGTGGTTCTTTGCCAGAAGGAGAGGATATTCCAGAGGTTGAGGCTCAAGTGGTTGAGACTGTTGAGCCACCTGTAGTGGCAAAGATTCCTACGCTTTCTAAGGCACAGCTCAATGCCCAGAAGGCACGCCTGGCACGCCTTGCACGCCTTGCAGGCCAGGCTCCAGAAACAGCTGCTGTTCCAAATGCGGTGCCGGCTCCTGCACCACCTGCACCTGCCTTTGCATCGCCCGATGCTAGTGTAAAACAGATTACTATCCGCCCACCACCTGTACCTGGTCCTGGTGCTGGGGCTAGTGCTGGTGCTGGTGCTGGTGCTGGTGCTGGTGCTGGTGCTGGTGCTGGTGCTGGTGCTGGTGCTGGTGGCCACACAATTCCAGTCACAGATGCTGTGCGACGCAAGTATGGATTAGCGGAACTATTCCAATTCTATAATGATGCGGCACAGAGTGACAAGATTAAGTTGGGAGACCCAGATGCGGCTCGTTGGATATCACCATCATCACCCTTCCCAATCATTGACGGCGATGTAAGATATCCAAGCATAGAGCATTACATCGCAGCTATGAAGTACAAGTTGGCTACGAACAAGCCAGAACTCGCATCAAAGATCTTCTCACAGGAGGGCGAGGTTCACCAGTCATTCTTGCGTACACGTGCGACTGAATCAGCCCAGGGTGCTCGTGCTTTAACAGCACAGAGAGACCACGAACTCCTCAAGGCTGAGAGAGCCAAGGTATTGGAGGAGAGCAATCCTGGCCCAAGTGGCATGAAGAAGTATCGTGTTACCTTTGACGAGGGCAAGTGGTTTGGTGTTAAAGATGGTGTCTTGCGGGATGCATTAACGCAGCGTTGGGAGAAGGATGAGAGGATGCGTCGTATCTTGACAGCAGTGAAGGCCAAGGGCTTGGTATTACTGTACTACACGGGTCCTGGTTCTGGCAGTGATCTTGGTGGAAAGAGAACAAGTGAAGGTTACATTGACGGCGAGAATAAGGTCGGCAAGATTCTTATGGAACTTGGTGGATGGCGTTAGCGAAGCGGTTACCTCCCAAAGGGAGGTTAGCCAAAGTTAGCCCCGAAGGGTAAATTCCTTGGAGATTATAATGCTAGAATTAGAGATGGGACTCCTATTTTTAATTCTATCTTCCCTTACAATAGCAAATTCTAGTACTGCCACAATTATCTCAGACGTACAAAGATTCTTAGCAAATCCTCAAGCACTCGTAACATCATCGGCAACATCAACAAAGACATCAACCCGCTCATCTCTCAGGACATTTAGCTCGCTAGGAACTCGTCATCCAACAGTTAGTCCACTAGCAACATTAACCATAGCTCCAACATTTCTAAATACAAAAACAACGGCACCCTCAAAAACATCATCATCGTCTCCCGCCACTTCTCAGACAATGGCGGCTACTCGTACGACCACATCTTCTGCTAAGTTATCTAACACAATTCCTCCTACAAAGACATCAACTGGTAGCGTAAGTACCTCAAAGACAAGTACCGGTTCTCCAACGATGTCTAGATCTCTACCGCCTTCTAAGACTAGCTCAGCATCGCCTACAATAACACGCTCTATCGCCCCTTCAAAGACATCAACGGGGTCACCAAGCGGCTCAGCAAGTCCAAGGGGTTCAATAACCATGTTTAGAACTATAACAACCACTGTTACATCCAGAAGTTCTAGGACATCATCAGCATCACCCACTGTTTCAAGAACAATAGCAGGAACAAAGACAACAACATCCTCCACAACAAGAACTGCCAGTATGAGCTCATCAAGGACAACTTCCTCAAGTCCCCGTGGTTCGCCAACAAATCCTTTGAAAACACTCACATCCAGTAAAAGTGTAGCCCCTTCTAAGACTTCCACCGCATCTGTTACACAAACAAGGACTATTCCACCATCAAAGACGTCAACTGTTTCTCCTATCGGATCAAGATCAAGCATCATTTCAAGGTCACTTGTAGTATCAAGAACAATAACTGCGACATCTAAGAATTCTCTTACACAATCCGCAACATTCACTGTGGTCTCGTACACTTCAACCGTGACACCATGTGCAACAAATTCTGTAAGAGATTCTATCACACCCGCTGCAAGTTCAACAGGTAAATACACAAATTCTGTGGTACCCACACAGACAGGATATACGCGTTCCTCAACGATATCTAAGACCACAACAGCTTCACCAACTGGTTCAGCATCCTATCGTTCTAAAACATCAAGTGCCTCAGCAACCTTGAGTCGCTCATCACTCGGTTCAAAGACAACCACATTATCTCCTGTGGTCACAGGAAGCCCACTTGTATCAAGAAGTACTCTAGCAAGTCGTACAATTACTCAAAGTTCTACCACAACTAAAACGACTTCAACCACTGTCACATCAACTGGTAGCATTAGAAGCTCAAAGACTTCTACTTCCACAGTAACCGCCTCATCATCAGTGACGGCTACAGGAACTCGTACAGAAATTCTGACGATTACGCAAACGATTACGGGGATTGTGTCAAAGAGTGTTTCTATCAGTGGGACTATGAGTATGAGTAGTTCTGACGAGGCAAGTCCATCTGGTGCTACTTTTTCACCATCAGCATCATATTATTCTGCATCGGCGGCTGCCTCATCATCGCCATCGTCCAGTTCAACAGGTTCCCCAAGTGTATCAAGCTCTCATTCTCCTTCAGGCGTAATCACACGAACATCCAGTGGCTCTGTCTCTACATCTAAGTCAGGGACTGGCTCTACGACTTCTAGTAGGACAGGGGTTCAATCAAAGAGCAGCTCTGGCTCTATTAGCCAGTCTGCTACGGGACCTATAAGTAAGTCAGTCACAGTATCAGCTTCTGTGTCAAGGACTGGCGTTAAATCACAGAGTTCATCTGCTGCTTTTTCGGCGAGTGGCCAAACCGTTTCTGTATCTACAAGTAAATCTCCATTGCCTTCAATAACAGCCTCAGGCCTGGAATCAGAAACGCCTGAACCTTCTGCTAGTGGAAGTGCGAGTGGTCAAACTGTTACCGTGACGGCGAGTAGCGAGGTGACTCCTTCTTTTGCCTCGTTTACTGGCACGGCTAGTTCTTATCCAAGTGAGTCTTTTGCTAGCACATTGTCGCCTGGAGCAACAGAAAGTCCATCGCCTTCAGCCACATCATCTGTACAATCATATACAGCAAGTACAAGTCCATCACAAGAAACATTCTCTGCCTCTCTTTCATTTTCATCGACGGCATCAGAGACTTTTGCTACACAATCATCTCTACTGACGCCTAGCTCATATGTGAGTCAATCACCAGAAGGAACACATGTGGAGACTCCTTCTATAATGGCTTCAATCAGTCCCCTAGTATCTTTCACAGGCAGCCCTTCAAGTCTGGCGAGTAGTTCAACAATTATAACTATGTCGCCATCTCAGACGAGTGCTTATACATATACGCAATTACCCAGTATAAGCACCTCTAGCACATCATCAGGCTCTCTTAATAATTCTTTTTCTATTTCAGCGAGTTCTAGTTCATCTAGTATTGAAACAATTACATCATCTACAACTCCAACATCAACAGGCACTCCTTCTAGAACTGGTACACCTTCTGTGACAGGAACACCTTCTGTGACAGGAACTCCTTCTGTAAGTAGTACGCCTTCTATTACTGGTACACCTTCTGTAACAAGTTCTATGACTGGTACTCCTTCAGTGACTGGCACACCTTCCAAGTCAGGAACAGCTTCTGCCACTCCTTCTGCTACTGGCACACCTTCCAAGTCAGGAACATCTTCAATAACTCCTTCTGCGACTGGTACGCCATCAAAGTCAGGAACATCTTCTTTTACAGGAACACCCTCTGCAACTCCATCAAAGTCTGGCACGCCATCAAAGTCAGGTACAGCTTCTTTTACAGGAACACCCTCTGCAACTCCATCAAAGTCTGGCACGCCTTCCAAGTCAGGTACACCTTCAGGCACACCTTCTAAATCAGGAACTCCATCTATAACATCTTCTAAATCAGGTACGCCTTCTATAACGGCTTCCAAGTCAGGCACACCTTCAATGACACGCACAGGGACACCTTCAGTAACATCTTCTATTACATCAACAGTCACAAGAACTCCTTCAATAACATCTTCTCTGAGTTCAACAGGCACGAGAAGCCCATCATCAGGAACATCTTTATCTCAAACTCCATCACCTCCTGTCACACCAACTAGATCAGGGACATCTTCTGCGACTGGTACACCATCAAATTCAGGAACTCCATCCAAATCAGGAACACCTTCAAACTCAGCTACTCCATCCAAATCAGGTACTCCTTCAGTAACACCATCCAAATCACGAACCCCTTCCATAACAGCATCAAAAACAGGTACACCTTCTGTAACACCATCCAAATCAGGTACTCCTTCAGTAACACGCACAGGAACACCTTCTGTAACTCCTTCAATAACATCTTCGCTTAGTTCAACGGGTACAGGAACTCCATCATCAGGGACATCATTATCTCAAACTCCATCACCTCCTGTCACACCAAGTAGATCAGGGACATCTTCTGCGACTGGTACACCATCAAAATCAGGAACTCCATCAGTAACTCCTTCTGTCACTGGCACACCATCAAAATCAGGAACTCCTTCCAAGTCAGGTACTCCATCCAAATCACGAACACCTTCAATAACACCTTCCAAATCAGGAACACCATCGGTAACACCATCCAAATCAGGTACTCCTTCAGTAACACGCACAGTAACACCTTCTGTAACCCCTTCAATAACATCTTCACTTAGTTCAACAGGTACAAGAACTCCATCATCAGGAACATCTTTATCACAAACCCCAACATCTCCTATTACACCAAGTAGATCAGTGACACCTTCTGTAACGGGTACACCATCTGTAACACCCTCTAAATCAGGAACTCCATCAAAGTCAGGTACGCCTTCTAAATCTATAACTCCTTCTATTACGCCATCCAAGACAGGTACACCTTCTAAATCTAGAACACCATCTATAACACCATCAAAGTCAGTAACTCCATCAAAGACAGGAACACCTTCAAAGTCAGGTACACGGACTCGTACTCGTGCTTAAAAAAGCGGTTTAAAAAATGAACCGCCCTAAACAGTTTCCACAAGTACAAAGTATGGAAGCACCTTTCACGGGTGGAACCCCCTTACAGCCCTGGATGACGTTGGCACTTACCCATCGTCACCCAAGAGACAATTTAATTCACTTTGACGAGCCTACTCACGTTTATACGGTTAAGGGCAGCTCTAAGGGAATCACTTCAATCACGACCTTCCTTCACTCCTTCTTTCCTCACTTTGATGCCGATGCCGTCATTAAGAATATGATGCGTTCAAAGAAGTGGCCGCAGTCAAAGTGGTATGGAATGACGGCCCAGGCCATCAAGGAGGCCTGGAATGCGAATGGCCGTGAGGCATCAGAGGCCGGCACGGCCATGCACTTAGGCATAGAGATGGTTATGAATGGTGCTGAGGCCATCGTGGAAGATTCTATCAAGGCTTCCATTGAGTGGAAGTATTTCTGGAATTACTGGCGAGAGGATCAGGCAACCTGGGAGCCCTGGAGAACCGAGTGGGAGGTTTGGGACGAGGATCTCAAGCTCGCCGGCTCAGTTGATATGATCTATAGAAATCGCAAGGACGGCACCTTTGCTGTCTATGACTGGAAGCGTTCGAAGGAGATTAAGATGGAAAATTCCTTCCAGTCAGGCTTTGGCCCTGTCAGTCACTTTCCTGATTGTAATTACTGGCACTATACGCTGCAGCTCAATCTATACCGATGGCTTCTTGAGAAGCATTATGGGGTTGTTGTGTCAGAGATGGCACTTGTAATTATGCATCCAAATAACGCTAATTACAAGAGGTACAAGCTAAATCGCCTTGATGACGAGATTGAGGGTGTCATTGAAGCCAGGCGTGCGGCTGTAGCACGTGGTAAGGGTGAGGTCGCTTATTTCGGCTGTGCTGAGGATCCAGAGGATCCAGAAGAATCAGTAGGCTTCAAGGGCTCGGCGTTTCTTGATGATTAATCTATGGAAACACTAGGAGATTTATTGATTTCAACCTTAACATTCATTGGGAGTGTGTCATAGGGTATTTCTTTAATTTCTGTTTGACTTGATGATAGAATACCAGTTCTACCATCTGGTAATTGAATAACTATTAAAACACCTGCTTTTTCTGAGGCGAGGCCATATCTTACGATAAGAGGCTTTGGTGCAATTGGATTTCCAGGAGCATAGATAAGCTGATAGAAAGTTAGACCCGTTGAACTTACAATATACTTTGCCACTTCTATATCTGTAATAGGTGAGAAAAGATCTTGCCCGAGGCCTTCAAATTCATCATTTGAAACATATTTTATTAGAGTTTCTGTTACGTTTGCCTCTATATGAAAGAAATACTTGTCTCTAAATTTGGCACTTATTATTGGAATACTTGCTGATGAAATAACTTCATCTATATCCAACCCAGCTAATGTATTATCGGATGATTCTGGTGATTGTGGCAACTCTGCTGGTTCCACAGGAGCTGGCCTTGGTGGTTCTGGTGGTGCTGGTGTTGGTGGTGCTGGTGGTGCGGCTGGTATTGGTGGTGCTGCTGTTACTGGTAGTTCTTCCTCAGGGGCTGATTCTGCAACTTCTAGAGATTCCACATCCCCTGTGTTTTTTACAAGTGCTGGCATTTCTAGTTCTGGCGATTCTAATTCTGGAGATGCCGCTGGAGTTGGAGAAGTTGGTAGCATTTGTGCAGCTGGATCTACAGCTGGAGCTTGAGCTGCTTGCACCGGTACAATTGGTTGAATTGCACTATATTCTTCCAAATAATGAGTATCTTCTTTTTTGGTCCACTCCATTCTCAACATCTCAGACCATGCCGGCATATCTTCTGACACAATATACTGATTTTCACTGCGAAAGGGAGAAGATATTTTTACATACTGGCCAACGCCTTGTTCTAAGAGTTCGCGTCTCTTTACAGGGAAGCGTATTAATTCTTCAATAAGTTTACGAATCAAGAGCTTTGTAATAGGTGTGGAAGGTATGCCATAACTTTCATTATTAGGAGTGTGTAAGAGGCACCTTGACTGTTCACTCTTCCATACACATCTATCTTTACACTGAGGCTCGGCACTTACGCGGCAATCAATACGCTTCAAACTTGGCTTTCTCTGCCTAATTGGCGTACTAGAATCGAGCCAACTGAGAATTTCATTTTCTAGAATTATAGATAAACGTTCTCTCTTTTCGTATAAAGGCAGTAAGCTCGGCTTTCCATTCAAAAATATAATACCTTCAATCTGTTTTTTCAAATCAGGCTGAGCCATAGAAAACCAGTTTGCAAAGCTAAAACGCAGGTGTTGATAAATTTCTTCGAACTCCTTATAATCAACTGTAAGTTCCGCATCAGGAGTCTTGCTACCAAAGGCAATTTTTCTATCAATTGACCAAGGAAGCTCGGTTCCTTCAATTGTAGATTCAAGTTCTCCTTCCTCAAGCCCCTTTTTCACAGGTACATAGAGACCACCTTGTAGTTGAAAAGCGTATACATAATAGGCCTCAGGATATGTCTTATCCAGACGTATTGTATTTATAATATTATATGATTCTCTTGTTGAATCATCTAAAATTGGACCCAGAACTTTTTCATAGAATTCTCGCACTACCTCAGCCTTGGCGAGGCGAAGCACGAGATAACGCCATTCAATTTCAATTGGTGTAGTCATATAGACGGTTCCATCATCAACCGTTGGTACAATGATTAAGTATTCTGTAACCGTTTTGAAGATAACGGCTGAAACGTGATTATACGTGTCTCTCATGATCGCGTGAATTCTTTGTCCTTCGCCTTCAGCACCCTCAGCTAGGCTCATCAGTTTAGAAAGAGGTATCAAGCTCTTAGAATTTACAAATGGGGCATCTGTATATATACCAAGGCCAGAAGAGTGGCACATTCTCTCATATTCTTCAACACGCTGTTTTACCACATCAGGCCAATCAGCATATGTTTCCCTTGTAAATACTAGAGTATTTTCAAATACTTTTTTATCAGGCTTATTGTTTGTGTAAAAGAGTGGTTCCCATACTCCTGAATAGTAGTGGAGAACAAAGGCGATATCGCATGTTTTATGATTAGCATTCACTCCATATGGAGGGCAGCGAATTTCTACTGCACCGTCCTTATCCACTTCCAAAACAATGAACAATATTCCATTCATGTGCTGGCCAGCTGAATCTGACCAATACATAGTATTAGGCAATGAAAAGAGTTGTGCGAATTGTCTAAATTCTTTTGTCTTTGTTGTATCTATAATAAAGGCCTCAAAGCTTTTATATCCCTTCCATGCACGAATCATTGTTTCAGTTATCTTACCTGTAGGATTACTAATTAAGAAACGTTTTTGTGCAAATTCGCGAATTAACTTTTCTGGTGGAGAACTTGTTGATGGGTCGTAGTAATCAAACAAGAAATTTCCGTAATTCAGTGCTAAAAAGAGATTAGGTTGGACAATAGTCAGAATCTGCGTTTTCAAGGCGGCGGCTGAATTCTTGCCAAAGTAGGGAGCCATGGCGGCCAGGAAAGAATCTGGCTGATTTCTCTTGTTATTTTCTGCAGCAAGTCTGAAAAATCCAGAAGCACTTGGAAGGTCTGTGTCATTATCTCTCATTAATTTCCAGATTGTATGGTCTTGAATAACTAGGCCTGGATGATCTCTTGATGGAAGAGAATCTTGTGCAAAGAAACGGTCGACATTCTTAGGAACAATACCAATCTGTGGACCTTGTTTTGTGAGTTCAAGAGGAAGTTTTTCAGCACCAACAATATATGTTGTTGTTATGGCATCAAGAGCAGTATCATAATTTACTGGTATAATTTTAACATCATCCTTCTTTGAAGTGGCTCCAGCTAGATAGGGGGCGACTGGTTCTCCAGGAACAATCTGTTCTGCCGAATTCTTCAATGACTTGAATGCAGGAATATCTTCTGTTATAGTGTGATCAAGAATAAAGCAACACGGCAAGTAGAGTCCAAGAGGGTGTGGAGTTTTGCCCAAAAAGTTAATAAAGAGATGTTTTTTAGTAGTAGATTCTTTATCCTTGGCTATACGCTCAATCACGGTTTTTCTTTCATTCACACGTTCTCTATCAGTAATAAGACCACCGTGACAAAAGGGACAGGTGTCCTTATCCTTGGGTCTTCCCTTGCGATCCTTTGTCCCCTCAAAATCTGCCTTTAACACAATCAATTCATCCTTTATACACCAGTATTCTGAGCAGATATAAATATTTGCCTGGCCTGGTAATAGATTTGAACCATAACGCAAGGTTGTGATAACTTCTGTCTTAGAGAGTTTTGGATTTGTATCCTTCTTACCCTTAACCTTAGGCTTGGCCGCAGATTTAACAGGATATTCCATAAATATTAAACGCCCATCATTAATATCTTGTGCATAGATATCCTTCATACGTTCAAATTCATCTTCGCTCATTACTGTCGGCTGCTTCAGTGCATTAGCGGCACACATGCTAGGATACTTCTTCAGACTTGGGTGTGTCTTTGAATATGAAAATAGGGTTTTATCATAGAATTGTAATCTCTTGCGGAAATAAATGCGTGCTGGTTGTAGCTTAATCTGTGAAACATCTGTGATATCATCCTCGTCATCATCTGCCTTGACCTCTTTAGCTTTACCCTTTGATTTTGGTAGGGGTTTTAGAGGAGGAGTTACTGGAGATATAGGCAGAGGTGCCGCAGCTGCTGCTGCCACAGATGTGGAAGGTGCTGCAGGTGCAGGGGCTGGAGGAAATTCTGGTACATTGTTAAATGCAGTAAAGCCTAGTCCATCATCAATTCCTATATTAACTTCCCCATTCATCTGTGTATCTTCAGTCTCAACTTGAGGAGGCTGAACCTCGGCCTGAAGCTCGGCCTGAACCTCAGCTTCTTCCGCTTCCTCTTCAGCTTCAGCTAACTCTTCAGCCTCAGCCTCATCAAGAACATCCGCTGTAAATGTTTCTGTAAAATCAGAAGATGTTCTGCTTACTAGGAGAGTGAGTAGAGTCTTAATTCTCCTTAGCGTGAGTAAGGAATCAACGCGATATATGTGAAATGTGTAATGTGGGTGTTTACCAAAGATTGCAATATCTATTCCAGGATTCTCACTTTGAGTAAACTCTAGTTTTTCAGGATTTACAATAGAATACTTATCCTTTTCTCTATTAAAGGCAGCTACACGTGCATTTGCAACCTCATCAGAGACATCAAATTCTTCTTTATATAATGCAGCTAAGGCAGGTAAAGAAGTTTCTCCACCAAGTTTCTTCAACTCTGATATGCGAAATAAATACTGAAAATCACGTGAAGGTGTTTTAAAATTATTTACACATTTATATCTCAAGTACGCAATTGGAGACTGTTCATGAATAGGCGAGGATGTGACTTGGAAAAAACCTCTGAAATAAGGTAAAATACTCTTTAGAGAGGCAGAAGTAATTTCTTGTTTATCATCACCTTCTAACCATAGAGAAAGTATAATATAAGCGTCTGTAAGTTTTACATTCTTAGGGCTATAGATTGGCTTGGGCATTAGTTGTTTAGAAATCCCCAACTTTGGCTGTAGTCCAGGGATAGATGAAATAACAGTATTTATCACAGATCCAAGTTCACGTAAATCACCATCTCTTGTTAGTGCCCTAGAATCTACATTTGGTTGGAGTGCAAACATTAGACTTCCATCTTGGAATAAGTACAGATTTCCATAAAGGGGGTTTACACTTCCACTTCCACTGCGAATGAGAACCTTGGCTAAAATAAATTCTTGTCCTGGTTTAATAGGACTTTCCTTCACCCATTTTAGCAATATAGAAGGATCCTCTAAAGTTGGAATATTCAGAGCACCATCAACGTGAATCTTGCTAAGGGGCGATGAAGATACAGGAAAAAATCTAATATACGGAACAGTTGGTGTTACAAGCATATCATAAAAAATAGATTCTAGACGAAAGGGCTGGTATTCTGATTTAATAATTGGATGTTTAAATTCACTAGGATAGTCCCAAGTAAGACGCAGATTCTTTACACTTGCAAAGTTAACATTTTTA